>Ga0098053_1000863_pt1 | contig 9602 bp, 10 predicted proteins | sample 15BtaG_FD_77068 | JGI IMG/M metagenome (GOLD analysis project Ga0098053, IMG submission 77068) | Marine viral communities from the Subarctic Pacific Ocean - 15B_ETSP_OMZ_AT15312_CsCl metaG | ecosystem: Environmental > Aquatic > Marine > Oceanic | place: Pacific Ocean | collected 2015-01-18 | reverse complement strand
CCCATCGCTACACCATTTATGATCCGCCTCCAGCCAAGTATCCACAGGGACAAGCTTAGACCCATTAATCCCATGGAATAGGGTCTTAAAGTACCCATCTTCCCCCGATTGTTTCATTATCTTATAAGCGATCATGATACACCTGCTATGAGTCCATCTTTCATTATTACTTGAGCGAAAAACTCACGCCCTTTCCCCGTAATGTGTGGCCGATTAGCCCCAACCAACACCCCATTAGGCTTATACTCAGGCCCAAACATGGACGTTTCTATGTATATCAACTCCATGCCTATCTGTGCTTTAAGCACCTTCTTTGATTCATAATCAAACACGATCATAATATTCACCTTTTAACTACGTTAAACTCGTTGATGGACATCCATCATCGGCAAGCAACTACGTTACTACCAAGAAAACCCGCAATTAAGCGGGTCATTTCGGAGTGAAGCTACGCTTATTTTGCTTTGAGTTGGTTCTGCAAAGCAGTAATAAGTTGCTTGACGGTTACACCGTTGTTGTTGCACTCTGCAATCACAGTCTTCGCAATGTCTACAACGTCACGCTTTGGGTGGGAACCAGTCTCACCACCTTTGGTGGACTTGTCAGTGCTGGCTACCTTATCACCTTTGGTGGCTGGCTCATCTGCAATTTCCTCAGCCTTTTCGGCTTTTTTCATTGCTTTCCGAAGGTAGCTAACGCTACTTGCCGAGATGCTTTTCTCTGCCATAAAGGCTTGGGTTTTATCCCAATTGCTTGCAAGCCACATCATATCATTACGATCAAAGCGAGTGACCACTGAAAGTGGTGTTTCCTTGACAGCTTCGCTGAACGCATTATTACTCTGATGTTCCTCACGAATTGTCAGGAACAGTTGTCCTATCGCTCTCATCTTTACAAGATGTCCCTTACGTTGTGACCGGATGCTCTTGTATTGCTTTACGGCATCTTCGATGCTAAGAACAACAGCCCCGTCATCAAGCTTCGCTTCAGGCTTCGCCTTAGGCTTTGCCTTGACTGTGGCAATGGGAGTGATAAGAGCTGCTTTGTTCGACTTAACTACGTTAGCTTGAGTTTTCATTGTATTCACCTTTGGTGTTAGTTGGTTGGGCTGTTTTGCCCTGCCGTTGATGGCCATTACATAGTAATATGATTTGGAAGTGGAAGTCAAGGATTATTTTCAACTTTATTTTTACCCTTTAGGGTAGTGTTGATGGACAACCATCATCGGAATTCAGCTTCGCTGCAATGTGTATGTCACATGGTACATCACATTATGTGAGGCATCATGATGCATTATGTGACACGACAAGTGATTCACCTTCGGTGGCTGGCTATGTTGTCCCACTTGGCCAAATTCGCACCTCACTCAAAACCTACACCGAAGGTGAGGCACATTGGCATCTCACTGACTGTGTAACACTTAACATATACAGAGTATATGGGCCATCTGTTGCACCTAAACTGCTGCACCGGAGGTGTTAACACGTATTATGTGTGGTTTCTTGTGCATTATGCGTAGGAAACATGCAATGTCATAGGGGGCAGGGGCCACCGGGGCGTCATGCGTTATTGTTCATGGGTTAATACACAGAAGGTGAAAAAGAGGACTGTAAACCACTAGCCGTGAAACAATAACCGTGAAACACTAGTCACTATATGACTAACAGGTACTATAGCCTACATGTATACGCACTATAACCTACACATATAGTACCTAATAGCTAGGGTTCGGGGCACTTTCAGTGCAAACACCCCCTATACAAGCATAATTAGTGAAAATAGTGCTTGACTTTTCCCCAGATTAGTGTATAACTGTATACTGTGTATGCTAATAAATACCACTTAAGGTGCCAACACATAAGGTGCCTTCCTCTAGTCATTCTAACTACTTCCTTCTAACTAAAAAAGCACGATAAAGAAGAACAGTATAACTAACTTCCTTAAGATGCCTTATCTGCCAAACACCTTAAGTGTATACACACTAAAATACTCAAATCGCCAACACCTTAAGTGTATTATATTTGAACTAATTTCAACGAATAGTAAAATAATGCTTGACATTTAACCAAAAATAGGTATAACTGTATAACATGACGGATCATGAAATAACCTTAGCATGTAGAACCCATGACAATCTTCTTGAAAGAATGTATGAACTACTACAGAAAGGTAAGTTGAATAAAGGGGCACTACCTCACTCGACAGTCTACTATGTAAGAGAAGCATTGAAGGCTAGGACAGGAGTTCTCTACACATTCAACCAGATAGCAATGGCAATATACCTACATGAACAGAGATATCCTAGACAATGTTAAAAAATAAGTATCATTCTCGGCCTTTAACATACTATGCCGAGCCTACTACTACAGCTCTTACCACTATCTACACCGTACCTACTAAGCATACTGCTCAGTTAATGTGTCTGCAGGTAACTAAGCTAAGTACAAGTGGTAATGCTAATTTTACCATGGATATTGAGTCTGTTAGATTAAATGATACTATGCATATATACCATGATATAGTAGTGAGTCATGGAACTGCATTAACAGTAGACACCCTACACCTATACTTAGGGCCAGGTGATGTAATCAAAGTTAGCTCAAGTGTAGCAAATGCACTAGCTGTGACCCTTTCCCTCGATGAACATTACGACCCTAACGCCACACACGGAACCTAGCACAATGAGACAATTATCTGAACAACAACAGCTATTCCTCCAAGTCCTATTTGAAGAGGCAGGAGGTTCTATTCTTCAAGCCAAGCAACTAGCTGGCTATTCAAAGACTACCTCTACCACATCTATCGTGAAGGCACTGAAGGAAGAGATAGCTGAACATACTCAGATGTATATAGCACGTAATGCGCCACTTGCAGCAGCAGCTATGGTGTCGGGCCTAAACGATCCTACTCAGTTAGGTATTAAAGATAAGATGAATGCTGCTAAGGATATGATGGATAGAGCAGGATTTGCTAAAACAGAGAAGGTAGAAGTAAAGGCATCAGGTGGTGTCATGTTACTTCCACCCAAAGATACAGACACATAAGGTAAAGCACCTTATGAAATAGCTTAGTAGAGATGCAAAGCACTTACACCACAGAATACTTACAAAAGAAGTGGCTCACTTGCATCTCTACTTCCCCTACACGGAGTAAGTAATAGTGGAATTAATAGAAGAAGAGTGTATGCCTAGTGCAGGTGCCTATGAACTACCCGACATTGATCTTGAATCATACGAATGGGTTCCTATACCAAGGATAGGTAGGACAGTGCCCTTTGGGTACATGCTATGCGAGGACGATAATGACATACTCATTCCTCTACCAGATGAACTAGAACTGCTAGAACAAGCAAAGAAACACTTAAAGTTATATTCCTATCGTGAAGTAGCCAATTGGTTAACTACACAAGCAGGACGTAGTATCTCTCACATGGGATTAAAGAAGAGAGTAGAGAGTGACAGGAAAAACAAGACAAAAGCTAGAAGCGCAAATTACTGGGCCGAAAGGTACGCCAAAGCCAAAGCGATTGCGGAAAAGTACGAAGCCCACCGTAAAGGTGCGAGAAACTTCGCAGACAGACGCTTCACCTAGCATAGCAACTACTGCACCTCCAGTGGTAGCGCAGTCAGTCCCTGTGTCTGTGGCACAGCAGAATGTCATCTTTGCCCCTAACGCAGGGCCGCAGACAGACTTCCTAGCTGCTGCAGAGAGAGAAGTACTATATGGTGGTTCTGCTGGTGGTGGTAAGTCTTATGCTATGCTAGCAGACCCACTACGCTATATCACACACCCACAGTTCTCAGGATTGTTACTACGACATACTACTGAGGAATTGAGGGAGTTGATATGGAAGTCTCAGGAGATGTATCCTAAGATCATTCCTGGTATTAAATGGTCAGAGAGGAAGCTAACATGGACTGCACCTAATGGAGGTAGACTATGGTTCTCCTACCTAGATAAGGATGATGACGTACTACGCTATCAGGGTCTATCCTTTAGCTGGATTGGCTTAGACGAGCTTACACAATGGGCTACTCCTTTTGCATGGGATTATCTAAGATCACGATTAAGAAGTACCGCATCTGACTTACCTATCTATATGAGAGCGTCTACTAACCCTGGTGGTAGAGGGCATTCTTGGGTCAAGAAGATGTTCATTGATCCTGCCCCATTTGGCACAGCCTTTGATGCTACTAATATGGAGACAGGCGAAAAGCTAGTCTACCCAGACGGACATAGCAAAGCAGGTGAAGCGCTATTCCGTAGGAAGTTTATCCCTGCCAAACTTTCGGATAACCCATACTTGAATGAGACAGGGGACTATGAAGCCAACTTACTCTCCTTGCCTGAACAACAAAGGAGACAGTTGCTTGAAGGAGATTGGGACATTGCTGAAGGAGCTGCATTCCCTGAGTTCAATAGATCCATACACGTTGTGGAACCATTCGACATCCCTAGCAACTGGACTAAGTTTAGAGCAGGAGATTACGGTTATGGTTCTTATTCAGGTATTGTATGGTGTGCTGTTGCGCCGAATGACCAACTTATCATATACAGAGAATTATATGTGTCAAAGATGCTGGCAGAAGACTTAGCAGACACTATCCTTGAAGCAGAGAAGGGCGATGGCCGTATGCAGTATGGCGTATTGGACTCCTCTTGTTGGCATAAACGTGGGGACACTGGCCCTAGCATTGCAGAGAGAATGATAGTGAAAGGGTGTAGATGGCGACCCTCTGACCGTAGTAAAGGTACACGAGTATCTGGCAAGAATGAATTACACAGACGCCTACAGGTAGATGAATTTACGGAAGAGCCACGGATGATTATATTTAATACCTGTAAGAATCTTGTATCCCAGCTACCTATTATACCACTAGATAAGAAGAACCCTGAAGATATTGATACTACATATGCACATGATCACTTATATGATGCACTTAGATACGGGATTATGTCTCGGCCTAGGCATGGTGTATTTGACTATGATCCAGCAACAGCAAGATCTAATAAAATGGCAATAGCCGATGCTACCTTCGGGTACTAACTACAACACTTTGTGAGTAACAAATGGCAGAAGAAATTACACCAGAACTAAGCAGTGAAACTGTAGCATTAGAGGATGTGTCAGCAGCATCTGATGAGAAGTTATACGTCAATCGTTTAGTAGAAACAGTAACAAATCGCTTTAGTAAAGCCGAAACATCTCGTAGACAGTATGAAGATCAGTGGCTACGCAACTACCGTAATTATCGTGGTCTATACAGTCCGGATGTGCAGTTTACTGAAGCTGAAAAGTCTCGTGTATTCATCAAGGTAACTAAGACTAAAGTACTAGCTGCATATGGGCAGATTACTGATGTGTTATTCAGTAATGGTCGCTTTCCTTTATCTGTAGATCCTACGATACTACCTGAAGGTATTTCAGGGGATGTGCATTATGATCCTGCTAAAGAAGAGGAAGGTGCTGAGGAATCTCCCTATGGCTTTGCAGGAGATGGTAAAGTCTTACCTGCAGGTGCTACAGAATCCACGCTACTACTAGGCGCCTTAGAAGAGAAGCTGGAAGGTAAGGATATGGTAGAAGGGCCAGGAACAAGTCCTACTGCAGTTAACTATAATCCTGCTATGATTGCTGCTAAACGTATGGAGAAGAAGATTCATGATCAGCTAGATGAATCAGAGGCAACTAAGCAGCTACGCTCTGCTGCATTTGAACTACCACTATTTGGTACAGGTATCATGAAAGGCCCAATGGCAGTGGACAAAGAGTATGCTGATTGGGACGAAGAAGGTGCGTATACGCCTATCAACAAGACTGTACCTAAAGTATCCTATGTATCTGTATGGGACTTCTATCCGGATCCAGATGCAACACAGATCAGTGATTGTCAGTATACAGTACAACGTCATAAGCTCAATAGAACACAGTTACGTGAACTAAAGAAGCGACCCTTCTTCCGCAAAGATGTCATTGAAGATGTGGTAGAACGTGGTGAGAACTACGTTAAAAAGTATTGGGAAGATGATTTAAATGATTACCAAGTAGACACTGGCATTGATCGGTTTGAAGTACTAGAGTATTGGGGTGTCATGGACATGCAGACACTGGAGGAGTATGAAATTGATATTCCTAAAGAACTAGAGAATGCAGACGAGCTACAAGTAAACATTTGGGTATGTAATGATCGTGTGTTACGCTCCGTACTTAACCCATTCAAACCTGTACGTTTACCCTATTACGCAGTACCATATGAGCATAATCCTTACTCACTATTCGGCATTGGTCTGGCAGAGAACATGGATGATACGCAGACATTAATGAATGGTTTCATGCGTATGGCTGTAGATAATGCTGTACTGTCAGGTAACTTAATCTTTGAAGTAGACGAGACTAACTTAGTACCAGGCCAAGACATGTCACTATACCCAGGTAAGGTGTTCAGGCGACAGGGTGGCGCACCAGGTCAGGCATTGTTTGGAACTAAGTACCCTAACGTATCACAAGAGAACCTACAGTTATTTGATAAGGCACGACAGCTAGCAGATGAGTCTACAGGCTTACCCTCCTTCTCCCACGGACAGACAGGAATATCGGGCGTAGGTCGTACTAGTTCAGGCATCAGTATGTTGATGAATGCTGCAGCGGGTGGTATCAAGACTGTTATTAAGAACATTGATGACTATCTACTAGGCCCAATGGGCAAGAGCTTCTTCCAGTTTAATATGCAGTTTGACTTTGACAAGTCCTTACGTGGTGATCTTGAGGTAAAGGCTCATGGCACTGAGTCCCTCATGGCTAATGAGGTGCGTTCACAAAGATTGTTACAGTTCCTACAAGTAGGTGCTAATCCTAACTTGGCACCGTGGATGAAGTCTCAATATATCATTCGGGAGATTGCTAAGTCAATGGAGCTAGATCCAGATAAGGTAACTAACAATATTGAAGAAGCACAAGCACAGGCACTGATTATGCAGAAGCAACAAGCTGAAGCACAGGCAGCTGCAGGGCCACCACAAGGTGCTCCACCGCAGGAGGGTGTACCAAATCCTTCAGATACAAGTGGCGCAGGTAATGGCAACATAGGTGTTGGAATGTCTCCAACGCCAGATGAACAAGGATTTAGTGGTAATGAACAAGCACCTATTGAAGCCCCTATGCAATAACAAACAATTATGGGAGGCATTCATTGCATATATGGATACTCTCATTGAACATCAGCACCGTAAGTTAGAACAGACTACTGATACACAGGAGATGTTTCAAGCACAAGGTGCAATTAAAACTTTAAGATCTATGAAGTATTTACGAGAGAGTGTAAACAGTGAAAATTAAATATCGTAGTGGTTACGCAGCAGGTGGGTTTATAGATAATGGTGCTTCCGTAGATCCTATGTCGGGCAACGAAGTACCTACAGGTTCCCTTCAAAAGGAGGTGCGAGATGATGTTCCTGCACAATTAAGTGAAGGAGAGTTTGTTTTACCAGCTGATGTGGTACGTTTCATTGGCTTAGATAAACTTATGAAGATGCGAGCTAAAGCTAAGGAAGGTCTTAGTGCGATGGAAGAAGAAGGCCAGATGGGGGGTCAATCTGCTCCACAGCATATGTCTGAAGATTATGATGCGGACGAAACGGCTGAGATTGATGCTATGATTGATGGTCTTGATGGTGAAGACTTTGAGGGTGAGATGCAGCATTTTGCAGAAGGAGGCTCTGTTCGGCGGCGTAGGGAAATGCCTACCTATGAACAGTTTACGGGCCGTAAGTATAGTAGGCCTGAACTAATAGAGCATCGTGTATATGTAAATGATGCAGGTAATAAGATCAATATTAAGTTCATTAAAGGACAACCGTTACAGCCTATCCCTGAAGGGTATTATCCCTATGTGGAAGGGAAAGAAGAAGAAGGTAATACGGGAGGCGACAACACAGAAGGCTCGTCAGAGGGCACACCAGGATCTAGTGAAACTCATCTGCACAAGGATGATCCGAAGAACCCATGGCAAGGTCGCTATGCTTCCAATGATTCAGATGCTATTAAGCAACATCACCATATGGGTTCAAATAAAGTAACAAGGGTTCGTAGAAAAGCCCTAGAAGATATGCTAGAGAATACAGGAACATCTCCTATGGATCTTAAGCATATGCGGGAATCTCTAACTCCAGATGCTATACGGATCTTAGAGACACGAGGCGCTAATAAGGACAGCATGGAATGGTTTCTACTTAAGGATAAGTCACCTAAGGAAATGATGTTCTGGGCACAAAAAACTGCAGATACAATACGTAGGACTAAAGATTTACCGGATCCCCATTACTCAGGTAAACCTACAGGTGAGACACCGGAGATCTTCACTAAGATTAAGGAAGTGCTGTCTGGTGATATTGATGTAGAAGATGCCATAAAGCGTGTAGTAACTATGTGGGGGGGTGCATCAGTAGGTATACCTCCTATGGTGACAAGTGCCTTATATGAAAAGTATGGTAAATCGGCTACGGATACAGCTCTTGAGGATAAAGGTGTAACTCAGGGAGGCCAAGAAGATCCTGTATCAGGCACTCTAGGTGTTACAGGCGAGGACACTGCCGCTGAGGCAGGAGGATATACGACACGAGGCAACTATACAAGTCTTACAGATGCTAAGAGAGCACAGGAAGATCTGACAGAACAACTACGTTCCGCCATAGCACGTGGAGATGCAGGTGTAGCAGATCTACGTAAGCAGAAAGAAGCTGCAGATGCTGCTGTAAAAGAATGGGAAGGTAAAGTAACTGCGGAGCAAGAGAGATCCGGTAAACTACAGGCAGAGTCAGATGAGCTATTTTCTACTGAAAAGGATAAGTGGAGTAAATTAGTAGCTGAAGAACAAGAGAAAGTTAAAAAAGCTAAACAAGACCAAGTAGACGCAGACAAGTTATTCTCTACTGAAAAGGATAAGTGGAGTAAATTAGTAGCTGAAGAGCAAGAGAAAGCCGCTAAACTACAAACTGATTGGGATACAGATGTAGCTGGATGGGCAGACGAGACTACTGCATGGGAGAAGAAAGTAGCGGATGAGCAGGGTAAAACTACAGCACTACAAGATGCATGGGATATCTCTGCGGAAAAAAATAAAGATGCTTATTCTTCATCAATGTCAGCAGAGCAGGAGAAGTGGAGTAAATTAGTAGCTGAGGAGCAAGAGAAAGCTGCTAAACTACAAACTGATTGGGATACAGATGTAGCTGGATGGGCAGACGAAACTACTGAATGGGAAGGGAAAGTAACTGCGGAGCAGGAGAAAGCCGCTAAACTACAAACTGATTGGGATACAGATGTAGCTGGATGGGCAGACGAAACTACTGAATGGGAAAAGAAGGTAGCAGCAGAACAAGAGAAAGCCGCTAAACTACAAACTAATTGGGATACCTCGGCAGAAGAAAAGGCAAAGGAGTATTCTAAGTCTTTAGAAGCAGAAGCTACTAAATTAGCAGATCAAAAAACTGCTGCAGAAAAGGAATATAAGTTAATCGCAGAAGCACTAAAAGGCTCTGAAGGTAAACGAGATGCTATTTCTCTAGCACTACAAGCTGCTAAAGATAAAGCTGGAGAGGATATT
>Ga0098053_1000856_pt1 | contig 9645 bp, 3 predicted proteins | sample 15BtaG_FD_77068 | JGI IMG/M metagenome (GOLD analysis project Ga0098053, IMG submission 77068) | Marine viral communities from the Subarctic Pacific Ocean - 15B_ETSP_OMZ_AT15312_CsCl metaG | ecosystem: Environmental > Aquatic > Marine > Oceanic | place: Pacific Ocean | collected 2015-01-18 | reverse complement strand
TGTCAAATCCGCGAGGATCACATCTACGTCGTAGGCAGCGACGTCGGCGGCGTCGGCGGCGCCCTCAGTGGCCCACCCGAGGATCCCAAGCGCGGCGCTCAGGACCATCCTAAGCGTGGGGTCGTCATCTATGACGAGCACGCGCACGGCTACTCGGCCGGGAAGTAGGTGAGGGTCCCTGACTCGATGGTGATGATGCCGGCGTATTGGGTCCAGTTCCCGGCAATCAGCCCAGCCTTCGCCACCGCTCCAACAACGTCGTCCTCTGCGGTGCGAACCGTCGTCCACGTGACGCCGTCGGCGCTCTCCGAGTAGATGATGTCAGCGCCGAGTCGTTCGCATTTGTAGTACCAGAAGCTGGTGGGATCGACAGAGGTAGCACCGTCCGTCTCTCCAACCTGCTCGGTCCCGACGACCGATCGGCCCCGGACCTTCGTGGAGTTGTCATTCGCAGTCGTCAAGAGGAACGCGGAATCGTCTCCACGGGGCCGACAGGCTCCAGGGCCGGCGAACAGATGCGTCGTGGACGCCGAGGTCGTCTCGTACTTCATTTTGAGCTCGACGGTCCAGTCTCCGGTTGAGTCGCGGGTCAGCGCGAAGCCGTAGTTGTCGAAGCGGGTGCCGTTTTCGTAGGCGGGCCGGAAGTAGCCGCTGGCGACCCCGGTGTTCACGACGGACTCAGCGCCGTCTTCAACGATGTTCGTGAACTGCCCATCGGGGTCGAACAGATCGAACCCGTCCCACATACCGCCGTCCACGATCCCGTCCGATACGCCGAACGTGCCGCTGCCGGGGGACAATGAGAGCACTGTCGCGGCGGTGGTGGTGACGGTGGAGCCGCCCGCCGAACCACCATAAACCTGTGTGACGGTGGTCATCGTCGGCCCGCCATCGGGATCACGATCGGGGTGACGTCCACCGTCTGCGCGGCCTCGTCGGCCTCGGCCGTCACCACGAGTCCCGTAAAGAAGGGCACCGGGCTCTGAGGGCGCGCGATGCTCGGGTCGAACTGGGCGTCGAAGGTCACGCTGAACTCATGCAGCATGATGCCAACCCGGTCGATGCCGTCGGCGCCGATGGTGGTGACCACCCCGTCGTAGACGCGGAAGATGATCGCTGGAGTGCCGACAGGGGCAGTCGCCAGGCGGACGCTCAGTCCGTCGTAGGTGCCAGCGACGACGTCGAGGCTGGAGCCCTCAGTCTCGCAGCGAACCCCGGCAGCCTCGACAGCGTTGCCGGCGGCGAGTGCTGCATGGGTCTCCATGCGTTCGTAGACAGGGACGTAGACGGCCATACAGAGTCTCCAGGCTTGAACGTCAGTGCTCGTCGGCTGACGTGTTCTGAATGTACATCAGTGTGTAGCGCGGGGGCTACTGGTTCTGGGGGCTTAGGAGTTCGCGGACCATGTCCTTTCGGAAGCGGCGCTGCTTGGGCTGGATGTCCATTGTGCTCTCGAGCCCCTCGTTCCTGTCCTGGGCTTTGAGCTCGTCCTCGAGCCTGTACATGATGCTCTCGTCCAGCTTGTCCCAGTCGAGGTCCCGAGGCTTCACGCCTGTGAAGAAGGCGGCGAGCCTCCACCCGAGCTGCAGTTCTCCCCGGCCGGTTTCAGGAAGCGTGGTCGAGCTCGTGCTGCCTGAGAGGAAGGCGTCTGTGGCGAGTTTGACGTACTCCCCATAGAGCCTCCAGGGCGGCAGTGACTGCAGCATCGCCATGCGGTAGGTGCCGAGTTTGTAGTCCTTGCCAGTCTGGTTGACAGAGCCGTCGGGGCGGACCTCTCCTCTGGTGTCGGGGTAGTGACCCACCTCCCAGTACGACTTGCCTGTGCGTGGGTCGGTCAACTCCTCACTCAGGCCCACCCACTTCTGAAGCGGGGTGGGGAGCCAGCGGGCGTCTCGGGCGTTGCGAATCTCCACGAGTGGTACGCCGAAATACGGGTGCGTGCCCCCGAAGAAGCGTTGGATGAACTGCACCTCGGGCCGAATCATCGAGGTCAGGTTCACCGGGACGCGACTGTCCCCCTTCGTCCTGAAGAGCCGGATGAACTCCTCCACCGGGATGCCGAAGCCGGCGATGAGGCGACCCATCTGCGTGTTCACGACGAAGCGCCACTTGTCTTCCTCGCGGAGGAGGGACAGGTCGGCGTCGCTCTGGCTGCGCTGGCCTGCCGCCATGAGGAGCTTGTTCAAGATCTGAGATTCGCGCGGACGGTTCTTCAGAAGCCACGGCTGGAGCTCCACAGCGTTCTTGCTCGTCCAGGTCCAGAAGGGGAAGACGCGGCGGAGGAAGTGCCGCTCCACCACAGTCAGGTCGTCGTAGTCGAACAGCGCGCGGTGTACCAGGGAGGCTGAGGCGTCCTCGGACAGACCCTTCTTCAAGCCCGCGAGGTAGTTCGCCATGCGCCACTGCTGCTCGATCGCCTGGCCCACACCACCGCCCAACATGAAGAGCCCCTCGGCCCCCATGCGTGCGATGACTGCTGACGTGAACACGGCAGCGCTGCCCGCTAGAGAGGCGGACCCGCCAGACATCACGTCGGCAGTCGCCCACATGGCAGTCCCAACGGCTCCGACGTTCACGCCCTCGCCGAACAGGGTGCGCTTGTCGCGATCGACCACACCCTCGACCACATCCTCGAGGCCAGCCTTCCAGCCTCGATCGCGGGTGAACGCGAAAGTGTCCTCCAGCACAGCGTCGAAGCCGTGCGCGGCCAGGTCGGCGGTCGTGAACTCCTTGCCCACCTTCTCCATCCCGCGCCGCTTGTTCTGCGCCGAGACCACGGCTCGGGAGAAGACGACGTCGTAGAGACTGCGTACGGATGCCCCCATGTACGCGCCGCCCATCATGCCGACGAGTCCGTGTTTGAGGCGCTGCTCCGTGTTGTCCGCAGGGGCAGCGAGCCCTCCGACAAAACCGAGAGAGCCTCCCACAGCGCCAGCCTTAAATGCGGCTCCGATGTTGACGTTCAGTTGGCGGCTGCCGCGATCGACATCAGCGAGGGTGATGTTCCGCGTGCGGACCCCAAGGCGGTTGGCCCCGCCCATGATCTTCTCCACCGTCTGGACGCCACCTTTACCGAGGTCCAACTCAGACCCGTCGAGCTTGCCGGCGAGGAGGCGGATGGCTTCGATGTGGGTGAACGGGTTCAGAGCTGCAGGCCCCGTCACCATCAAGGAGGTCATCGCATTCGAGATGTAGTTGCGACCGTGGAACGCGACGGCCCCCACGGTGACCGACATCTTGAAGAAGGCGAGCATGTCATCGAAGGGGCCGAGTGCGGTGTCCCATCCCTTCGACAGTCGCGTGTCATGCAGGCGCGTGGCGAAGTCCGCGATGGACTCGGGCAGGTAGATCTCCCCCTTCACCACGACCTGGCGCACAGCCGAAGCCGCCTGACTCGACGTGTCCACACCCATCTTCGCCATCATCCCGTCGATGGCAGCGATGCGCTCCGCGTCCGTCTTCGCGTTTGCGAGGACGATGTCGATCTCCTTCTGGTGCTTGCGCCAGACAGCCGAAGGGAGCACGTCGCCGAGCAGCATCTCGATGTGCGCCGAACCAGGGAGGCGCCGCCAACCCATCGCCCGAGCCATCTCGTCAACGTCCGAACTGGTGGAGAAGGGGAACCGTGTCGCGTGAGTCTCTGCGATGCGGAGTGGCGTGCCCTCGGGGAACGCCATCTTCATGTTGTTCAGCCACCGCTGGTTGGCGACCGCCCTTGAGAGCCCCCGCCCGTAGTCACGCATCAGGCGAGCTGCGTCAGTCTCGAAGAACTGCACCTTGTCGAGGCCCATCTCGCGGATGATCGCCTCGATCGCCTCCCCGCGCCCAGCCTGCGGGTCCCCACCCATGCCGAGCAACCCGCGCACGCCATCGCCTGATGATGCAATGCGGGGGGCCCCACCCAAGACAGGCGGAACAGGAGCGGCGCCGGGAATGTTGCGGACACCCTGAGCTACGCGCTCCAGGTAGACCTTCTCGGCGATCTGGTGGCGAACATGCTCGTTGATGTCCTCGAGACTGCCCTCGCGACCGCGCATCTTCGTCGCATCAAACTCGACACCCCATTTCTTCCCCGCGTTCGCCAGAGCCTTCGCTCCGCTACGAGTCAGGGAGTGGTTGATGTAGCCCTCGACGCGCATGCGCTCGAGGAACTGAGAGCGAGACCACCCGGAAGGCAGTACCCCTGCAGCCTTCATCTGGACATAGGCGTCGTCGTAGAACTTGCGGATGGCGAGCACCGCACCTTTGACGTGATCGGGAAGCTCCTCCCACTCCTTCTTGAACGCCTCGCCACCGCCACGCCGCCCCACAGCGCTCTCCGCCCGCCGCGCCTCCGACAGGGTCATGCGCGCGACCGCATCTTGGAAGCCGGGGGAGTTGTAGTCGGCGTCGCTACGGCGAAGCAGGAGGCTCATCTGGTCGTCGAGAACCTGGAGCTCTTTACGGGAGGCGTCGGAGATGGGAGCGCCCCGGGTGATATCGCGCATCAAGTCGCGCAAGATCACGCCGCGAAGCATCTCCTGGCGGAGCATCGATACCACCGGGTCGTCAAGGTCGAGCTTGCCCAGGCTCATGGCCCCGCCGGTCAGCCCGTCGTGGATGTCACCCATCAGGCGCATGGCATCGTCAGCGGCAGCAGCGTGCGTCGTCGCCTCGGAGAGCGTCTTGTTCGCCGCCTCGAGCGACTCGCGAGCGGTTCGCGCCTCATGGTGGGCGCGGGAGTACCTGGCCCAGAGGGCGGCTACACCCTCTCCCTCGACGGTCTCGGCAATCTTCGCGGCCTTGCCGGACAGAGCCTCGGCGAACGCCTGCGCCATCGCACCCTCGGCCTTGCCGGGCAGGCTAGCGTCCCGAGTGAACGCTGACTCGTTGATGATCACTGTGCCGATGTCGGAGTCGCGGGTGAACGACACAGCGTCATAGCCCGCCGCTTTCGCTCGGGTGATCGCGCTGTTGACGTTCCCGATTACTCCACCCTTGGCGGAAGCCAGTGCGCCGTTTGGCGGACGGCGACGACCGATCATGCGCCAGAAAGCGGGATCCTCCTGCGTCAGGATTCTCGCGTCGGGCTTGGCTACGATCCGCTCAATCTGACGCCCGTACATCTTCGCGGAGTCCTCTCTCCGCGCCATGAAAGTCAGTCCCTTACCTGCCTCAAACGGTTCACCTACACGACGAGCGTCACCAGGATTCGTGCCTCTGTAGAACACTTGACCGTCTGCTGCCCTTACGGCGGCCGCCGCCGCCCCAGCCGCTGCCTCCGCCCGTTCACCGCTGATGGACAACCTCAACTGCTCCTTCGCCTGGTCGCGAAGGGCTCGCGAGATGCGGCGCTCCGTGCGCGGTCCCTTGGCGGCGAGGTCTTCCAACGCGGCAGCAAGGCGCTCGGCGGTCGCCCCTTCGCGGAGGAGCATCTCAACGCCATCAGCATCCAACAGCTCGATGGCGAGCTCGAGCTCCTCGTCGGTGACGTCGAGGGTGCCTCGAGCCGTGATGTCGCGAGTCTCTCCTACGCGGGATGTCGAGCGGACGACGTCCTCGCCAAGGACGAAGCCCTTGCGGACGCGCCCCTCCTCGTCCGCAACCAGGCGGACCCAGTCCCGGTCCTCCTTCGCGAGGTGGGTGAAGTACGAGTCACCAGGCGCCGTGCCCTCCAGCACACTCAAGCGCGCAGCCCTCGCCTCCGCCTCCGCCAAGCGAGCCTCTGCCGCCACAAACCTCTCAGCAGGGGCGTCACCAACTGAGAGCAGGCGGGTCAGGTCGTCACTCGCGGCACGAGCCTCATCGACGGCAGCCCGCACGACTGAAGACGGCGGTGGCGGCGAGAACCCCGATCCAACCTTGAAGCGCAGAGCGACGTCGCGGATGAACCCAGCCGCCTGCTGCATGCCCGACCGCAGGGACTCCAACTCGTCCGACGCGGTGGCAGCCGTCTTGACGAGCTTCTTGCGCTCCTTGAACGCGCGCTTGAAGCGGCGGTTGGCGCTCTCCATCGCTTTGATCTCGGCCGCCTCCTCGGCCTCGATCGCACGCAACTCATCGCGGCGAGACCGGTACACAGCCTCGGACTCAGGGGTGGACGCAGCCTCCCGGTGGGCCCGAGCCGCTTCCTTGCGGAGCCGGTACGCCTCCTTGCGCGTACGCACGACCTCATCCAGAAGATGGGCGGCGTCCGAAGGGATGGCGCTTTCAGCCCGCTCCAGACGCGCAGCCGCAGCCTCCGCAGCCTCCGCCGCAGCGTCAGCCTTCTTGCGAGCCTCGCGCGCCAGGCCAGCACCCTTGTGCCACGACTCATCGAGCGAAGCCGCCGGGATGGCAGAGACGATCTCCTCCGCCTTCTTGCGGAGCGCAGCCAGCACCCGAGAGGCGAGGTCGCCCTGCACGAGAGCGTCAGCATCGCCGCCGCCCATCGTCTCGGCCCAGGCGTTCGCCACCTGGCGGTCCTTCTTCGACGCGACCCGGTACAGGATGTTCGAGATGGCTAAATCCACCTCGCCCGCCTTGAAGTTCCGGCCCCACTTGTAGCGACGGATGGAGGCGCGGAAGTGCTGCCAGCGGTGGACACTCATCATCGAACTCGCCCTGACGGGACGCCACTGCTGGCTGACCTCGTCCAGTACCGCGAGAGGGGCACCCTTGCCCATGACTCCGCGCGTCTTCTCCAGAGCGCCGGCCAACCAGTAGCGCCCGCCATCAGACACCTGGAAACTGGCGACGGAGCGGAGCGCAGTGTCGAACGCGCGAGCCGCCATCGACTCCTCTGCGAAGACGCCCACACCCTTCATCCAGCCCGACGCCGGATCCCCGTACTCCACAACCACCTTCGACAGGTCGGTTTCGATCCCACCTGACTTGGAGACTGTGATCGCCTCCGACAGGTCGATGTTCTGGATGGGCCGGTTGGGGGTCACCGACCGAGTGATGACGTCATCGATGATGGCGTCGAGGCTCCTGTCGAGGTCAGGGCCCGCTGAGACGTACCCGCTCGCATCGTCAGGCTTGACCGTGAAGCCCTCGCCTACATGCTTCGCTGGGGTCACATCCACGACTCGAGTCAAGGGCGAGTCCTCGGTAGAGCGGGCAATCCTCGAGCGGAGCGCAGTGCGGCGGACAGCGCGCTCTCCACCCACAGGGTCGGGCGCGTACTTCACGACGACCTTGCTGTGATCGACCACGACCTCTCCGGTGACTCGGTCCAGCCGGACAGCGTCGGAGGTGTCGATGTCGAGGATGCGCTTGCCGGGGCGGAAGCCGACAATCTCCCCACTGTCCACAGCCCTCGCCGCATCCTCGATACTCAACGTCGCAGAGGGCGGCGAGCGCCCGTCCTTGAAGATGGGCACCATCGCGTCATCGAACGCCTTGGCGAACACGCCCTGGACGCCCGCTGCCGCTGCTTGGACACGCTCGCCCAACCACTCGGGGTGGACCTCTGGCGAGCCCTCGATGGGAGGCTTCTCCTGAGCCCGCCACCACCGGACGACGTCCTCGGTCACTTCACTGGTGCGTGCCACCACCTGGCTCTGCATAACCTGATCGCCAGCTCGCGTCAGGAAGCCGGACCCAGTGCGGAGCCCAGCCCCTGCTCGGCCCGCGCCCATCGCAAGAGTCAGCGGGGTCTTGCCGGTGAGGAAGTCGGGCAAGATCATCGCGGCGAGCTCAAGCCCGAGCAAGCCCTCCCTTGTGTCGCCCGAGGCAATCGCCCGAGCGGACTCCGACTCCGGGTCAAGAGCCGCCCCACCGCGCGCGTACTGAGCCAGAGCCTGCTGCCCAATCTCCTTCGCGCTCCAAGCCTGAGCCCCGAGAACGACAGGGGCGGTCACAGGGGCCGCGAGCAGTCCGAGCGGACCGAGCGCCGCAGTCCCTGCTGCAGCCGCAACTGGAGCGCCGGCACCAACCGCGATGGCGGGGGCGTCGCGACCGAGCGCGGAGCCAGCCGTCTGAACGCCGCGCCGCATCTTCATGAAGTCGCCAGGGGCCATGCGGCCGCCCAGCGTGCCGCGAAGGAAGATGTCTGTGGTGTCCGCAGGCAAAGAGCCCTCAACGGGGCGCCCCTGCTCGTCGAGCATCTGCCACGGGTGGGGAAGCCCGGTGCCTCCGTAAGGGGTCGCGTGCGTGGGCAGCTCGTAGACCGCCGCCAGGCGCTTTGCGAAGTCCTTGTGGACTTGGGCGGCCTGGTCCTCTCCGCTACCCAAGTCCACACCCTCGTCACCGATCGTTGACTTGCCCTGGAAGGTCTGCTTGTTGCGGAGGTAGGTGTGGGGGTCGGCGATGGCCGCCGAGTACTCCGTGAACACGTCCTTGCGAGGGTCGTCACGGTGCAGCCCGTCCGCCCAGTCCTTCGCTTCGACGTAGGTCATGTCGCGGAGCGCGTTTATGTCCGCCGACGCACTCATCATCGCGAACCCAGGGCGGGCGAACGGGGAGAGGGCTGCGTCCATCGTCTCGATGCCACGCATGAACGGCGTCTGGTAGCCAGGGGCAGCGCCAGGACGCCCACCCTCCGCCATCGTCAAGAGGTCGTCAGGAGCCTGCGACGGGTCGTTCATCGAGGCGATCTTCACCATCGCCCGAGCCTTCACTCGATCGTGCGGAGACTCAGCCTCACTCAGTGCGCCAGCGAGCGCCTTGCGACGAAGTTCCTGCTCTTCGACGTCGCTCCAGTACTGAGCCACCTCGCCAGGGGAGGGCCCGTCCTCATCCGGTGAGGTGAACTCCTGCCCAGGCTCGCCGACTTCGAAATCCTCAGAATCCGCGAAGGTCTGCCCAGGCTCGCCGACCTCGAAGGTAGGAACCTCTTCCTCTGGGAAGGTCTGCCCAGGCTCACCGACCTCGAAGGCAGCCACGGGCTACTCCAGAGACGAAGCGGGGACGCCTCGCGACTTTCCTGTGTCGTCCCCGACGTAGTACTCGACGCCGTCCTCGGTAGTGAGGACGTACCCGCGCGCCTTCGCGTCATCGAGAGTCGTGGGCAGCGCGAGCGGCGGCGGGGTGGTCGGCGGGGTGGGCCGCCCACCGAAGCCCGGGGCGTTCAGGCCGGCGAGGATTCCGGTGCGGTTGCGCTTTGCCTGCTCGGCGCGAGCCCGCTGCGGCTCCTTCATGTAGTACGCGCCGAGGTCGGGGTCGGCCATGCCGGCGCTCACCATCGCCTCGAGCTCGGCCCCCTGGTAGTGGCCGCCGAGGGTGCTGCGGAGGTTGGCCTCAGAGGGCGGCTGGCGCGGCGGCTTCGCGGTGGACGGCGGCGGGTCAGTCAGCGCGCGACCGGCGGCGTAGGTGCTCGAGGCGGCTGCGTCAGCCCGCTCGCGCGCGGTCTCGAGGTCGCGACGAGCCTCCTCGCGTCGAAGAAGCGCCTGCTGTGCAGCAGCCATGTCCCCTTGAAGGAGGGCGTGCTCGTAGTCGAACTGAGCCTTGCGCCGCCGCTCCTCGGCGTCCGCCGTCATGTCGGCCTCGATGCCCTTGCGGCGGAAGTCGAGCTCATCCTGCGTGCGGGTGGCGTTCATGATTCCAGCAGCCGAGGAGACTCGCTGCCGCTTCATCTTCTCCTCCTCGAGGATGTTCGTCTTGAACAGGTCGAAGTCGTCCCCGAGGATCTTCTTGAGAGCTTCAGGGTCAGCCAGATAGAGCTCCCCGTAGACGTCCAACTGC
>Ga0098053_1000855_pt1 | contig 9648 bp, 13 predicted proteins | sample 15BtaG_FD_77068 | JGI IMG/M metagenome (GOLD analysis project Ga0098053, IMG submission 77068) | Marine viral communities from the Subarctic Pacific Ocean - 15B_ETSP_OMZ_AT15312_CsCl metaG | ecosystem: Environmental > Aquatic > Marine > Oceanic | place: Pacific Ocean | collected 2015-01-18 | reverse complement strand
AGAAGTTGTACTTGCTAGACTCTTAGACGCCGCAGGGAACAGTATTCAGCGAGCACAAAAGGGCATTATATATATCGATGAAATGGACAAGATTGCCTCAAAGGTGTCGCGTGGCGGAACTGCTCGTGACGTTAGCGGCGAAGGCGTTCAACAAGCGCTTTTAAAGATACTCGAAGGTACAGTAGCAGACGCACCAGCCAAAGTAAAGGGCAAAGAAGGCACTCCCATCGATACTAAAAATATTTTATTTATTTGCGGGGGTGCATTTGTTGGGTTGGAAAAAATTATAGAAAAAAGACTTTCTAAAAAACAATCAATTGGGTTTAATTCAAAAAAAAGTAGCAAAAAAGACAAACTTGACCCTGAATTGATCATTTCAAAGGCGAATTCCACAGATTTAATGGAATTTGGATTAATTCCAGAATTAATTGGTCGCGTTCCTGTTATTTCTACACTACAAAGCTTAAATGAAGACATGCTTATAAGAATTTTAACAGAACCAAGAGACTGTCTTGTTGATCAATATAAAAAAATATTTAAGATTGACAATGTTACTTTATCAATCACAAGAAAGGCTTTGCGGGAAATAGCTAAAAAGGCAATTAAGCTAAAAAGCGGCGCTCGTGGATTAAGGGCTATTATGGAAAGCGTTTTACTAGAGGCTATGTACGACATTCCTACATATACAAATGTTATTGAAGTAATTATAGATGAAGAAGCTTTGCAAGAAGACAAACATCCAATTTATATTTATAAAAAACAAGATAATGAAGAGTAGCTTCCACTCTTTTTGCTAGACTTCTTTTGCGAACAGTGTTAATATATGTAAAAGCCTGGAGGAAAATATATGCTATGTACTTATAAAATTTATTATGTTGTCATGACTAATGGGTGGGCATTAATAGCAAAAGGTTATGTATTAAGTTGTCTTGCTTAAAATAATTTTTATTTTTAGTTTTGATTTGTTTTCTTTGAGAGTTTTGCGGAAATAATCTTTACTAGCTTTTGCTTCTGGGTCAAATCGCCCTAAAATATACTTAATTGCCTTATCAGTTGAAAACTCTAGATCAAGATATAGCATAACTGAGTCATACAAGTTGTTAAATTTTCCAGTTGGCATTTGAACAACATTGTTCATAACGTAAAATGTTTTAAGGTGATTAAACTTTGGATCCTGAAACGGTTTTTTGCATTCACCATCGTCACAAATTTCACTTTCTAAACAATGATCATCGTTTCTGCAAAGCCATACACATCCAGCATGGTGTACTCGAAGACCTCGACTGCCTTTTTTAAAAATGGAGACCTGGCGGGCTGGGTCTTGACCAGGACAACAATTGTCGTGTTGGGAGGTTTTTCTTTTCTTCTTACACCGCTTCCGCATGGTTTTGATCGCCACTTGTGATGATTGTCCCTCTTGTATCTTTTTCTTCGGCTTCTTTTTCTTCGGCTTTGGCTTCGTCTTGGGTGCAAAATAATCATAAGTGTCACCTTTCTTTCCACTAGATGTGAGGCTTCTAACACCTTGTGTGGTTATTTCTCCTTTTTCGTCTTTTATCCCTAAAACAAATGGTGCCGCGCTTTCAAAGCCGCTTTTATTAATTGTGCTAATAATAGTCCCAAGCCAATCTTTTTCCTCTAAAAGTTTAAAAGTTTCTAGATCTTGATTAATCTCCGCAATGTTTGTAATTGCTTCGCGAATTTGATTAAATGCAAATTGCGTTGTCACACCCAAGCCTGTTTCACCAGTTTGCTTAATTTGGGATGCAACCCAAATTAGAGCTTGAAGTTCTTGTGGTAATATTTTTGGCTCTAATGTCGCAGCTACTTCTTCAACTACACGAGCCATGTATCGATAAGAAACTACGTTAGACATTAGTTTGGTTTTAATCGAACTCCATTCTTTTGCTGTGGAGGCTTTTCTTAACGAAGGATAAAAAGCATCAATCATCCAAGTATCAATTGTGGAGTTCCATTTATAAAAATCATTGTATATTACGTCTCCAAACTCATCTCTCTCACCAGCTAAACTAGGGGCTAGGACATTAAGAGCGAAGTTAGGTACTTTGTGTGCTTTAGTAAATCCTCTAAGTTCACCCGGTTTTTTCTTTTCAGCACCTGGAAATGTTTCAAGATATTGCTTGAGATCTTCTGGATTTTCTTGTGCATCCTGTCGCACAGCTTTGTACATATAAAGAGCTTCAGCGAGATTTAGAGCGAACTTGGCACGCGGTGAATAAGTAGCAATCAAAAGTCCTAATAATGCGCTGTCGCGGTCACTTTCGGTCTCCTTGTCAAGCAATCCACGAATATTGTGATACCAATCTCTAGCTTCTTCGTAAAGACCCTCGGTTTCTTTTATACTTTCAACTAGTTGTTTAAAATCATCTATGACACTTTTAGAAATTTTAATAACATACCCAGTTTCCTCAAATTCTTCAGCGGACATTTGACCAAGACCTTTTTCCAGGCCCCTAACAGCCCTTGGGCCATATTTTTTTAGCTCACCTTCTGGCCCGTGATATTGTCTTCTTAAAGCCATTCGTTCTGGCCCCGTTTGTGATATTTGATAAGGAGTAAGACCGAGTTCCTCATCTGTTTCCTCATCTGTTTGTTCTGCAACCATTTTATGTGTAAGTGGTTCTGCTAACTCGATCTTTTCCAAAAAGTTTGGATCAAAATATGGGATTTCACCTTCAGCATCAAGCTCATCCTTTGCTGTACGTACAACTTCAGCAATTGCATCATTAAGAGCTTTCAATTGGTCTGCATCAAGGGTAAAAGTTTTTTCGTTGCTTTGTGGCAATCTACGAGATGCTATATCAACAACATCTTCTTTCACATACTTTCGCCAATTTTCAAATAGTAGTTTCATAGTTTTAAAATCTTCCTCTTTCTTGCGCTTCTTCAGCCTCTATTTCATGTTTCTCTCTTAAGCTGCTAAGAAAAACATCTACGTCTTCTTCTCCTGGCAACTCTCCATCGTTGTTTTCAACCCAATCCTCGACAAAATTACTAATTTTACTGGCTAAAGATTCATCTGATAAGAGTCCACGTAAGGCTTCTTCTGAACTGGGGTCGCCTAATTCCGGCGAAGATGCACCAACTTCAGAGGACAAACCTGTTTCCGTTTCTGTCAATTCTTCTCGAATTAATTGCCTTAGTCTAATTTTTGTGATTTTCATACGTTTCTCCTCAATGTAAATAGGCGTTTAAGTGTGAAATATTAATTTATTTCATAAGATTTTGGTTTTGATATGATTCCTTTAATATCATTTTTTTCGGCGTCTTCAATATCATCTAAATCATCATCATGATGTATTTCAGACTTTAGCTTAAGTAGTGTATCGATTTTTGGCTTACCGTTCGTAAAATAAACATCTTTAATCGGTAAATTGTTTTTTTTAACAAATTCCCAAATTGGCATTTGATATTCTTCAATATACTTTTTCGGAGGCTTTCTTTTAGAATCGAAAGTGTGCCATTTTCCGTTTTCGTCTTGTATTTCTTCATGACGAGAGGTTACAATATATATATTGTATTTTTTTTCGTGATAATTCATTAGTCTATCTACCATTTCTTGGTGTGGGCCATCATGTACCCAATCATCCTCTTCTTTTCCCCAATGAGATAAAGCTAAAGTATCATCAAAGTCAAAAGTAACAATTGGGGAAGTTGCTTCATGTAAGAACTTCCTCCAATTTTCAAGCAACAGTTTCATTAATCTTTAAGTCCGATAGATTCCCAATATCTTTCCAGCTCCCTTTCAAGATGATCATCATATAACTTGTTATATGTTTTTAAATAATGTTCTTCCTCAAGTTGGGGCCTCATTTCTTCTAAATTTCGCAGACCTTCTAGTGGGGTTAATTTACCTTTTGGGTATTCAATACAGATTAAACACATAATTAGACTCCTTATGTGACTTATGTTTTAATTAGTTTACTATAGTTAAAGCTTCGCTTAAACACCATTCTTTTTGACTAGTACGACACCATAAAACTAATGCATTAATTGGAGGGGGTTTCATTTTTGTTTCACAATATATTCTGATAACAAGTCCTAAGCAATCTTCATCCTCCAAATAAACGAGATCGCCTATGACAACCATATTTTAATTAGATTTTGTTTGACTTGGTTTGATTAAAAAAATGAACTAGAGGGGTATTTTTGTGAATAAGTTTGAAGTAATTTTTTCGCTAAAGCGTTATTTTCTTCTTCTGCTGCTTTCTTTAAAAGGTTCCAAGCTTGTTTTTTGTTTTTTCCTTCAACTTTTGGGTTAACAAGGTGTCGATATAATGTCTCAAGGTAGCTTTTACTGCTTTCCTCTTCAAGAGTTTCGGGAGAAAGTTCCTCTTCCTCTTCTGGGGTGACTCTAATTTGTGCAATCGCTTCTACTGCAGAAATTAATTGCGTAATTGAATCTTCATCGTTTGAAGGGTCTTTCCCAAATTTAGCCACTACCTCTCCCCTATGGTCAAGCAGTTGTACTGTACCTCCCTCATATGCATATGAAGAAGATTCCGGATTATAATGTAAAGTATAATCTCCTATTTTCCACTCATTTTTTTCCTCTTGACCTTCAGGTGAAAAAACTTCTTCAGGTGTTATAATTCCTTCAGCCTCATAAAAGGTTCTTATTTCTTCTTTTATAATTTGTTTTAATTGTTTTAGTTTCATTTTTTTCAACCTCTTAGCATAATAGCTTAATTGCACTTTTAATGTGTGGTTTTAAAGTTGTAAATACCTCTTTCAAAGAAAAACCGCCTTTATCTCTTAATAACTCTAATATATATATTATTTTCTCTCTTTCAAGAGTGGGTGCTTTTTCTATAATCTTAGATATGAGCATGTCCTCCGCAACCTGCTCAGAAATAGACTCCACAGCATCTAACATTGTAAGTGTTATCTGTTGATGCTTACAAATATCTGTTTTAATTTTTTTTATTTTCCTCATTATATCGAAAAATCCCATTTCAGCATTAAAATTGTCATTAAAATTGTCATTAAAATTGTCAATTTCTTCTTTTATGATTTGCTTTAATTTTGATTTGGTTAGTTTCATATATATAAACTCCTGTAATGTAAATAGTTGGTTGTATTTGAAATTCTAAAAGTTATTAAATGATTTTTTTAGACTATTTGGTGTTTTTGCGAATAAATTTATCTTCAAACAGAGGTTGAGTCGTCTATGATAGCCAAGGACGGTTTAAAAGTGAATCTTTCCCAAATATGGGGTTGTTTTGGGGGTTAATTCATTCCCCCGAACTCCATATCTCGGCTGCTGTTTTTGAAGGCTGTGTTGGGGCGCTCATGATGGGATCATTTTCATCTTCTTTTAATTCTCTCAATGCAGCTTTGAGATGCGCGAGCGTATTTAATATTGTTGTTTTGTTGGTTTCTTCTTCTAGTGATAGATTTGCTTCATCAATAGCGGCTTGTATTGCGAGTTCTAATTTACTTCTTTCTTGCTGAAGTGCGTCGAGCGCGACCTGAGCTTGTCTTTGATTTGTCTCTATCTTCTCATCCGAAAGGACTTCCTCATGATCATATTGACTTTTAATTTGGCTGATTACTGATTCAATATCCTTTGCTAAGCTTTGGTCAATCTCCGCAACAACAGGAAGCCAAATTGAAGCCAGAGCGAAGCGCTCGCTTTTAGCAGCGCTTTCTGCCCATGCGGGAAACTTTTTGGGCCTCCGTCTACGGAGTTTTTCAGCTGATTTAAATATGTCGGCCATGTTGTGATTCCAGTTGCGCGCATCCGAACCCGGCAGTTGTGGATCAATAGTGAACATTCGAGGAAATAAAGCAATAGCGTCTTCCCACGGGTCATTATTGGCTTCGCGGATATTGGTTAATTCTTCTTTTATTAGTTTAATTAATTTTGATTTTGTTAGTTTCATTTATTTTCTATCTCCCTGTTTCATTAAGCATACCCTTTACTCTTCTTTGTGGACTTTATGGAAGGTGCCTTGGAAATTGTATTTAAAATATGTGCTTTCCATTTCTGCCCCGAAGTCGGCTTCCCGCGCGAAATGTCATCGGGATCGACGGCATTAAGGGCATGCGCTAGATCATCTGGTTCATAAACAACGTTGTCGCACTTTTTTGAAGGGTGGAGCCATCTTATATTTAACTTATTGGTACGGCACAACTTATAGCCCTTTTGAATTTTTAATATATCACGAGCATTCAATGGTCTTTGTAGCCATACACGTACATTGAGCAAATCTGTATAAATTTCGCCCCTTTTTTGCCAATGTTTTCTTTTCTTTATGGGATCATCATCATCGCCCTCTTTCTCTAGAAATGGAAAAATAACTTCTAACCGGCTCTTGTCAGCCTTTGATTGCTTCCAAGCCCACCGGAGGTCGCCCCCCTCTCGCTTCCAAACACTTCCCGGAGCCCAATCAATTGGATGCCCAATCTCATGAGATGCAGTTGATTGTGTTGTCTTTTCCTTTTTTGGTATGGTTATATACCGGTCACTTTCTCTATAATGGGCGAGGCTATCTGGGCTGATTTTGCCGTACCTAAATTTAATATTTAATATTCTATCTTTAATGGGTCCTAATATATTTTCTTCATAATAATCATCAGTTATTTTTTGCATCCGTTTGTCAACTACATTCATAAAGTCACTCAAAGGTAAGTCGCCCGCGCTCGTCTTCTGTAACTCACGTTGAATGGCAATTTCTTTTTTTTTAATAGAGGGAACACTTCTTCTTAAAAAACCCTGCGGTTGGGTCCAAGCACGCCGACTTTCTCCTTGCGTATATGAATTAAGCCATTTTATTCGTATTAAGTTGAATTGATCAGAAGATATTTTATTATTTTTGATATCAGCAATAATATCTTTATAGTCTTGTACTATCGCCTCATTACCTAATTTTCTTATTATCGCCTTATTACCTAATTTTCTTATTATCGCCTTATTATCTTCCTCTTCATTTAAATACTGTCGCCAATTTTCAAATAGTAGTTTCATTTGTGCTGTTTTCCTCCAAATTTTCCAAAGTTTAAGAAGGGGTCGATACTCGGGTATATTTCAGTTTCGCCTTTCGGCGCCGGTTCTCCCTCAAATGCTTTTTTCATATCTTTAGGAAGCTTCGGAAGCTTCTTTATGGCATCTAAAATAGTGCCTGTTTTTATAGGCCTGCCTAGCGAGTCGACTGGAAAATCGCTCGGACAACCAGTCGGTACGATATTTCTATGTCTTACTATACCAATGTTATTTTTAATAAGAAAGCTAGCTACATTCTTTTTTTGAGTAATGCGATATATTTTTGTATTTTCATCAACCAGCGTATCTGGCAATACAGTGCGTGGTATGCCAAATAATGAGGACAAGGCGGAAACAAGATTTTTAGTATTTGCAACTTGTTTAGCAGACCAACTATTTCCACTAACATCTATTCCAATTGAATATGCATTAACGTTCGAATTGCCTGAATGCCATGCCGCATATTTAGCCGGATCTAGATATTGATATATAGTACCATTTTGATCTACTTCATAATGTGTAGAAGTTCCATTGCTATTGAGAGTGCCAGCCGTTGTTCCTGGCTTGTTTGCCCCACGATGTATTACTATAATTTTTGGTGAGCCTTTTCTAGAACTAAAATTCTCTAATTTTCCCCACCATAATTTTCGCGCATTTACAACTTCAAGTGACCCTACCTTAATAGTGGGCATTGATTCTGCTTCATTTAAATACTGTCGCCAATTTTCAAATAGGAGTTTCATTTGTAATAAATAGTTGAGTTTGTTACTAAAACACGACAAGATTATTCATCATATATAGGGATGCCATCTATTATATCATTTTGATCTTCAAAAAAGCAGTAATATTCGGTTTCAGATGTTATTGTTTGGGAAAAAGAAGGACCAGACACTATTGTGTCTCTATTATCCATATACATTTCTTGAGTATCATCTGGATCCCAATCTAGCCATTGTAGCATATTAAGAAATTTATGCCATTCTTCTTTGCCGATTATTGTTATGTTTTTATTGTTGCCAAAGCTTATAGTGTAATGTATTTGGGCTTTATTTTCTTTTGTATAGAATATTTCAATTTCACCTATTGCAACTTCAACTTTTGATGGTTTATTTTTATTTAAAATTATTTTTTTTTGAACTCTTAACTCATCTCTCACTTGCATGGCTTCCTATACAATAACTAGGTTAAGTTATAAAAGCTTACGAGAAATTTTTATATATGGCATTATCAAAAATCAAATATAACCATCTCATCTAAGCCATTTTGTCTTGGTCTCACACCAATATTCCACATATGTAGGTCATATGTTTGCCCAGTCCCATGAAGTTTCACCAACTGAAGTATACTTTTGAGAAGTTGATTATTTTCTTTCTCAGTTATCCCTTGACGAAGCAATTGATGGCTATAATTATTCTCCCATTCTTCCTTGATTGTGTTTATTAGTGTTGAAAGAGAGTCGAGGGCCTTGATCTTCCCGAAGCGCGCAGCGAGCGGTGCCCTTTTACTTAAAAATGTTAGCCTTTCTTTAAAACGTCTGAATGCTTTATCTATTTTGGAGTATGCCTCCGATTCAACACCATCCTGTGCTCTACCTGTCATTTCAAGCCATTCTGGTAGTGGGATTACTTTTGACATTTCTACATAATTCCATCCTGTTTCAGGAATTTGACCAAAATCAAATATTGCTGGTTCATTTGAGCGACCAGAGCCCGTGCTTTGACTACTTTGAAGTTTTTTGTAGTGTTCTAAATCCCTCTCAACACCCTCTACGCCAGATTTAAATAATTTTAATACATGATCATTATTTAATAAAAAAGCTGTACCATAAGCGCCTTGTCCCAACATTCGTATAATCTTATTATCTGAAAGAGGAGGAGCATCATTTATTTGTCCTCGCAATTTCCTGACGATTCGTTGGTATTCATCAGGTTTGTCGGGGCGGAAATGGACCCCCTGGGTATAGATACCAGCTGCCTCTAATTCTTTTTCATTATGTTTTTTTATCTCTTCGCTTGATTCGCTTGATTGAGTTGCGTGAGCTGGAGCTTTGCTAAATAATTTCTTTGCATCATCTAATGTATCAGCATGGCCTAAAGGATGCTTATAGTCATCATATGCCTGATATTTACCGCGACCGCGCCGACTTATTTTTCCAACCTCTCTTTTTACTAATGCTCCTTTTGGAGGAGACCAACTCCAATGCGCTTTTGCTTTTGGATACTCGTACCGCCATACATCCCATATTGACTTGTCATAGTCTTTTTGTTCTTTCCCTAAAATAACAGTACCTGGCTCTATTTGGTCAGTAGCTTCTTTTAAGTATTGTCGCCAATTTTCAAATAGCAACTTCATTAAAATAATTCCTTAACTCTTCTGGAGTTGGCACAGCACCAAAATCTCTAAAATGTTGAGTAAGCCAACCATTTAAAATTCCTGGATCTCTGGGAGGTATATCTATTAAAGAACCTCTCGCATGGTTGCACGGGTAACAAGCCCAAGCTAAATTCCATTTTTCTGTCGGTGGACCTCCTGCAGAGCGAGGAATAATATGTTCTACTCCCACAAAAGTTTGTTCGCCACACCAACAACAAACTTTTCCAATCTTCTCTCTTTTCAAAGAGCCCTTTTTATAACCAGAAGGT
>Ga0098053_1000852_pt1 | contig 9675 bp, 9 predicted proteins | sample 15BtaG_FD_77068 | JGI IMG/M metagenome (GOLD analysis project Ga0098053, IMG submission 77068) | Marine viral communities from the Subarctic Pacific Ocean - 15B_ETSP_OMZ_AT15312_CsCl metaG | ecosystem: Environmental > Aquatic > Marine > Oceanic | place: Pacific Ocean | collected 2015-01-18 | reverse complement strand
ATGTAATTCTTCATTAATAATTTTGTTTAATTTTGATTTTGCGATTTTCATATTTGAATCCTTAAAATTGGCCCATACTCTGTTTTAAAATAAGAAAATCCATCTTTCTTGCCCAGGGGTATTAAAACATCGGGAGAACTAAATGTAGCAGGGATCATAGGATCGGCGATCCTTTCATTCGGAAGTACAGATTGTAATTCTTCTTTTGAAAGAGGCTCCATCTGTCCTTTAACCTCACTTGTCCATATTGCGCGAGGTACTGTTTCATATTGTTCCTCTTTTAATATATTTTTTAGCTCTTCTTTAATAATCTGTTTTAGTTGTTCTTTAGCAATTTTCATAGTAATCCTCTAATATTAAGTAGTTGGTGGAAGTGCCGGGAGTCGAACCCGGGTCCTAAATATTTCCAATATATTGTCATTCACAAGGTTAGTCAGTTTATGAACTCTGACAAACTAAAAGCGCTCCGCGTACCACCAATTCTTTAGAGAAATTGGAAACTCTTTTTGCAGTCTTGGTTAACAAGGCGACTGCGACCCCGTGATTAAGCCGCTAGGGCGTATTCAAAGTCAACGTTATCGTTGGCGTTTTAAGGTTTGAGTGTTTTATGCTGTGCCTTCACTCATCACAGCCTTGCACATTAAATTTTCAATACTCAGTCGATACCAGTTCACCCCCGTAATTGTTGTACTTTTTTAATCAAAATTGCTGAGATAACTTACTTGCACTCAAGGTAGCTAATAGCTCTTCTTCTCTCTCTGGTGACACAGGCTTCCAATCAGCTCGGCTGGCGATCCACCGCTTGATGCCGTCTTCCTTATTATAAATACCTAGGTCATCCATATACTGAGAAATGTCATAAAGATCGTCCTCAACAGAGCTTTCTTTCAAAACACTTGAAAGTTCTTCTTTAATAATTTGTTGAAGTTGTTCTTTTGTGATTTTCATTTTATTCTCCTTAAAGCTTTGTCCATTTAACGGTTTCGAGTTGTTTGTCAAGCACCTCTAAGGCATCGCGCGAGAAGTCGGTGTTATGACTGGCTAACTCGCTTCTAAGTACATCAATTGTTGTTTTGAACTTAACAACTTGAGGTATGGTATGTAAAAGAAGACTATACATCTGGCTGGCAATTTTATTTTGAGCTTGAATTTCTTCCGGCCAATCGTGGTCGGGGCCCCAGGTACCTGTTGGGTCTGCAGTACGATTTTTCACGTCGGCGTAGAACCCTGCCGGATCTTTGTGGGGGCTGTATTGGCCGGACCTCTTTTGCCACGCCTCATCTGCCTCGGGTCCTAGCCACGCCTCATCTAGGGTATTCGCCAATTCTTCTTCAATAAGTTGTTTAAGTTGTTCTTTCGTGATTTTCATTTTTGCTCCTCACAAATTAATGATTTCATTAATTAAATAGTCATAAGATTTGATAAACGTTGCATCTTCTTTTCTCTTTAAGAATTGATCTCGCGACATTTCGCCAACATCATTATACGGAAGAATATCAACTTTGTGAACTTCAATGTCATATTCCAACAAAAGCTTTATAATTTTTAAAGTTTTTCTATCGACATCCGGATCCAAAGCAATATAAACTGGCGTATCATTTTTTACAATTTCTTGGAACAATTTTGAATGCTCCCTCAGCGTTGAACCAAGAATTGGAACAGCGTTGTCTCCAGCTTTGATCGCATCAAAAACACCCTCAACCAAAATCAAATCTTCGTCGAAGTCCAGGTACAGCTCATTAAAAATAATATCTTTGCTGGCTTGTGGATTTTTATATTTTCTCCAATCATCTCCATAACTTCTGGCAATGAAGAAATTTGCTTTTCCGGTCAAACCAAATGAAGGAACAATAATTCGAGATTCAAAATCGCCTTCGTCGCAATATCCAATTTTCCATTTTACAATATCTTGTCTATAGATTCCTCGACTTTCCAAATAATTTAAAGAATACAGAGAAGTCTTTGGAAGCTTCTTGTTTGCAAGAGATACAAATTCTTTTGGCAAATCAAGAGTTTGTTCTTCTTCAACGAACTTGTCATCTTGCAGCAAAACTTCCGCGAGAGTTGAAACATCAATTTGTTGTGTAAATTGTGCCCATTCTTTGCGCTGTTCGTAATTTCCATAACGACGAATTAAACGATAGACTGAGCGGCCGGCATATTCGCAAACCCAACATTTGAATACATCGCGCTCAATGTTAACTGAAAGTTTGTTTTTGTGATGATCACATTTTGGACAAGCGAAGAGAAGTTCATTTCCAGCTTGATTATAATAACCTAAAACATTTCTTAGGATTGAGCGCTTTTTTCCATCTGACATAAATATCCTGCGTTTGCAATCACCCAACTGTCTGCTTTATCAAAACAGTGTGGTTTTGGATTGCCGTGCTTAGTATATTCTATAAGAACAGATGGTACATTGTCAAGAACATATTGTATGACAACTTGTTTTGCTTTGACACCTTTTGGGATTTTGATGCCACATTTTTTTCTTGCGGACGTCGCAGCAACATATTCTGGCTGTAATTCAAATACTTCATAGCATAGCCATGAAACGATACCGTTAAAACGAGATAATGTAGATAATGTCTTTGCCGATGAAAATCCAGATCGAAATGATTGAAGTGATTGTTCTATAAAAACTGAAGAAATGTAAAATTCATCATCAATCTGTCTAAGTAATTCTTTGATTTCTCGGCCTTTGTGAAAAAGTGTTGGAAAATATTTTTTGTTTCGAAAGTCCCAAGCTTCATTAAAGACAACTTTTCCATCGTTATTAATAACTGTCGCGCCGGTTATACTTGTGCTGATATCTAAGCCTAAAATCATATTGTAATTATATCAGTAATCTAGCTTAAGTTTAAATGTATAATCATCGCCCTCTTGTTTGCGAACAGGAGTTGCGAGCTTTGCAATTGCAATTAAATTCTTATTTTTGTCAAAAATGCCTATCTTCGATATAAACGTTTGTTTTTTAAATTGTTCATTGTAACCCAAAAATGAACTGCTGACTGTGTTAATCAGCTCTACGTCGCCAACCTCACTAAAATTTGCCGAAGAAGTAGAAAATCCATGAGCGCTTGAGGTAGATCCACTTATTTTTGCATAAGTTGGATTTGGTGAATAATTTAATGTTCCTGGTCGGGCATGGGCGAACATTGTAATCACACTTGTTTTTTCTACCCCCTGGACATCCAAGCCATAACTTGATGAAACAGTTAATTCTGTTTTTCGTCCAAAAGCATTCCACCGTGGATTCATTGTAGAACCGCCGTCGGATACATATTTTTCTACATGCACGGCATTGAGAGCCCAAGATCCAGTTAAAACAATTAGGCCTTCATTATACAGAACAACGCCGGCAACTTTATCGTCATTGGATGAGATTGTTCCTGATGATTGAATCAGTTCGCCATTTCTGTTTTTATCTGTTAGCTTACCCTGAAGAGTGCCGGATACATAAAAACGTAAATCAACAGTTCCTTTCTTTATGCTGCTTCCGTAGAAAATCGATGGAAAGTCTATTAATGTTAATCTTTGTGTCCCTTTGTTTCCCAAAGATGACGAAAAGGTATAATGAGCGCTGTGGTTTTTATAAAAATTTAAAACATTCTTTAGTGCATCAATTTGTGGCCTAGCTTCATCAGTATCATAAACTGCAGTATGAATCGTGGCAGTTAAAGGATAACTTCCAGACAATAGGCTGCCCGCATCGGTCGCCGCATATTGACTCGTGCTAATGGATCGAAACATCTCAAGCGAAGATCCTTTTGGCAAAAAGGGATAAATTAAATTATCGGCTGCTCTATTAACATTTAGTTCATATAAGCTAATATTTCCCGCAGGAGTATTAGAGTTTACAATTGATTGATCTAGATTGTTATAATAAGCATTTGGCCCATAAATATAAAAATTACAATATGGATTTAGTTCAATCGCATTGGTGAATAAATCATTTTTTTGAAATCTATAGTAAGGCATGCCAACACACCCTAGTAATCTAATCTTACTCTAACTGTAATCTCGTTTGAAGGATCTTTGCGCAAAGGCTCTGAAAGTTTTGCTGTTGCCAATAGTTCATTATCGGCGGAATACAGACCTACTGTTGTTACATACGAAACAGGCAAATCGGTTGAAAAATTCTTCGTAACAATTTGGCTAGCTGACAGATAAGTAGGATTAGAACTATAATTAAATTCGTTGTTATTGAGTCGACAGAAATAAATTGTTGAATTTAATTCTGTTGTATTGTTAAATTGAATATTCTTAATTCTATGTCTGATGTCGTCGCAGTTTCCAGAAATGGAAGATTGTGTGAGCGCTTGATACATTTTTTGGCCAGCTCTATTCATTTGAATCTCTGGAATTCCAACTGCAGCTCCGGAAACACCCAATGTAGAACCACTTTCAAAAACTGATGCTGTTAAAACAGCAATTCCAGCTTGATAATAAATCAGTCCAGCAGCTTCGGTAGTTTTTGTTGGAGCAGATTTTATAGGGGTACCAACAAGATTAGAAGTATATAAGACACCATATTCGCCGACCGGAGAGTTTACAAAATAGCCATCTGATCCAGATGAATCGTTTAATCTAATTTGTGATGCCATCGAAACACCGGCGCCCGCGTAGGCACCGCCCACGCCGAGATCTAAATAAAAAGAACCTTTTTTAACTTCATCTTTACTAAGAAGGCGCGCAAAATTAACGAAGATAACTTCATTCATTTTTCCAACGCCGTCTGCTAAATTACCATCAACATCAAATCTTTGAATATTCCCATTTACATCATGGCCTACTAAAATCTGAGCCATTTGATTATATATGTTGATTTTATTTTTTCTTTGAGTATTGTCTTGTGATGCTCCGCCGGATGCTGAAGATGTCGCGGCATATCCAACTGCCAAATCAAAAATATGATTGGATGAAGAACTCAAATAAGGATAGTCATATACAGCCTGGAACATACCATGAGAATAGTTTTTAATATTTGTTTCAGAACCTACTGCACCATAAGTACCCGAAAGTATTGTACCTGTAATGGGAATTGCTTCGTGAAGCAACGTTCTTGTTGTTGTCCTGTCATTGTTTAAAAATGTTTTAAAAGTGCTTGCCATTTTTTTATCCTATTATGTTAAGAGACTTTCTTGAGAAAACGAATTGGAATATCAACTCTATAGCCAGTTGTTACACCGGTGACTCTTACTGATGAATCAATATATTTGTACGTTCCTCCAAAACTAGTTATCGTTACAGTGCCGCCAAGTCTATCAAATAAACTTGTGCTGGTGTTCAATTCCAAAGATGCCCGAATAGCGAACCACAGGCGCGTTCCTCGGGGTCCGGCAATTGTAGAAGATTCTGCGCAATTACCTCCGTCGCTAACGGTTCCATAATTTGCGTCGAATAAGGAAGTATTGGTATTTTTAGAAACATAATAGCTGGCTATTCGATCGTCATCAACGAAATTTGAGCTTATTAAGGACTGGGCGCCCTGGTTGAAGCCCGTAGTAGTTATTTTTCCAAGACGATCATCAATTTCAATTATATATTGATTTTCAATCAAATCGGCATCCAAGTTAAAAGTACATGGAATCTTTGTTGTATCAAGACCTTGATCTAGCACAATCCTGGTGTTATTGGGGCCGGCGGCCGTGGTGGAGGGGGAACCATCTCCCTTTATAATGCCTATACCAGATTGTAACAACATCCCGGAGACAGTATGGGGTGATTGTGAAGTGTCTGTATCAACAGTAACAACAAACATGCCAGTAGATGCATCTGAAAACGTAATGCCGCCCGCGGCGACAGTTCGGGCGCCGTCAACGATATCGGTATTATTTACCAACTTAACAACCGGTAAATAAAGTAAATTATTTCTCGGAATTGACATCAGCTTATGTTTGCAAGACCCAATATTGTTTGTAAACGCTTCCAATACTGGGGTTGTCAAAATATCTAAATCATAATAAGCTGATCCGGATGGATTATTTTTATTATATTTTCCATAATCAATTTCATCATCTGCGACAGAAAATTTTGTAATCTTAAAAGATCCATCGCCTCTGGCCAAACGTTCACGGCCAAGGTCTGTTAAAACGGCGTCTAAAATAATATCGCCTGAGTTGTCTAAAAATCCCATTTAAGTTCTCCAAATTATAAGTGATTTTAACATAAATAGTCTACTACTTTAAATAGTCTTTCTGTATAATATTAACTATTTTTCTAATACCGGCTTTTTAAATCTCAAATGTATATCAAGTTTGCGTCCGGTTTTTCGAGATATTAAGCGTACCTTAAACTGATTATGCTGATTTTCGGAATCCGGTAGAGATCCAAATATGTTTTGTTGTTTTACTCCCAAAGGAATGGACGCTACATCATCATTGAGATTTTCTATATATTCTTTTATTGACCCTTTGGCTTCATCGCTTTCAAAATCAAAACCACCACTCTCCGGATCAGCGTTAATAAGTGATTGTTCCATGTTCGGCTTCACCATTAAGTATTTTCTAAATGATTTTGTTGGTATGCGACTGGCAATTTGTTTTTGTTTATCAAAGAAAGTTATGTCATATGTTCGCATTGTAAAATAAATAGCGCCGTCATTATTGGTCGCTTTGATCTCAAAAATATTTGTTGGGTTTGAAAAGTCCGGATTAGTTGAGGTACCATATATTCCACTCGATGTTGCTGCAGCATCGAGACCATGTTTTTCATCATTAGATCTAAATAAATACCAATATTTTGTATTTGGCTGAATATGGTCAATATATGAGGGGGCCCCCTGGGCCATAGACAAAGTTACCCTTTTGCCGACGCCGCCAATGCCAAAATCCATATAACTTTTTGGACCATTGGGAAAATCATTTTCAGATATTCGGAACATGGTGAAACTAGTTATATCTCCTTCGGACTTAAAATGAGTCTTTGCTGGACTAGTGGCCGTAAAGAGACCAGTTTCAGGATCAAACTGCAGTATGGCTGTGTTATACATCACTTCATGTGGAAGCACAGGAATAAAATTATCATAATAATCGTCGGCACTTGAATTTAATGATATCATAACTCGATTATCTTTATGGCGGAAAGGTATAAAGTTAACATCCGGAGGAGTTGGCGGCAACTCTTGTGTAAATACTATTTTTGGACTTGTGTATGGCACTTCGATTAATCTAACAGAAGAATCATTTATAGCCTGTACTTCAGATTGCCATCTATAAGGCAGGCTGGGGTAATCATAGGGTTGGGTGAGAGGTGCACCATAGCGATATTCATTTCCAATTACCACTTGAATCGCAAAAATTCTATATGAATATTTTTTTGAATATACAATTTGTGTATCGATTAAGGTAGCTTCATCCAACTGAGAATCATTCAAGACATAAAAGTTTTGAATTAAATTTCCCAGTGCATCTCTTTTTTCTATTTTATAAAAAAGTGTTTCATTATAACAAGTTTTGCCACTAATAATATCTTCGTAAGTACGCTTGTTATTTTTAATTAAATTAATATATTGGGATAAAAACATACTTTTGTAAATTAATTGTATCAAAGGATTTTTACCAAAAAATTCAATTTGGTCATCAGAGAAAGATTCTGATCCCACAGAAATTGTTCTATCTTGTACGCTTGTTATACGACTAATCAAATCACTTTCTGTATTCAGGCCTTGAACTTCAGAAGCAAAGGCGCGATCGAAAAGATATTGTTTATATTGAATGCCATCTTTGTTTAAAGGAAAAGATTGTTGTATAAATGCTGAACTATTTGTATCTTGTGCATCGGCAGAATTTAGTGCCTCGGCGGATCCAGCAGCAAAAACCTCTTCGTAAGAAGTAAGAGATACTGGTCCAGGATTGAAAGCACTGCTCGGGCTATCTGGATCTGTAAGGTAAATGTAATCAGATACCAAAGGCAAGAATAAATCTGCATCTCGTAAAAGATCTGCCATCTTTGTATTAATATCAGTATTGAATGTTATCTCATTGTAGAACGGAAAAGACGATTTAAATGTATTGATATTTTCATTTTTAACTGCCTCTAAAGGAAAAATAATATTTCTAAATTTTAATGCAGCTTCTGCCCATGTCATATCCGAAAGTATTTCTGACGAATGAGATTTGAAAGTATTCGCCCATTCTTTTAAATATTCATTTCCAGACGTACCTAGTGGCCCACTAGTTTCCGGATAGTCTCCTTCGTATATGGTGAGAGGCCTTAAAATATTCCCCGGCAGCCTGTTATTTAATGTTGTGTGGGTATAAAAATTAATATCAGAAGTAAATTCCTGCGCCGCTTCGAGGCCGGTGGATTCAAGAGATTTCTCCCTTTCTGACAAAATGGCATTAAAATTAGGTAAATATAATTCGAACAGGCTAAGAGCCATATCAGGGATCCACGTGTTCGGCTCATTGGCCGCCTGTCGAAGAGCATGTTCGAACTCCAACACAACTTCTTCATATTCTTTTTGGAAAAAATTATAAGTTGGCTTTACATCTGCGAATAAAACTCTAATATCTGGTACTGAGTCTTGGGACATTGCAGCTGCAGGCGAATTAAAAAGGAAAGCGTGGTCGTTATAACCTCCCAGGGGTGATCCAGGATATTTATCGTTTGGATCTCCGACTAGATCAATTGCTTGTACACCCAAGCCTTGTATTGACCCCAGGCGATGCCATACGCCCCCTTCGAAGCCTGTTCCGATGACGGCCGGATCGTAGCAGGGGTTAAGGCCCTGGTTGGAGTCTAGACTAAAGATAAAACCTTGCCAATCTTTTACGTCTAGAATTTGCTGACTAGCGTCTGGTGGATAAACAGAAGCATGATTCATAGTGCCGCCGAGCAAATAAAGATCATTAGTGGGGCCCCCCGAGACACCTTCCTTCAATTTAACAAGAACATATGATAAATCACGAAATACTAAATCTGTATGGAGGCTACTATACATATCAGGAGTGATCTGCATGATAGTTGTTGTTACAACGGGAGAGAAAAAGTCTTCTCCTAAAAGTTCTTGTGTTATTGTTTCAGGGTGGGAAGTGCTATCGGAATTTATAAATTCATAATTTTGTTCTGTGCCCTCCCTTCTGTAGAAAAACTTTCCTGTATTATAGCGAAGCCAGTCAAAACTTGTCATCACGAGAGCGTCTTGATCACCGGTGGCGGTGGTCGCAACACCCAAATCTGAGCCGGCTTGTTCAATGTTTATCTCTTTATAGCCAGGAGATAAAGGCGGCAAGCCCAAAACGTAGGGCACTTTTTGGGTCTCTATTGTGTTGACAAATAAAGTTCTATTCCCCATGGAAGCAAAATTCTGTTGGGAATCGCTCGGGGTTGCTGCGTTGTCTGTGCCATCGTTTGCCATTAATTATACCTTATCATAAATATATAGAATTGTTTCATATTTTAATATTTGCCGCCCTGACCGGTGGTCAGCTTCTTCCCTGCCATATTCATGTCGAGCTGCTGAGACGTGTCTTGACCAGTTCCTTGGCTCGTTCCCTGGCTAGTCCCCTGGCTAGTCCCCTGAGTTGTTGTTTCGTTGATGACTTCCAAATCATACTTTATAATCGGATCTTGGGTTTTTAAGCCGCCAAGTTGGTCCTGGGCCGTTGTTGTCCCTATTAATGTTTTAATTGTTCTAGCGGGAATTCCAAGAGTCGTATCCTTGATTAT
>Ga0098053_1000851_pt1 | contig 9684 bp, 14 predicted proteins | sample 15BtaG_FD_77068 | JGI IMG/M metagenome (GOLD analysis project Ga0098053, IMG submission 77068) | Marine viral communities from the Subarctic Pacific Ocean - 15B_ETSP_OMZ_AT15312_CsCl metaG | ecosystem: Environmental > Aquatic > Marine > Oceanic | place: Pacific Ocean | collected 2015-01-18 | reverse complement strand
CAAGACCGTTTCAAGTTCGTCAATGATATGCTGGCAACATTCCCATTGCTTACCACCACGACTCATCAGTTTTACGGAATCGCCATCCCAATAAGCCAAGCACCGAACACCATCAAGTTTCGGTTGGACATCTACTGGGTAAACTACTTTGTCTTTTCGTTTATCAAAAGAGCCTGCAAGCATTGGCAAGAAAACTTCTTTCTTTGCATCTTCAATAGTCAAACTGTATTTACCGTCAAGTCGTTTCTTGTGCATTGCATTTGCTTCAAGGATTGCTTGCTCATCCGCACATGTGGCATTCGCACGCCCGACATTCTTTGGTTGGGCAGTCTTCCTTGCAGTCTGCATCTTTCCGCCAATCTGTCCGTACCTCGTAACGATATCCGCACCTTCTGTCCAGATATCCCACTGCACAATGGCATCTGTTTTACTCTTATGATAGAGTGTTTCTAATTTCATAATGCTCCATTCATCAACTCGTTTTTTTTCCCGATTTTTTTTTTACTCATCATCGAAAGTTTCGCCAGTATACGGATTACTAAATTCTACCTCTTCTTCAGAGGCGTACCAAGTATCTTCCTTAGTATGCAACATACCAATGGCGTCATACTCTCTGTTTTTTCTTATCAGTACCCACTCTTCCCAAGGCATTTCTTCCCATTCGCCATCAGGAAATTGTCCAGATAAGCCACCATTGGATGCGCCTGAGTAAAAATGTTTGGCTTTTGTTTTCTGGTCGAGAATATCCTTGACTTCCTCCCAAGAGGCATCGACAGTCCAAAGCCAGTATTTAAAGCCGTATTCTTCTTCAACTAACATTTTCATATTGTTTCAAGTACCCCTATAGTATAGTTCATTGCATCTGTGCTATGTACATACCCTGATGCATTGTAAATTTCATCTGCATCAAGAATCTCCCCTTCAGAATTTGAAAGGAATGTCATTGTTTCGTTGACGGTACAAGCACCATCTAAGTTGTTGCAAACAAACGAGTAAAGGTAATAGTTACCATCACTGAAGTAGAACAGTGCCTTCTTATCTACATTACCATTGTTATCATCATCATTATTTAAAACTTTGATAAATTTCATTGGGGGATTCGGAATCCTCATCTTTGTGGAGTGCGTGGCCCTTTTGGCGCCGGCGATACCGTGATTGCCTTCCATCTTCTTTCGAAGGCTCTTTGCACGGTCTTCGTCAGTGAGTGCTTCATAGAATGCACCAATCTTATCCTGCTTGGTCATCTTACCGTAGCGAGTTTCCAATTGATAGTCATCCATCTCTTTCACTCTGTCGAGTTCGTGCTTGTACATCATTCCGTATTTTGTTTTGTAGTAGTCAGGATTCATAGTTGTTCAATAATCTTTCGAATGAATGAAGTGGGGATTGTCTTTAAGCGAAGGTATTTCGCCTTCTTATTCTCAAGTAGTTTTATCTGATTGTCAATCTCTAGTACAATACAATCTTCATTGCACATCTTACTGAGGCGTACTGCTTGCTTCTGCTTCGCTCCGTTACCCTTCAGTGCCTTTGAATGGCAGGTTTTGCATATGTGATAGCGTTTGTCGGGTGTTTGCTTATGGAAGTGAAAGCCTGTTTTGATTGGCTTTGCTTTCTTACATCGTTCACATTTCTTTGTTTTGTACGGCATTTATTGTCGTCCTTTTTTGGTGTTTTTGCCAGCGGCGTATTGTCCTCGAAAAAAGCAACATCCCTTTTTTTCTGTACACTGTTTTTTCAAAACTGGTCATTTGCAGTGAGTTCGTTCACCTCATCATTGCACTGCTCGATGCAATCATTAATGAATTCTACTTCGTCACCTGTGAAGTGTGATGTATCATACAGTTTGGTCAGTTCGTGTATGATTACCATTCCACCGACGACAGTTGCGAACCGTTCATCGTGTGGCGTCCATTGCCAATCTTCGTTATTAATAACACTGTGCAAATCTTCAATAATCACTAGTGCATCTGAAATGGTGGTGGTGGTTGTAGTCATAATATCTCCTTAATTGGCGGTAGTCGCCGGTAAGCGGCTCCGCCTTACCATCGTTCATATCACAGTGAGAACTACGGCAAGCACTGGTGGCGTTTTGAGTCATCTTCTTTATTCGTGGGTAACTCTTTCAACCCATTGAATGTTGTCCCGAAGAACAACAAGATTTGTCACATGACTTCTCCTATACTATAATTCTATTGTGGTAATGGCGTATAGCCACCTTCTTCTTGTTCACTGGTAGTTGTTTCAGTACCAGTTACTGTGTATGTACCATCGGCATTACGAGTAGTAGTCGTATAAGACTCTCTGCGTGTAGTGCCATTGTGTCTACGGTCACGGCGTTGCATCTCTGCTTGGTGGTCGGCTTCATTGCCGATAAGTCCACCAAGTAGAGCGCCAGCACCGGCACCAATGAGAGTACCTTCAGTGTTACCACCAAGGGCTTGACCGGCAAGGGCACCAATGCCGCCACCAATCATTGCACCATTGCCTGTGCCAGATACTCCTTGGCATCCGCATAGCAGGCCTGTGGCAAGTGTAAGTGTGATAATTGTTTTTCCTTTCATATGAGTGTAACTTCCTGTGATGTGTCGATGCTGCCAGCCATATCATCAATGGCATCATTGAGGATTGAGTTCACCACAGTCTCCATTGAGTCCTGCTCCATATCACCCTCGACCTCTTGGCCAGGCGCAACGGCCATAGCATCACCAATCTCAGGAATGCTGAATACACCCCGTTCTACACGGCGACTCACATCGTGGGTAATCCAGTTCGGAATCCACTTCTTACCCTTATGGGTCATTGAGACCTGGCGAAGTTCAGCACGACTGAAATTCGTCTTTGTGAGGTCAATGCCCAAGGCAGGGGCGTGTTCGATTACGGCGTCAATATACGCCTTTTGCCTGTTACTTAGTTCGTTGTACATAATTGTCTCCTAAACAAATGCACCGCTGGCTTCAAGTTCCGCCAACAGTATAAAACCTTCGGCGGTAAGTCCGCCATTCTCGTCAATGAGTACTTCGTCACTGACAACATCATCATCATACGGATGCTCTAAAAAATCTTCGGGGTCGAAGCAATGACAATCTTCATCACCATTACAACCACAAGTACACTCTGTTTCTTCGGCGTAATCATCATCACGCTCTGGCCAAGGTACATTACTTTCCATTTTTGAATTCCTCAAGTAGTTTTGGGGCATAAATGTCATCCGTCCAGAAAATCCATTTTTCGAAGTGTTCGTCCCATTCGGCTAGGCCTTTTTCTTCTAAAAACAAAAGATATTCTTTCATAGCACTCATTATACACTCCAAAAGGCAAAGGTCAAACAATTTCTTCTGAAACTGTGCGATAAAATCCTTGAGCCACAAGGCCGTCCCATTGCTTTCTTGCATCATCAGCCGTTTGCCACTCATCGCCGGCGTTGCGAATACCGAGTGTGGCTGCATAAGCCATATACACTAGTCCAATTTCACGGAATACGGTCACACTAACCTCTTCGCTCTGGTCTACACTTATCAGATGATAGACTTCTTGAGTGAGAGGGTCGATTTCTTTACAGGCCGCTTCGCACAATTTCGGATTTTGCTTTCCGTGCTGACCATACACCATCTTATTCTTATTAAGGAATTCTAGAATTGTTTGTTCTCGAAACTGCGTATTATCTTCAATTGCATCAAGCACGAAGACATTGATATATTCGGGTATATCTCCCAATACAGATTTCGTAAGATTACCCTCAGGCATCCACCAATATCCGCCTTTAGCACCATTTGGTGCTGGCTTCCACTTGGCGCCTAGGCGCTTAATGAAATCCTTCTCATCGAAGTGTACGGCCAAGCGTAAACCTTCACCAGTGACAGGCCAGTTCCATTCGGTATATGAATCTCGCCAAGTTTTTAATTGTCGTTTATTCATACCGTTACAAATCCTTGCCTAATAAGAGAGTTCCAAAATGTTCTTGCTCGGTCAATCATATAATTGCCGGCGACAAATGCGGAGTCGTATGTCCGCCACCCGTGACCATCATCGATTAATACCTTGACATCGTGCGAGTATACTTTAAACATATACTGGCATCCTGTTTCGTGATTAATCAAGTAATGTTCCTGTACTTCACTCAAAACGGGCACTCATTATTACCAGCAGAAGCGGCTGCTGGCGATGTACCTTCTGAAGATATATCGACATCAGCATCCACTTTGCTGTAGAGATTGAGGAACGCTTCTCTCGTATCATCGTCGAAACGAGCGAGACATAGAGCAATCGCCTTTTCCTTAGAACCGAAGATAGCGTAAGCATCAACGATGTCCACCAGACGGCGAGTTGAGATAATCTCATCGACAGCACCCTCATAGAAGGACTTTCGAATAATCTCAGCCCACTTCGTGAGATGGTCAGAGAAGTCAGCATCATCACAACCGGCTTTTGTGAGAATCTTTTTCTCAGTAGCCTTAGTTGGATACGGCTGTTCAAGCGTAACAGGAAAACGGTCGAGCATTGCTTCGTTCATAATACCAGTACCAACAAATCGTCCATCATCTGAACCCTTGCCTTTGGTATTAGCAGTAGCGAACACAGTGAAACCGTCAGCAGGCGTAACCCACTTACCGATTTTCTTCAAGAATACGCCTTTACCCTCAAGAACGGGCTGAAGACACATCAAGTTAGCAGAACCGAGGTCGATTTCGTCCAAGAGCAGGACACCACCGTTTTTCATAGCAGAAACGACAGGACCGTCTTGCCACACGGTATTACCATTGATAAGACGGAAACCACCAAGTAGGTCATCTTCGTCAGTCTGGCGAGTAATATTGACACGATAGCATTCTCGTTTCAATTTCGCACAAACCTGCTCTACCATCAAAGTTTTACCGTTACCAGACAAACCAGTGATAAAGACATTGTAATTCCGTTTAGAACGGACGATTTTCTCGACATCACTAAAGTGACCCCAAGCGACATAACCACCAAAGCGAGGCGGAACGAGTGTGGCGCGTTCGCCACCAGTCATTCCCATAGCAAGGGCGACATTCGCATCAACAGTAGGCACAGCATCAGCAACAACTTGCACTGGCGCGGGAGTTTCCGCAACAGGAGCAGGCGCAGGAGCAGGCGTATCTGTAGAAGTAGATTCTCCGAGTTCAGGGCAGTCATATAGACCACGCCCAACCTTACGAGCAGAATCTTGGGTCAACCACGATGGAGGACACGCATACGCACCAGAGGTAACACACGCATCGACAATATCTTGGCGAGAAATGGGTGAAACACAACCGGCGGCGCGTAAAGCATCCAAGAGTTGTGTTTGACGATTATTCAACATAGAAGAGGTTCTCCGTTCACGATTCACGAAGGGGACGAAGACGATTCCGTCCCTCGAAGTGTATATTTTACCATAATACGGACCATAATCCAGTCATATTATGGACGAATTTGGGACTTTTTTCGAAAAACTGCTCTAAACCCCTGCCAAATAAGGATTTAGCCGTTTGAAGAGAAAGTGGAATTATTTTGATGTCCGATAACCAATTGTGGATAACTTGTGGATAACTTTATTGAGACTAATTCTCAATAAATAAAATAAATTCGAATTTTTCGCATAAACCCTTGATTTTAAAGGATTTATGACGATTTATTGAAAAAAGTCCCAAATTCGTCCATTATAGGGGTTGATGTAGCGCCTCATTATGGTAAAATATACACTTATGAGTCAGAAAACCCTTGTCAAGACTGCCGCTAAAGACATCCTCGCCCGAGCGATGGCTATGGAGGATATCACAGTCGAACATCGTGCGGATGCACCTTCTGCGTATTTCGATACTAAGAATCGCGTTCTTTGCTTGCCTGTCTGGAAACAGATGGATAACTCTGTATATGATATGCTTGTGGGTCACGAAGTGTCTCACGCATTGCATACGCCTGCTGATGGGTGGCAAGAATTCTGTAAAGAAGATGGTAATCGCCATATGTTCTTGAATATCGTCGAAGATGCCCGCATCGAACGATTGATTAAAGACAAATTCCCCGGCCTTCGCCGTGACTTCGCTAGTGCATATAAAACCTTGCACGATAGCGGTTTGTTCGAACTTGATGGTAAAAACCTCTCTGAACTGCCTTTGATTGACCGCTTGAATCTTGAATTCAAGTTGGGACTTTTTGGATTAGTCGATGTACCTTTCTCTGCTGATGAACAGCAATATGTGAAGCGTATGGCGGATACCAAGACCTTTGATGAGGTTATGGAACTCGCTAAAGAACTTTACGATTTGTGGAAAGAAGAAGAAGACCAAAAAGAAAGCGAAGAAGGCGCCGGCGCCCCTAGTGACGGTAGTGAATCTGGTGAAGGTTCTGGTAAAGGTAGCGATTCTGATACTAGTGATGATGATACCTTTAATGCTGGCGAATCTGGTGACGGTAACGAAGAATCTGATGATGTAAATCGCGGTGCTGGCGAAGGTCAAGACGGCGAAGATTCTGGTGCTTCGGCCGAAGATGATACCGATGATGGTGAATCTGCTGAATCCCAAGATGGTGATGCAGGAAACTCTGATGCCGGTGAATTGGGTGCTGACCAGTACGAAGCGAATCAGTATCAAGAACCGTCTGTTGGCGAAACACAAAGTTCGTTTGAGCAGGGTATTGATGAACTCCGTGACGGTGAAGCGAGTGAACATAGGTATCATACGCTTCCTACGATGAATCTTGACCGATGTGTCGTTGATTGGAAAACCATCAACGAAGACCTTGATTATCATTATAATCGCCAGATTAGTGGTACTGCCACTGGTAATCCTGATTATATTGAAAGTCAAGTCCGCCACCGTACTGAAGCAATGGTTGCCCTCAACAAATTTCTTCAGAAGTCAAAACCGACCGTAAATCATATGGTTCAGCAGTTTCAGATGAAACAGGCTGCCGATGCTGATAAACGAACTGATATCGCCAAGACTGGCGTACTCGATACCACTACGATGGTTAACTATCGTTGGAGCGAAGATATCTTCGTCAAGAACGAAGTACACTCCGATGGTAAAAGCCACGGTATGGTGCTATTCGTTGACTGGTCTGGTTCAATGGCTAGTATTCTTCAAGATACTGTCGAGCAACTTCTGATTTTGGTTGAATTCTGCCGTAAGGCTGGAATCCCATTCGAAGTCTACGGATTTTCGTCAAATCAGTTTCTCCCTTCAAGGGCAACTGAAAAATTCGACCGATATTCGCAGGAATATACCGACTACATTGAAAAACTCCAAAGTCATCCACAATATACTAAGAATCGTGAAGACAATATCGAACCTCACGCATTTCAACTGTATCAGTGGCTTACTTCGGATATGAATGCTCGTCAATTCAAGCACGCCCTTCAGAATTTCTGGTATGTGGCTGATGCCCAACGAACTTACCGTAGTTCAATTCCTCGTTGTTACTCGCTCGGATGCACGCCTCTCAACGAAGCCATTCTCTGTGCGTTCGATATCGTTCCTGCCTTCCAAAGCCGAAACGGTATTCAAATCGTGAATACTGTTGTCCTATCTGACGGTGAAGGTCACGGTATCGGTTTGAGGGGTTACAGTCGAAATGAAACGAATATCCTCCGCGACCAGAAGTCACATAAGACTTATAATGTCGATACCGACCAACGAGGTTGCGAAACCGATGTCCTTATTCAGTGTCTTAAAGACCGAACTGGTTGTAACACTATCAGTATCCGCCTCCACGACAGCAATAAGATTGATAATCTTCGATGGACCTACTGGAGTGACTGTGGAACTGAAGAGGGACACAAGATTTTCACCAAAGCCTGCTCTGATTTCAAGAAATTGAACTTCACGACCGCCCCTGAGACTGGATATGACGAATATTTCATCGTTAAGGGCGACCTCAAGGTTGAATTCGATGCTCTTGAGTCAATCGGTGACGATGCGAGTTACACCAAAATCAAAAACGCCTTTATGAAGGGTAATAGTTCTAAGAAGAGTAGTCGAGTGATTGCTAGTAGAATCATCGACATCATTGCCGCTTAACTTCTCGCGGATAACACCTTGGGCCTCTAAGGCAGGATAGGTGAGTCCGTTTCACGATAGCCCCGTTGGTCTTATGGACCAGCGGGGTTCTTTTTTATAAACTTTACAGGAGCATGGTACCATGATACATAATACGGAAGGAATTTATCAAATGGCAATAAAGGCTTATAAAATTGTTGAGTGTGTGTGGAGTGATGCAGAGGAAAAAGGTGATGTGGGTTGGAACGACTTGAGTGAGTTGTTAAAATACGCCAAGAAACCCTGCCCTGTTATGCGTACAGTTGGTTATGAAGTGTACCGCGATGCAGACCACATTGCGTTACTGTCGACCATTGGCAATGCAGAGTGCAGTACGCTTGAAAAAATCCCCATTGCATTCATAAAAAGCATCACCCCCTTAGAACCACTTAAAGTGGCGGCTAATGCCTCACATAACCCATTAAAAAAGCATTAAAAAAAGACTTGCAAACGATGTCTCCCCCCTTATAATATACCTATGACACTTACTTCCGTACAAGAGTATAAGTATCTAATCAATAAGGTAAAGAAGTTGAAAGACCTTCAATTTCCCCAAGAGGCTATGGATACATTACTACAACGAATTAAACGGCTTGAATATGTCCTGCCTGATTCTTGTAAGGAAGATAAGATATTTTACTTACGCACTGTGGCTCTTGATGATTCGAACATTACCTTTATTACTGAACGGTATGATAAGAGTAATGTGTTTGTTGTTGATGGTTTGTTCAAGGGTAATGGTCAACCTTCAGGTCTTAAAATTAATTTAAATTCTTTACCAGTAATTATCGCCAAACTTCTTATGTCTGATAAGATAGAACAGGGCTGGAAGTTGTGGCGTGGGAAGGTACATAATCGTATCGATAGTGTGAAGAAGTATAAAAAAAGCCGTATTTCCCAAGATAAAAAAAACCCTAATGTGAGATATCTCTATAAGCGTGATATAATTGAAAACTTTAGAGATGCGTTCGATTTACTAGATGATGTTCGAATAGATTTGGTACAAGTGTGTGAAATATTGTAATGAACTTGGTGTAGAAATATCCAAAGAAACTTATGAGCATATGCTTTTTGTATTCGTTAAGCGTTCTCAAGATTTAGTTGATGAGCATATGCGTAACTACCATTGGGATGAGAAACTATTGGTGAATAAGGGTAGGCGTTACGATAAAATTATTCAAGAAGATGTGGGAAAAGACCATAACCATCGTAGGGTATGGGCATTCATTGATAAAACAAATGGCGATATTCTTAAAGCGGCCACTTGGAATAAACCGGCGAAGCACGCCCGTGGTAACATATATGAAGATGATTCAATGCAGTTTGTGACATATAGTGGTCCAGCATATATGGACACTATCAAAGCGTACTACTCTTAGCGTACCTTCAATACACTACGAGAATTTACTCTTTTCCCATCGATATATGCTATTACACGAATACCCGCAGGTATTTCTCTAGATTTAGGATACCTGCTTGATGCGTTTCGGGTTTCATCATTCCTTACAAGAAACCAAACTGCCTTTGCGTGAGACATCTCATATATTACTTCGGTACAGTTAATAACTAATAGGTTCTTTTTTCCATCATATTTAAAATCACTGCCACGAAAGGTGCGTACTACAACCGCACCTTTTTT
>Ga0098053_1000846_pt1 | contig 9709 bp, 3 predicted proteins | sample 15BtaG_FD_77068 | JGI IMG/M metagenome (GOLD analysis project Ga0098053, IMG submission 77068) | Marine viral communities from the Subarctic Pacific Ocean - 15B_ETSP_OMZ_AT15312_CsCl metaG | ecosystem: Environmental > Aquatic > Marine > Oceanic | place: Pacific Ocean | collected 2015-01-18 | reverse complement strand
TGAATACAGGCTTTAGTGTGGTTGCTGATGACTATGCGTCTGAAGCAGCAGCTGCTAAAGAAATACGAGATGCTCAAATTGCATTAGATAAAGAGATAGCTAAAGAAGAAAGAGCTTTTAAACGGGGTAATTTAAATTCACAAAGAGATCATTTAGAAACATTAGCTGTAAAAGCTTTTGAATTAAAAGCTAAAGCTCTAGAAGAAAAAGAGAAAGCTAAAACTTTAATTGGAACAAATAATCAGCAGACCATTAAAGATATGGCATCGAAATTTAGAGGCTCGCTAACTACTGAAGCAGATAAATTACCTTTTGTAGGCATGACTCTTGCCGGTGAAATGGATGGTGCTTTAAATTGGTTAAATAATAATGTAGGATTTCGTATAGACTTTGCAAACAATCCAGATCAACGATATGCTTTTCATAATACATTTCAAGACTGGATGAGAGATAAGAAAAACTTCCCGGGAACTCCACGCTTTGAAGTTTATGTAAGAGATATGTTTATTAAATCAGAACTGTCACAATATAAACCATTAAACCCTGACCTTATTGCTCCATCTATGAGTTATCTAGATAAAGCTGAGGTTGATCCAAAAGATGTAAAACATCTAGAAGTTAAGGAAGAGGTTAGTAAGTTACATGAAAAGATTTTAGACTGGTCTGGGATATTAGGAGCTGAAAAATATTCTATTGGTTTAATACTTAAAGATTTTGAAGACTTTAAGAAACACTTTCCTACTGAATTTGGTGTATTAAAGGAGAGTGCTGATGAAAAAGGAGAGGGTGTCTTTACTCGCTTTGTAAATACTAGACTTAAAGATGCTGGTTATCTTGGAATGAATTATGATCCAAGAGCTAAAGGTAAAACATCAAAAGAAGTAGCTGATATGATAAAGGCAGAAATGAAGAAAATTGATACAGGAAAATCAAGGTTTGCTAAATAGAACAAGAGCAATTAAAGGGAGCTAATAATGGCTAATAATAATTCAGTAATGGATGAACTAAAAAAGATATTACCTGAGCAGGTAAATCTTGATGCTGATACTGTAAAGGATGCTGAAGGTTCTGTAAGATATGAGCATCTTAATGCTCCTGAAGTTCCTCATATGACTGAAGAGGGTATGACACATGGTGAACATGGCGGTCAATTCTATGCAGACTTATATGAAAACCTATCTAAAGAAGCAGGATTTGAACAGATATATCGTACTGGAAAACAAGGTTATTATGGTAGAGATTTAGGTGGCAAAAAAGACGAATATGGAGCAATCTGGCAAGACAAACTTATGTTTGAAGGACTTGCTACTCCAACAGATGCCCACTCTCAAGAGATATATGATATGGGTATATTTGCCCGAGCCTTCCAAAAGGAAGTTGGAGGGGAAGAAGATTCTATTTGGGAAGAAGCTAGACAGAAACAAGAGGCTTACAATAAGGCAACTACACTTCCTTATACAAAACAATTTGCTTTAAACGAAAGGCAGTTGCAACAATACAATAATATATATGGCTCTTCATATAGTCCTTTTTATCAAAACGATGTGCAGTATAGACATTATGATAGAGACTTAGAGAATCAAGCCAACAGTAACTTTGCTGCTGGTTGGAATGTTGGTTGGGGTTCTATAAAAGAATCTGCAGCTCAAGGATTAGCTTGGCTTGGAGATGTTTTTGATAGTGAGGACTTGTATAAATATGGCACAGCAGTTGCTGAAGAGGTTGCATATGAAAACTCTAAGTTCCCTGAATTTGCTAATGATATTGAAGAAGTAGAATGGTCAAATAATCTTAAAGGATTTGGTGATTGGCTTGCAGGAATATCAGGAGTTGCCCTTCCATATATGTTAGGTCTTATAGGAACAGCCGTAACTGGTGGCGTTATTGCTGGTACAGCTCCTGTCTGGGGGACTACTGGTGCTACTATAGCTTCTCTTTTTGGAACAACAACAGCATGGGCTCCGGGTCTTTGGATTTATGCTGGCGAATCTTATGGCAATATGTCTGGAGACATGGACCAAAAGAGTGCTGGATGGGCTTTCTCTGCAGGATTTGCTATGATTTGGCTTGATAGGCTAGGACTTAGTAAACTTGTAAGTGCTTCAACAGCTCTTAAGCAAGACGGTATGAAGCAGGTTGCTAAAGTTTATGCCAAAGAAAACAACATGACTGAGGAAGCAGCCCTTAAAGCTATTACAGATTCAGCAGGAAACTTAGCAAAGGATGCTTTGGTAGATGTATCAACAATTGCAGCATTGCAAATGAACAAAGCCACATTAGCTAAAAGCGTTGGTAAAAGATTCTTTGTAGGTGCTGGTATTGAAGGTGGAACTGAATTCTTACAGGAATCTGCTGGTTATCTTGCAGGTCATTTAGGAACTGATGCGGACATACGAGGAACTTTTGATTGGGATGAATATAATCGAATTGCAATTAACGCTACAGCAGGAGGCATCTTTCTTGGTGGAGGAATTGCAGGAACTACATCTACCTATAAAAACATATCTGGATTTAAAAGATTACAAAGAGAAGTTTCTCCAGTAGCAGAGGATAAAGATTATATTGGGAATACTTTAGAAAATAATATGGATGAAGTTCTGTCTGATTTTGATGTAGATGGAAATATTGATGTAGAGAAAAGCTCTAAAGAAAATTATGAGAAGGGTGCTAAACAAGACTTGTCTAAAACTAGAGGTGGTGAAAAAACTCTTTGGCAAAACATGAAAGAGTTTCCTGCTAGATTTACTAAAAAGGTTGGATCCTTCTGGCAAGACAGAGTAATGAAATCTTTAAATGATAAGCAAAGCAAAAGAGGAAAGAAAGCTTTTGCTGTACTCCAAACTGTTGCGGGCATGGGCAAAACTGTATGGATGCAGGGTTTAGATTTAATCAACAGAAAAAGATTACTTCAAAGGGGTTTAGTCCATGAGCTTGATACAGTTGAAAAAAAGTTACATCAATTGCTTGGAGTTGGATTAAGGGGCATGAGCACCAAACAAGCCAATGAAATATTTATTCAATATCTTCAAGACAAAGCTGATGGCAAGCCAATGGATTCTAAATATGCACAGTTTGAAAAAGAACTTGAGCAGTTAAGAAAAGATATAGGAGGTCAAGAAGCAGGGTTTGAATATAACAAAGGTGTTACTGACAAACTATATAATATGGTTAAAGGTCTTCTTAGAGGTGAGGGTGATACAGATATAAGCTATATGCCTAAATGGTTTCAGAATAGTAGAAGATTGAATGTATCTGAAGTTCTTAAAGACAAGAACGGTTTTATTAAAATTTTAATGGAAAAAGATGGGTGGTCTAAGGCAGACGCAGAAGAGTTTTATGAATTTCTTGAGAGTGGTCCTGTGGGTTATGACAAATCTCAGCTTAAAGAGCTTGGGTTTTTAAATACTCCATCCAGATCTCTTAAACAATCTGGTGGTGTTTTGAAAAGAATATTTGGAGATGACTCTAAGTTTTTAGAAAACGATCCTTTTCAAAGGGCTAGAGAAAATATACAAGAACAAATTAACTATGCTGCTGATAGAAGGTACATAGGAAAAGACGGAGAGAAACTCAAGAAGTTACTTCTTATTGTTGAAGAAGAGATGGGAGCCGACTGGGATCCAAGAATGTTTACTCACTATTTAGATAGTGTTGCAGCTTCTCGTGGTGACTATAGAAGAATGGACAGCAAGACAGCGGAAAGAATGGTTGGTCATATAACTTTCTTTAATACTTTTGCTCATCTTGATTTATCAATGCTGGCTTCTCTGCCAGAAATGGCAATTGTTTTGCTTGGAGCTACAAGAGATAAAAGACTTTTAGAGCTTTTTCAAACAGGTGTAAATGATTTTGCTAGAAAATATGCTAGGGAAAGTCAAGACATGTGGTCTTATATTAATCCAAAGTCTGGAGTTACTCGTGAAGAATATACTAGAAATCTTGCAGACTTTTATAGATATGGTTATGGTACTTCAACTCACGGTGCGATTGGTCAAGTAGGTATTGATGAATCTATATATAAGGCTTCAAAAATTAAAGAGTTTGTCATGAAGGCTTTCTTTACAGCAAACCTTTTAAAGATTTATACAGATACTACAAGGGTTGCTCGTTTAGCTTTAGCTAATGATGCTATATTTGGAGATTTAGAAATAATTGGAATGTATCCACCGGGACACGTTAATAGAAACTCTGGATTATTTCATGATGCTTTTGAAAGAATGCGAGAACTTCAAATTGATCCTGATTTAGCTGCAAAACAATACACGGATATTGTAGGTAGAGCGAGAGCAAAGCTTAACATAGGACACACAGCTGATGATCTTTATGTTGCGTTATTAGAAGAGAACCCTAGCTTTATGGAAACTATGGACGTTGCTAGAATGACTTGGATAGATAATTCGATTGCTCATCCTGATGCAATGAATAGACCTTTATGGTATTCCAATCCATACTATAGATTATTTACACAGTATAATGGTTTCATGTCTGTATTTACTGCACATCTTCTTCCTAAAATCTGGAAGAGAATCAAGGGACAAGATCCAACAGCCAAGTATGCTACGGTTGCTATCGCAGCCACCATGTTAATGTTGGGCTTTCTTAGTCAAGCTATGAAAGATGAGTGGAGATATGGCGGAAGACCGGGATGGTTAACAGACAGAGGATATGTTCAGAGGGGTGTTACATCTTCTGGACTAATTGGAACTCCTGAAAAGATTCTTTCAGCTATAAGCCCGATATATGATGTAAGTAAAAAACCTTGGGAGAGCCGTACAGAAAATCTATTAAAGAGAGGTAGTAAAGCTTTGGAAGATTTAGCTGGACCAACATATGCACATGGTGAGCAGATTCTGAAAATGATTACTGCACATTTAGAGGGAGATCTTAACTTAAGAAATATATATCTTACTAGAGAAATTCCATTTTTTGGCAAGGCAGAAGCGTTTAAAGATTATAATCTTGGAAGAGGTTCTGTTGATTTAGAAACTGCTTGGAAAAGAGCAACACCGTTTTAATAATTAAAGGAGTTTTGTATGCCAAAGACAGCTGCAGCACAGGTAATTAAACAACCAAATCTATTGCCACATCTAATGGGGGCAACTCCAGATTCAGTTTTGGAACATTTACTTAAAGATTTAAATAGAGTTGCTGATCCTGTAACAGGAAAGGTAAGACCAAAAGCAGAAACTGGACAGTCAGTAGCTCAATCAAGAACAGAAAGAGATGATTATCTTTCTCAAATTGATAAGGTATATGGTCCAGAAGTTCAGGCTTCTACTCAAAATCAATCACGTAAAGCTACAACTACATATGGTCCTGATAATATAGTTGTAGCTACCGATGCTGCAACAGTTGGACAAGACCAAGGATGGGTTAGAGCCATGCTTGCTAATCCAAATTTTAATAATGATGAATTATTTAAAGACCCTGCCCTAACTAAAGAACAAGAGCTTGTTCATTTACAAAACTTTGCTCGTCTTTGGGGTGTAAGTCCCAAAGAAGTTGCTGTTGATCCATCTTTGTATCAAGCTTTTGGAAGATATATGGGTAAGATAGAAGGCAAAGCAAGTGCTGATAAATATTTCGGATATAATTTGAGTGGTGAAAGAGATACAAATCAAGATAAAATTGTAGGAAAGCCTGCTGGTATTACCGATAAAGAATATGAACAAAGGCTTAAAGATGGAGTTCAAGCAATAACTCCTTGGGTTACTCCTCAACATGTCTTTGAAAACTCAGGTGCGGGAACAACCGTTCAGGATATGGCACTCTCTTTAGGTTTTAGACTTAGCGAAAAACAGTTTCTTGAACGTGAAGCAGCTAGAGGAGTTTCTGATGAAGAAGCTAAGATTGCATGGGAAGATTATAAAACCAAAGACACAACTGAATCAATTATAGATGCAAACTTAGGTGTTATAAACAAAAGGGCATTCACAAAAATAGATACTTCAGAAGTGAGTGCTGACGGCAAAACATCTTTTATTAAAACTGATACTAGAAATGTTGCGACTAGAATGGGCGATAAGTTTTATAAAGTTTTTAACAATTATCTTCGTAATCTTAGCATGGGACCTAAAGAGCTTTCAAGGTTTACGCAGAAATTTAAAGAGGAAAATCCAGAAATATCTTTAGAAAGTGCAAAGGAATTAATGTTTACACTTGTTGGAACTCACGCTGCTATGCAAGAAAAGGCTCCTCAAGTTGGTCGTGCTTGGTCGGATATAATAATGCTTGCAGTTCTTCATCATTCATTAAGAAATGTTTGGAAATTCCAGCAAGAAAAAGATAGTGATGTAGATCCAGATATAGATCCAGAAGAAGAATTTAATCAGACTTTAATGACTGGTGCTGCTGATGATAGACATATAGGAAGGGCTATACTTGAGAATATGGGGTTTGAACGAGCTACTAGAAGTCAACATACCTTGATGGGAGCTATGGCAAGAGCCATGGTATCTGATACTTTTAAAGATGACTGGGGAAATAAAGATAAAACAGCTTTATGGGATAGAAAGTTATTTGAAGAAGTTAAGACTGATCAAGAAATATGGAATCCTGAAACAGGGAAACAAGAAAGAACTCTTAAAGGATTTACTCTTACACAGGACGGTCTTAATCTAGCACAAGATCTTGAACCGCTTTTCTCAGTTGTATTACCTCTCTCACAAAGAGACGTTAGGTATACAAAAAAGGTAGAAACAGCAGCAGCGATTAGAAAATTAAAAAATAAAATATCAAAAGAGACAGGTGAAGAAGTTTCAATTGGCGAGGTGGAAAGATTAACAGAAGCTTTGAATCATCTTCAAAATACTCCTGTTAGAGTGTACCAGCCATTTGTTACATTCTTACAAAATATAGTGGCTCTTCTTCAAGATCCTGAAGGGAGCTCTCAAGTAAATGAAATTCTTAACGGTCCCAAATATCTCAATATAAAAGGACATGGGAAGGGTTACAAAGGTACATTTAATTCAAGACCGGGATTTGTTTTTAGTGTTGATAGAAAAGGCAGGTTGCTTAACAAAGAAGGAAAGGTTGTTACGTCATTTGATGAGGCTGAACAATTAACAGACCATAGCGATAAAGTTAAAGATGCACAATTATTGCAAACTTTAGACTGGGCTTTAAGAAATATAAATGCTGATGGAACTACTAAAGAATTTTTCTATGATTATTTTCTTGGATTGAATACTAGATTTAGTGTTGACCAAACATTAGGAAACTATCAACATAATAAAATTGCAAGAGCTGCAATTGAAGCAGGTGTTCCTAATGAATATAATCTAACCAATATAAAAGATGTTATTGCTATGAAAGCTGGTATTATGAAACGTTTTGGTTTTGATAATTCAAATCCTATTGAAGCTGCAAATTTATTTGACCAGCATATTGATAAGTGGATGGGAATGACAGACTTGGAAGTATTTACTGAAGGTAAGGGTCATGAGGGATGGGCTTCTGTTGCTTCAATTTTAGAAGCTAAAAGGTTTCAAGAAGCTCTTAATCAACCGGGCAAAACACTATATAAATCAGGATTCTTTACAGAAATAGATGGTAAAACAAATGGCATGGCATGGTCAGCTTCTCAGTCTGGCAATTCTTTCACTGCTACTGGAGCTTTTATATTTGAGGATCAAGATTATCTAGATTGGGAAAAACATTATGATGCAATCTTAAGATTTCAAGAAGCAGATAATCTTGAAGGATTAAAAAAATATGCTGGAAACAATGACTTGAATCCAAATGATGTTAAGAAGTTTTTTGATGCCTATAGAAAAGTTAATGAAACTTTAAAGACAAAAGTTGGGAAAGTCAGAAGAACCGTTGAGGAACGTGGTGGAACCCCAGTAGATAGAGCTGTTCCTCTTTCTCCATGGCAGAACTTTCCGGGATTTATTACTGATACAGCTTCTTATGCTTTCAAAGATGTATTAAAAATAGCAAAACGTGAAAACTTTATTGCTGCTTTAGATATTATGGAAGCACATGAGGAAGGTCTTGGAAGATCATTTATTAAAAAGCCTGTAATGATTTTTGGTTATGGTGCTGGAGAGGCAATGATTCTATTGACTGTTAAGAATTATATTGATGGGAAGATGCAAACAGTGCGTGGGCTTCAAGAAGCTTTTACAGGAGCTGGTATTAATGTTGATACAGATTTCATTGATCCTCTTGGAGTAGCTGTTGCAGAATCTATTGGAGTTAACTTTAAAACAATTAAAGACTTTGGTAAAACCTTATCTTTGGCTGCTACTGAAGCAGAAAGTCAAGGTTTTTCTTTAGTTATTCCTACGCTGTTTGGGTATAAGATTAATCTTGGAAAGGTTGTTAATGAGCTTACTGGACAAAGAAGGAGAGGTTCTTTTGTGTCTGGCTCACCTGAAAGAAAGAAGGGAACTTTTGATTCTAGAATGATGGAGTCTGAGTTTGATCCATTTTATGGAATCTATGTTGCAGATAGAAAGATATTAAAAGCTGCGACTTCAATTTCAGTAATGCTTAATCATGCTAATGATAATATTAATATGATAGTAGCACTTCTTCGCAAACATAAAGCAAAGCTAAGGAAAGAACAGGTTTATGATGGCAATGAAAAAGAAACAGGAGGAACTGCTCTTCATATTTTTGATGCTGTTTTGGTAACACCGAAAGAAGCTGAGGGATATGCTGATACATTAAATGATGTGTTTAAAGAAATGAATACAGCAGAAAAGGATGGAGATCCTTTTGGACACGCTGAAGCTGTTGCATATGCTTTAACATATGAACTTGACAACTCAGGTAATAGGATATTAGACCCTCATATAAACAAAAGGCTGGATATAAATGGTAATTTAATTACAAGCAAGCCGGGAAAGGGAGTTCAATATAAAAGAAAATTATTGCCTGAAGGAATGAAGATAGCTAATACAGAGGGTAATGAAATATCTACTTGGTCTAGAACTCTAGATAAATATGCGTTTAATTGGAATCTTCCAGATGAAACTACACATTATTATACAGGCAACAAGAAAAGACAGAGAAAGATTAAGCATAGCCAAAGTTTAAAACAAGAGTTGGCTGCAATAAGAAACAAAAGGAAAGACCTTATGGACAAAGTAACACGAGTTAAGCAATTCTTCTATAGTACAAGACCTCTTGAAGAGCAAATAAAAAGCTCAACAGCAGATCTCAGCCACCATAAGAAGGACTTTCGTAGGAAGACCTTTGGTCAAAATAATGAAGAACCCGGTATGATTTAAAAAAATAAACCCCGACAGACTCCTTAATGGAATCTATCGGGGTATTTTTTTTTAAAAACCTCTGGCTTTTTGAACTTTATGTACAGTTTTCCAAGCTTCTTTGCGTCCTTTAGTCGCTACTTTCCTAGCCCACGCCTCCGATTCTTTTTCTGTTCTTCCTAGTTTAATTGCTTTTTTATATTCTAAGTCAAGATTCTTTTCATAAGTATCGTTTATGAGCCATTTGTTTATTTCGGGAGTGTTTATTAATTCTTGAGGAACTCCAAACAAATCTGCATATTCCTGATCTGCTATTCCGTCAAGAGACATTATATTATAATCCCTTTTAGTTTTTTCTGTCATGTTAGTGTCCTGTTATTATTTCTGAAACATCTGTAGAAACATCTTCATCTGTTTCAAGGTATTCCACCAATGATTTTAAAAAGTTTCTGTCCTTATCCATTGGGTATACCATCTCAATTACTTCGGTT
>Ga0098053_1000841_pt1 | contig 9746 bp, 8 predicted proteins | sample 15BtaG_FD_77068 | JGI IMG/M metagenome (GOLD analysis project Ga0098053, IMG submission 77068) | Marine viral communities from the Subarctic Pacific Ocean - 15B_ETSP_OMZ_AT15312_CsCl metaG | ecosystem: Environmental > Aquatic > Marine > Oceanic | place: Pacific Ocean | collected 2015-01-18 | reverse complement strand
TTATTAAACCCCTCTTCGTGCATCTTAGCATTCAACTGTTGAATTACTTCTGCTGTGAATTTAACATAGTACTCGTTACCATAACCGTCTTTTCTATAGATTAATTTGTCAGGAACTAATACAGCACCCAATACCTCTCTCTTTTCTTCGTCAGAAAATTTGAATGTAGCTTTATCCTTATTGAAGTATATAAAATCACTTTCAATAGCTGGATAGTCTACCAGACTAGTTGCCATAATACCCTGACTAAAATCATCTAATGTAATATCGTAAATAGGTAAATTCATCTTAGTAAGTGTATTAAAAATGTTTATGTTATACTTTATATAGACAATTAGCCACAGAAATTTCTGTAATTAACTGGTACATAGAAAACTAAAAAGTGTGGCTACCCCAAAAGCACCAAATCTACTGATATAGTATTTTTTCGTTTGTTGTACTTAATGGAGGGTTTATCTATGTTTATCATTCTAACAACTGGACTGCAACTACCACCGCCAAACTGCTTATAATAATTATAGTTTGTTATGTCAGTCCATTCACTAGTTGTTGTAACATCAGTTCCGTACTCAACATCATAGGCGTCTTCATATTCACTCTCATCAGGTATTACATTGTACAAATCACTATTACCTTTTATAGCAGTTGCAGTAGAGTTAACTAATTGCTGTAGCTTCCATTCTGATATATTAGCTGGTATCTGAACTGTAACAATATCCTTCCAATTATTCTGAAAGGTTTGTTCTCCGTAACCAAAAGTTTTATTATCAGCTTTTAGCTTTACGTTGCTTATACGCACTCCTTCTATTCTATTGTTATCACTAGCCGTATCTCCACTCTCAGCTACATATCCACTACCATTCTTGCAGTACCAATATCCACTAGACCTTTGTCCAAATACATACATATCCGACTCAGCATATCCTTCTAAGTAATGTGATGATGAAGAACCAAACGCATCATAAGGAACTCCTATATTTATATTACTGTAATACTGATTGTAAACCCTACCACCAAAATAAACACTAGCTATAACATCGTTATTATCAATGTTAACTGTAAGGTAATCTTCATTGTAATTACTATAAGTTAAAAATGATTCATCCGTTTGATTGTTTACATAAGCATCAAGCTTACCATTAGTTAGTTTCTGCTTAGGGTTAAAAAGTAAATCTACCCTCTGACCAACATCAAATCTTCTATTTCGTCTTACATCCATTATCCTAAAAGTTTTATACTAATTTCATATGTACTTGTTCCTCTTTTCTTTTCAATGGAGTTGGATACTATATGCCCTTGTCTTACCATAGGATTATAACTACCACCTCCAAAAGCTACTAACTCATTAACACCATCAGGTATACTCTTTGTTGTGGTATAGTCTGTATCACAAGATATAACAGCTACTGCATCTGACATTAATAACTGAGCAATAACATCAAAGTTGCTTTCGTTTATAACAACCTTTATTGTGTCAATCGGATTAACCTTGTAGTTAACACTATATTTACCATACTTTGCAGACTCAGAACTTGATATGTATTCAGATATAAAAGCACTTGATATAACTGGACTACTACCACCTTCAAATAAATATATCTTATCACTATAATCCTTTATGTAATTATTATAGTTACCATTAAAACAATCTTTAGGAACTTTTATACCAACAAAGCCACTAGCATAAGTACCATTATCAGTTTCGTAACCACCATCAAAATCACTATCAGACTTTAGTGATGATATCTCACCACCGAATGCTGAACAAGTAGCTACATCTACATCAATACCCCTAGACTCTACGGGGTTACTCACAGACAACATATATCTAGCTGTATCTGAGTTTGTATTGCTAATTAATGATGAGTTCCAATGACCATCATCTCTTGCTTGACTAGGGTTATACCTTATGGATACCATATTACCCCTCTTAAATCTTTCGTTTCTATAACTATACATTGCTTACATATTTTTTTAATTTCAATTTAACAACTGACTTCTCCTGGTCAAACATAAATCCTTCTATACTTAAGACCTTAAATATAGCGTTAGACTCATCCAATCCAAATATTCTTACCATTGCTCCATCTAATATAGAACTCTTCTCAGAATGGCTTAAAAGACCATCTACGGTGATTGTCTCTTCTGTTGGGTCTAGCATATATTTAAAGTTCTCGTATAGCTTCAATGATTCATCTACAACACCATTAACACCAAGCTGAATACTTCCATCACCATTAGGCTTTGTTAGTTGAGGTATATGCATAGAATAGCTTGATATAATCTCTTGGTTAGTAGTTGAACCAGACCTATCAGTTGCGTGTTTATACCCATTAATTGAGTAGTGTGTATAAGGAGAGAAGTCTGATTCATCTTCATCTCCAGCATCAAATGCCATAACCCTACTTAATCTTGGTATGATATTGTGTTTATTATCACTTATGTATCCCGTCATAACTGGTATAGCACTTGGTTCTAACTGCTCCTTTTCTGAGAAACCCCATAATCTGAAGTCTGGGTTTATGTCTAATACAGCGTATGCTTCAGGCTCAACTTTATCCCCATATACTAAAGGTGTGGATGGAGACCCTTCTAGCGAGATATTAAGACTCTTACCATCATCACTAAACTCTTGCTTATAAACATCACCCTCTTTATACTTCTCATCATCTATTTCTGTACTTTTTATTCCGTTATACTCGTTTGTATACGAGAATGACTCTACAAGATTGTCTGTATAATCTTTACTGTAAGGTTCTCCGCTAGACTCATATAAATTAACTATCTTAGTATGGTCATACCTATTAATCCAGTTAGACAGCCTTAAAGTACCTTCTGATGTAACCCAAAACCCTAAGTTATACCTATTTACTATCTGAGACAATGCGTCTTTTACTGTCAGCTCCGTTGCTTTTAATGTAGCATCAATATCAATGTCATCTGTGTGAGTATAGTTATACTTTTGTACGGGAACTTGATACTCTCTTCTTAATGGTGCTAACGCTTCTAATGGTATTAAGTTAAATGTTGGTGATGTTTCCTCTAGAATGGTGCTAACTTGAGGTCTAGCATTAGTCAGTACATTCATTATCTCAGACGCACCATATGTATCAACTAAAGTTGTTATTGTATCATTTGGTGATGGAGTTGTGTTCCAATTCATAATATCGTTAGCCAAATAATAATTAAATCTAAAGTTAGGTCTAAGAACAAAACTACTTGCTGTGTACAACTCAAATTCAGTTTCAAACTCAATCTCATTAAGGTCTATAACGTGTGTTTTTTTGTTTTCCGTTGTATACCCATCTGGGTTGGGAAATGATTGACTGTAAGCTCTTGATTGAACCCATTGCAAGTCCTCCTCTAGCACAGCAGTACCAACCACAACGCCATCAACAAGCGCCTCTAATACTAGGTCAGCAGTACCCTGCTCATTATTAGTTTCTATATAAGGTCTGCATCCTCTATAATCAGTATATAATGTAATAGTTCCGTTTAACTCTAATTTATATTTAGTGTCTGTAGTACCAGTTATCTGTCTAGCTATCTGAATAGCTTCATCTGTCATAACCTTGTCTTGCTCTACTCCATAGATGGTATCAAAAACTTGTATGTCACAAGTTGAGTTACCAAAGTATTCTGAAGATTCTTGATTATACAAACCCCAACTGCTACCACCAAATTGTCGTATGGTTTGTCTTACCATCATCTTATCGTTTGTAACAACATACTTCTTTATTGGAACAAATAAATATAACTCATTAAATTTAGTCCCACTAAAAACATCCTCATCCTGACTAAAGTAGTGGTCTACCTGGTAGTAATCAAATACCTTATCTAGAAATACATCCAATCTAATTGTAAGGAGTAATTGGTTTTTATGTGATATTGTTTTAGCTGGATATATAGTCATACTGTCAAAAGACTCCCCTTCCATACTAAAACCATTAAAGTCTGCTGTTGTAAAGAACCAGGTATACCCATTAGCAATATTAGGGATTTTTGCTCCACCATCTGAAAAACTCCAAGAAGATATATTGCCTTGACCAGTTATATCTATAACATCCTCCTCCATCTTGTCGAATGCTGTTTTTATATAGTCATATAATGTAACACTAATACCATCATTAATAGAGTTGAATGATTGTTTGTCTATTCCAATCTGACCAAAAAAAGGTGTTCCGTATTGAGATGTTAGTGTTGCTTCTTGTTTCGTTCCTATAGTTATTGCTGATAAATTCTTATCGGTTGACGGCAAGTCCAAACTAGATACTGTACTAACTAAGTTAGATGCATCTGCCGAGAATACCTCATAGTCCACCGATGCTTTCGCATCAGCAGACAAATCCATTGTTTTATTATCTATCTTTAACTCCATTAAAATAAGTTTTTATTACTAGTTCTTACCAATTTGTTTCTTTCATACGCATCCAAATCTTTCTCTGTAACGTAGGCTCTAACAATCATAGGTTCGTCAGACTTAACATCAGGTTTTTCTATCTGACCTCCATTAGCAAAGTGAGTTGGGTTATACCTTCTATCATTATTAATAGCTTCCAATAAAGGAAGTGTATTATAATTAACTGAAGACTTTTTAATGATATACTCACCACCTTCCATTTCATATCCACCTTGTCCTTGTACTGTAAATGGCACTCCACCTTGTGCGTGAGACCTACCTTCTACCTTACCACCTTCTGCAAACCTAAGCGGGGAATATTGTCTTTGTGATATAGCTGATACAGCAATAGCTGTTTGTGCTGCAACAAGTGCGGCAGCAGCAATACCAGGGGGGATACCTAAAACACCAGCCTCACCAGTTGTTACCGCCAGAGCCTTAGCAGCGTTTGCCGTTCCTTCTAAAGCAGCGTTTCTTATGTCTGCCTTTTTGTTAGCCTCAAACTGTTTCTTAGCTATTGCATTAGTGTCATCAATCTTTTTTAATTCTAGCTGCTTAGACTTCTGTGCATATTGTTCTGCTGTTATAAGGTTATGGTCAGATGCATCCTTTAACACATCTCTCTCAAAACTATACCTATTTGCCACATTCTCTTTTTCCCTTTTGTAACGAGCATTCTCTTGACTAGACATTTCATCAGCCCACATCATATATGTATCAAGTATCTCGCCTAAGAAGTTAGCATACATCTTTAACTTCTCCTTCATTTCATCCTTCTCAGGTATAGTAGCTGTAAGTAGGTCTGTCTTGTCTGCCTTATCCTCTCCAGACTTAATAGCATCTTCCTCAGCCTTGTTTATTAATGTTAGCATCTTTTTCTCATCAATAAGAATTTGTTCCATCTTATTATTATTATCCTCGACCTGACCTTTTAATTTTTCTATAACTTTAGAATCTGCACCAGCCGCTTCAGCCTTTTTTATTAGCTCTTCTAACTGTATATTACTATCTTTTAGGACTCCTACCTTCTCTACTGCCTCACCACTAACCTTTCCTCTCTTTAACTCAGCCTCGTCCTTTATTATTTTATTAACCATATCAATAAAATTTCTAACGTAGTCTTTGTAAGACTGTAATGCTTCTTCTGGCGGAGTATCTTCATCCACTAGATTCTCAAGGAACTCTTTCTTGGTTAGCATACCCTTCATTTCACCAGACCTTGTCTGACTTAAGGTTCTCATCTCTGCGCCCCAAATATCATAGAAACCATCAATCTCTCTTAATAGGTCATCCTTGTTTTCATTTAACTCTTTTAGTAATGCACTAATAAAGTCTTTTGTACTCTCCTTACTACAAAGACCCTCAAATACAGTACCTTTGAGTAAGGAACAATATATTTCTTTTTTCTCCTCTAAATCAGCAAGTTTACGCTCATAACCGTCTATACCTAATGCCTCAATAGTTCCATTTTCCCATTGAGTCTTTAGCTCCTTTAAATCATTTGTTAGTTTATTAACCTCTTTTTTTGCATCATTTATATTAAAGTTTTTTACAGCACCAACAAATGCATTATACGCATCACTTGTAACCTTACTCACCATATCATCCAACTCTTTTTCTGTGAATTTCTTTTGCGTAAAGGGGTTTATTAGTTCGGCTATTACATCCCTATAGTCTTTTGCATAACCATCAGCAGCTTTTTTAGCTTGTTCTATATTCTTATTGCCTTTGATTATATCATCTTTCAATTGTACACTAAGGCTCAGAACCTTATCTGACTCTTTCTTTATGATATCAGTTATAGATTTTTCCTTTAGACTATATGATTGTACATCTTTTAGAGCTGGAATTAAGTGATTTCTCATTACATTAGCAAAATCATCTATATACATACCACCCTCTTCTAACTTCTTGGTGGCTTCTTCAATAGCTTTAGGGTCAGACAGCATACCTATAACTGACTCTGCGGTTATTTCCTGGTCGCCTAGCTCATTGAGCTTCATTATTAAGTCTGGTATTTCCAAATTCATAGCTACCAACGCGCTTCTCACATCCCATAAATCATCCTCAATTGTTCGTTCAAGTTTAACACCAGTAAACACTTCTGCAAAAAACCCTTTAAGCCTGTTCAGACCCCTAGCAAACATATCAAGTTTATTATCTCCACTTCTCATAGCCTCGTACAATAAGTGTGTTGAACTTGTAGCTTCTTCAATAGCATCTTTAACCGTATTCCAGTTATTTATAAGTGTAAAACCAGCAACAGCACCTCTTTTATCAAATTTTTCAAGAGCCTCTGTTAATGTAATCCCTTTCTCAGCCATCTCTTCCATTACTTCTGAGAACGCTCTCCCATCAGCAGATAGCTTTAATATAACATTTCTCACACCAGTACCAATCTTAGAGGCTTTTAAACCCTTTGATGATAACAGAGCCATAGAAGCACCTACCTCTTCTATTGATAACCCAGCAGCGTGTGCAGCACTACCTATATACTGCATTGTCGTCTGCATATCTTTAACTGCTAATGGAGATGACTTTATCGTCTTGAAAAAAGTACCAGCCACCCTACTAGCCTCTATGGTAGATAGGTTGAACTGATTCATAGTGGTAACCATAAGCTTACCAGAGGTAACCATATCCTCACCAAGTATCATTGCCAATGCTGCTGATTGAGATGCTAAACCCTCTATCTCATCAGAAGTTTTACCAAGTTTTGACATCTCTACAGTAAAGCTAGTTACATCTTTAACAGCAACACCGAAAGAACTAGCAACATTGTATATAGTTGTTTTTAGTCCATCAAGCTCCTTCTTTGTTGTGCCAGTTATTACAGCAACCCTTGCCATAGCCTTATCAAGCTCCAGCAGTTCCATAACCATTGTTTTTATGGCGTTGATAGCGCCAAACAGAAGCATACCAGCAGAAGCATATGCTGTTAGAGTTGACATAGCTCTTTTAAACCTACTCGCAGCCTTAGTTAAAAACTTCTTCCTTATATTATCCTTTTTCTGCTCTGTACTCTTAGTACTTTTTAGTTCGTAGTCAGCCTCTGCTTTTTTAAACCTTTTAAACTCATTCAATCTATTCACATAAGCCCTAGTATTTATGTCACTAGTATTCTTATTCATTTTATGCTGAGCCTTAAGCATAGCTATTTCAGCCTCCTTCATCTCTTTTTTAAAAGCCTTCTTATTAAGTTTTGGCTCTAAGATGAAATCAATTAATACCTTTTCTGCTCTATTATTTCTTGCCATAATATGTGTTATTTATTTGTTTTTACTCTTAAAGCTCCTAGCTGCGAAGCCGCTCCATCTATTAATTTCATTTTGTAATGATACCTTAAAGTCGCTATTATCAAAATCAGCTCTATACCACCACCTTTTTGGTCTGTATTTTTTTGATGTACTATCTTTAACTGTTCTGTTTTTTTGACCCTGATAAGTTATACTTCTAGCTGCTGATTTAAAGTGCCATTCTTTTGTCGCTGGTTTCTTGGTATACCCATCTTTTGTTTTTGATAAGTAATAAACAGACATCTGTCCAGTTTTATCTTTTTGTTTTAACCATAGCCTAATAGCATCTGTATTTCTAGTTAAGTTTTTTGGGTTACCTAAAGGAAAAGCATACTGAAGTTTTGGGTCACCGTATTTTGATACTGGAAAGTTGTAGAACATTGTAACTATGACATTCCTGCCTCTCCTTATACTAGTCTTAAAAAAGTTTGCACCAGTTTTCTGCAAATATCCAAATTGTCTATTGTTAGTTTTAAGATTTTTCTGTATATGCCTTGTAAGGAATTTTTCTAAGGGTTTCAAGTTCATCCTCATATCGCTAAGACTCTCCCTCCACACATTCTCAATTCTAGTTGTGTGGGATGATTGATGTCCCCCTTTAGTTCCACTCCTGGCTTCAATCACAAGATTTTCTAACCCTATCATTAGCTATAGTCTATTCTTGTTACATCATCTATACTTAAGTCTAGTGATGCGGTTATTATTGTTAGTGTATTATATTTATTCTCATCACCTATCCTGGTAGTTCCAAAACTAGCTGATTCTAAAACGGTATTTTCGTTTTCCTTATAATTAAGTCTGCTTGTTAAGTCCTTTATAAATGCCATACCATTAGACCAGGATTGCAGTATGTACTCTTCGTCCTCACTATTGTTAACTTTGTCAATTACTAATATATCAAATTTAACATAATTTTCTTTTGACAGTAAAGCAAAGTCTATGGGTATTATAAGCAATTCCCTGGCTTCTGCATTAGCGGCTCTGTTTAGTACTTCATCCTCATCACTACATAAAGTAACTTTGGTTATTAGTTCAGTATCCAATGCACTTTGCTTTATAGTGTTGTATTTTTCTAATATGTTTGTGTTTGCCATTACCTTTTTATTTTAGATGCCATCTCTTCGGCTTTTCTCTGTTTATAATCTATTATTCCTTTCATTCTTAAATAAGCTAGGTGAGGTGCTACGTCACGCATCTTCATCATATATATAGCCTCGTGCTTCAATATGTCATCGGATGCAAGAGAGTTGACTATAGTGTACCAATACCAATCCCTGCTAAACTTAGCCTCAAATGATTCTTCGTCAATGTCATCATCTTCTTCTTCCTCATCATTATCTGATTTATAGAAGACCCCAGCAAAATCTTCTTTAACAAATTTATTTCTTATATTTGAGTAATTAATGCACTCCTCAAGCACATCTTTTGCGTTCTCATCCATTATCTCTATGTGTAATAGTGATTCCTTTCCATCATCAGTATTGTCGAACACAGCGTCTCCTAATGGTCTTATAATCGAATTAGCTAACTCCCTTAGTGATTCGTAGTGATTATCCATAGTTGTTAGCGCTCTCTCCGCCATAATAAACTGACCAAATACCATATTACCAACAGATGAAACTGTGGTAAACTTGCTATTAAGTAATAACGGTTCTCTGTTATTAAAAAGCCTAAGTATTGATGCTACCTCAACTTCACTGTATTTACTTAATAAATGTGACTCTAAATCTCCATTTGACTCTATGTAATCCTTCCATTTCATATTCTATTCTTTTTTATCGTTACTACCAATAATCATACTAACTATAGCTATCATAGCAGTCATAATACCAGCGACCACATCTCTTGTGTGAGCCTCTAATGCTTCTCCACTAATAACAACCCTTAAAAACGTAAGTAATATAAATAAAGATATTGCTATTATAATAATGACAGACAGCTTATATTTTTGTTTGCTATTCACTGTATCTTGGTTGAAATTCTAAATGAATGTGGTCTGACTCAACAACTACGTCAAAGTCCTCTGTAAGCCTTTCTCTTATGTCAGCAGC
>Ga0098053_1000840_pt1 | contig 9750 bp, 4 predicted proteins | sample 15BtaG_FD_77068 | JGI IMG/M metagenome (GOLD analysis project Ga0098053, IMG submission 77068) | Marine viral communities from the Subarctic Pacific Ocean - 15B_ETSP_OMZ_AT15312_CsCl metaG | ecosystem: Environmental > Aquatic > Marine > Oceanic | place: Pacific Ocean | collected 2015-01-18 | reverse complement strand
GTGATGTTTCAGGCGATGTTGCGGGTGATGTAACGGGGGCTGTTGCGGGTGATGTAACGGGAGATGTTGGAGGTAGCATCACAGGTGATATTACTGGTGACATTACTGGTGCTGTTACTGGTGACATATCGGGTACTGCGGCTACCGCAACCAATATTACGGCTGCCAACGAGGCAACCGACACAACTTGTTTTCCAACATTTGTCACGGATGCTACAGGAGCGGTGGGAGCAAAAACCAATGCTGCTTTGACGTTTGACTCAAATACTGTTTCGTTGGCGTGTACTACTTTTGTCGGTGAATTAACTGGCAACGCTGCTACTGTTTCAACGATTGATACACTTGGCATTGATGGTGGAACATTTTAAGACATGGCGAATACCATTCAGATCAAGCGGAGTACAACTGCGGCTACCGTTCCAACGCTTGCTGCTGGTGAACTAGGGGTCAACCTCACAGATGACAAGCTATGGATCGGTGACGGTACAACCAACCTTCAGCTTAACACTTCCGCGCCAGACAGCTACACCAAGCTACTAATCCACTCCGACACAACTGACGGGCGGGGAACATTCACGGACAGCAGCCCAAGTGGTCATGCGATTTCAACTGGTGGCGATCCAACACATGAAACAGAGCAGAGTAAGTTTGGTGCGTCCTCTATGTATTTTGACATTGATGATTACATAGAAATAGACGGAACCCTATCGGATTTTACATTTGAGGGAGACTTCACGATTGATCTGTGGTTATACAGGACAGTAAACACTTCTGGTCGGCATGACACCATTATGGGCAGCAGCGGAACTGGTTGGAGAATGCTGTTTAATCACATATCCACCCACGGGTTAAAGCTCATATTTGATGCCGAGTACGGCCAAGACATGAATACCTATGATAACGGTAGTCTCAACACTTGGCATCACTATGCTTTCACAAGGGCAAGCGGCACGGTTAGGGTGTTCATGGATGGGGTGCTTAAAACAACACGCACGGGAAGGACAGAGACTTTCACGCCCCAACTGGTCAACGGTAAATTGCGAATTGGTGACGATGGCGCAGCCAGTTATGATGGGCCGAAAGGTTACATAGACGAGTTCCGCATCTCCAAAGGCATAGCTCGCTGGACAGCAGCGTTCACACCGCCGACCAGACCTTACGCAACTTTTTCCGCAGGGGACGGTGTGTTTACCGGGGAGCTGCTTACCAACGGGATAACATCCACAGGCAACTTCAACCTTACTGGTGGGGGATCAGTCGGCATTGGGACTGCTTCACCGGGCTACCCTCTTGATGTGCAATTCTCTGGTGATTCTGGGATAAGAGCGCAGTCTTCTAATAGTCACGCATCCATTTATCTTACGTCCGCTGCCTCTAGTTCAGCATATCTTAGGTTTTCTGATGGAGCTAACAGATATTGGTTACAAGCAAGCGCAGAAGATAAACTACATTTTAGGCCCAATGCTACAACTGCTACGGCAAACCAGATTATATTTGATTCTGTTGGAAAAATAGGCGTTGGTATTAGTCCTTCCTATAAGCTGGATGTAAACGGAACAGCTAATATCGGCGGTGCGCTGACGGTTAGCGGAACAACCAATCTAGGCGGCACATGGACAAACTTCGGCGGTGGCTACGGGGCTACTGGCGTGAGCATTTCCAACACGGGCAACATTCAAGCTAACGGTACGCTCACGGTGGATGGTGCGCTGACAGGTACTACTGCTACTTTTTCTGTGTCAGGCTCCACACCTACTTGGTTAAAAGTCAATGCTACATCTGGAGAGGAGGGCCGAATACAGTTCCAAGACGGCGGCACATCAAAATGGGCAGTCGGAAATAAAGGCAGCGATGATTCATTTATCATTTCGGCGGGGGCGGCGTTAACCACTTCACCAAAACTAACCATTAGTTCAGCAGGGGCAGCTACATTCAGCGGTGACATAGCAGCAGACAATATCACCAAGAATGCGTGGCAGATTGTATTTGATTATGACGGGGTGAATCGGTGGAATGCTTTGATTCATAGTGCCGGGAACGGAACCTACACTTACGACCAGACCAAAACAGCCTTAAAGGCTTACAATACGTCAAGCTACATAGGCGGACTGCAAATTAACTTCGGGCATCTAATTGATAGCGATGTCTATACCAAGCTGCGCCTCCGAGGGTTGAATGTACTCGGAAAAATATACATTAAGTTTAGATACCATGACGACACGCTTGATGGTAGTTGGAAATTAAGCGGCTGGAACCCGACTTCTTGGGCTGAAACAGATGTTAGTATCCCCGCAGGGAAGTTGGTCAAGGGATTATATATAAATTCGGCCAGCAGTATAACTGGAGCGGAATGGTATATCAAATGGATCAAGATTTACGCAACCACATCGGCTTATGAGATCGGCACACCACACGGCGGCGGCGACATCTATGGGGCGAAGGGGGTTTTGACAGGTGCGCTGACGGGGACGAGTGCTGCGTTTAGTAGCGACACAACGCCACAATTAAAAGTCAGCGGCGGCAACGCTATGCTTGAGCTAGATGATACGACTAGCGGGAGTGCGTTTAATATATTCAGCAACGGCAACTGTTTGCGAATGGCCCGAACCGGGGCTGGCGGTTATCCCGCTAGTTATTTTGAGTTAAATACCACAGGTCAAGTTGGCATCGGAGTGGCGAGCGGAACGTATCAATTGAACGTAGGAGGGTCAGGAAACTTCAGCGGTGCGCTGACGGGTACTAGTGCTACGTTTAGTGGGCTTTTAAGTTTAGGGGGTACAGGAAGTTTAGGCTCTGTAACCACAAATCAAAAAATACTTGCTAACTTTGACGGTGGATATAGCACTAACAACTCCGCTCAAAATAAAGTAATAGGCTTTATTGGAACTACTGTAAGCGCAAACGATATATTTGATTCTGGTTATGGAACATCAGGGGAGCTTTCAAAGAATTTCTACTTAGGTCTATCAACTGGCAACTCATACTTTAACAATGCTAAATTTGTTATTGTTCAAGGTGGCGTTGAAAGATTTAACATGGCTCAAGGTGGTGATTCCACGTTCAGCGGTGCTTTCACCATTCAAGGTGACACAAGCCTAGAGAATTTATATGTAAACCAAGAGTCGGACTTTGACGGTCACGTTCGGCCTTATGCAGACAGCGCGTACACGCTCGGAACCAATGCGCTACGCTGGTCAACGATCTATGGTGACGCTGGGAATTTCAGCGGTGCGCTGACGGGTACTAGTGCTACGTTTAGTGGTAACGCCGCTGCTGCTTCTTTAAGCATATATTCTGGTGGGTCTAGATCAGACACAGTAGAAGGGAAAGAAAGTAAATATTTCCTTACTGGCATGGGAGCGTATGATGGTCTTTGGAAAAAGGTCTGCGATGTCACAGTAGGGACTGGCTTATACAAGGCTCTTGCGATGAAAATTACGCTGGAATCTCAAGGGGGTAATTTCGGCAATACACAGCTTGTAAGTACATCTGAACTTATAGGTGTTTATTACCGAAGCTCAGGAACGCAAAACGATCAAAACACCGCAAGTCTGTCAGGTCAAAATTCAGACTATCATCAATTAAGAATCATCAAGACTGCTACTGGCGTTTATGAGCTTCAAATATTAATGCTTTCTAGTTACAAAGATGCACTAGTGAAAATAGAAGTTTTAAGTGCCAATTATGGTGCTGTCACTATAACGTCTGGCATCGTTAATGGTTCTACATCAGGAACAGTTTACAGCGCGGTAGCAAGTGATTCTCCTAAAAATTTATACAATGCGATACTCGGTACAACAGCTACGTTTAGTGGCAATGTAGCGATTGGTGGGTCTGCCACTAGCCCTGCTAATTGGACGGGTTCTCCAGAGTTAATTGTTGAAGGAACCCAACCGCTTATTGCATTACGGGACGAAAGTAGCGGCACGGAAGATTACGTCATTGTTAACGACCAAGGCAATTTACGGTTTTATAATGATACGGATGGAATTTTTACACTCAATCTAAACGGTGACGGCAATGTCGGCATCGGGACTAATGCGCCAACTCAATTGCTTGAAGTATCAACGGCAAGCGGCGGTTCTGGTAATTCATATTTTGACGGTGCAATAAAAGTTGGTGGAAACTCGGCAACTAGCGGTGGGTTTATTGGATTCAATAGACTTGGGAGTGGACAATTAAATTTCTCTTCGCTGAATGATTCAGGGGGTGCGAACAATAAGATTCAGTTTGGGTTTGGAGCCGCAATAGACGGGACACCAGCTACCCACGCAATGACATTGAATCAATTGGGCAAAGTCGGTATCGGGACTAATGCGCCGGGATCGTTGCTCCAGTTGAAGGGGGACGGAACTTTGATGGGGAGTTCACTAACCGTCATGGACAGCGGCTCAAACCAAGCACGTTTTTACGGAGGTCTAACCCCGAACGAACATGGATATCTTTCTCTCGTTGAAAATGACGGAACTACGGGGTCTGTTTATATTACAGGGGATAGCGCAGGCACTAATTGGATACTGGGAAAAGTTGGAATCGGGACTGCTGCACCAGCCTACGAATTAGAAGTAGCGGGAACTATCAGCAACTACGGTGATGGCAAAATGATTCGGCTTCGTTCGGACGATTACATCATCGCTCAAATGGAGTATAGGGGAACAGGGGCTAACTACGACAAAGGTTATTTTAGGCTATTTGACACAGGTACTACCAAGGTGGTTTTAGACTCCGCTGGTAATTCGTACATCAATGGCGGCAAAGTCGGCATCGGGACTGATGCGCCAGCATCTCTCTTAGATCTTCGAACAACTAGAGCGGGTTCCATTACGTCAGGTACAGGGCATACTGGAACTATACTTACGTTACACAATGAAGCCCAATGGGAAAGTGCTTATGCAACAGGTGGCTCAACTCCAGATTTTCTTGGGGGAATAGAATTTTCAACAGGTGATAACTCCACGGGAGAAGGAGTAAGGGCAGCAATAAGAGTAGGAGTTGATAGTTACTATAATACTAATTCATTAAATTTTTATGTTGCTTCTTCTAATTCTACTACTCTTAACCGATACTTGCGCATAAATAGTGTTGGAACAGCCACATTCAGCGGTGCGCTGACGGGTACTAGTGCTGCGTTCAGCGGTGCGGTGTCGGGTACTAGTGCTACGTTTAGTGACACGCTAACAGTAGCCACACCAGCAGACTACAAGGTGACAAAGTTTGGTGATGACACTACATCCCACTATAAACTTTCTGGCCAAGCAGATCATACCTTAACTTTAACTTGTCCTTCTTATTTTCAGGCAGAAGTAATAATTACAGCCCACCAAACCAATGGAGGCACATACAATAATTTATACATTAGGGGTATTTGGTCTAACAACCACACATCACACCATTGGGATGAAATAGAAAACATCGGAAGCCTTTCGGGTAGCACCTTTACTATTACAAACGGCCAAAACGGGAGTACGACCAACTCAGGCGAACTGAAAATCTTCCACGACTATGTGTCCGCCTCGTTTTCCAGTATGACAGTAAGGGTTGTTGAATATTACGGTACACACGCATACGCTATATCTTAAAATATGAAACTTAGAGGATTTAATTCTACGGAAAGGGTCGGCATCGGGACTACTGCGCCAGTTAGTGCGCTGGATATAGGGGGTACGGGGGCAGCTTCTTGGAACACAGCGTCAAAAAATTCTGGCCTTTTAACCATTGGCGATTCCGCTGGCGATAGTTCTCTCGTGTTGAACTTGCCTACCCACAACGTTTATTACCCAGCCTCGTTTACTGTTGACGGCGTTTATAGTGCAACTCCGAGAACCACTACAGTCCGACTCAAAGCCTTGGGAGTTAAATATTCGTCTTGGCACGCAGATTTCGCGTTCCACACTAGCAACGGAACTTCTGAGTCAGAAAAAATGCGAATCACTTATGACGGCAATGTCGGAATCGGGACTACTGCGCCTTCGGCTAAAGTTGACATACACCACGCCACCGAGCCAGTTCTACGGTTGACGAATACAAAAAGCTGGGGAGTTAGCGATAGCGGCAATATGGGTAGTCTGGAATTTTACACTACTGACGCTAGTACTCCCGGCGGTGCGCGGGTTCTTTCGTCAATTGTATGCGCTAATAATGCAGGCTCTAGTGTACCAAACGGTGAGTTAATTTTTTCCACCGCCCTTGGAGGTGGGTCTGGTGCGGTTGCTACTGAACGAATGCGTATTACTGATGACGGCAAAGTTGGCATCGGGACTACTGCGCCTTCAGATATATTACAGGTTGATAATACAGCAAACGGAGGAGAAGCTAGAGTAATTATATCAAACAGATATCAGGCAACGTCTTCACTCGACGAAACAACAACCCTGATGTTTGGATTTGGGAACACTTCTAGCAGCCTAGTAAGGGGGGCACAACTTGAAGTAGTTAAGGTGGGGGATTACTCCGCTACAGCTAACAGAAAAACCAAGTTAAATATTACTACTAGAGATGGTGACGATTATAACGGAATTACTATTGATGAGAAGGGTAATGTCGGTATCGGGACTACTTCGCCAAGTCAGAAATTGGAGGTTGATGGTGATATTCGTATTCTTGATGCAAGAAGTCTATTCTTCAAACGGTATGGAGATAATTACGCATGGAGAGTGAGAAATGAATCGGCAAGTGATAATAGTACCTATGGATTTGACGGCGCGAATGATTTAGTTTTTGAAGTAGTATCTAACTCAAACACAAACGCAACACCCGGCGCAAGCAGTCATTCTATTTATGGTAACACCGCAAACACCTTGGTTTTAAAAGAAACTGGCCGCATAGGCATCGGCACAATCGACCCCGGCACTTACAAGCTGTACTGTAACGGAACCAGCTTTTTCAAGGACGGGGTGGAGTTAGATAATTCGTTGGATGTAGGTGGGGCGACTACGCTTACCTCGCTGACGGGTACTAGTGCTACGTTTAGTGGTGCTGTGACGGTAGGGACAAAAAAATACGAAGACTTTGAGACTTCAGGACACTTCTATTTAGGTAATAATGATTGGGCTAGTTTAATCAACAATCAATCTGGGGTTACTTACTCTGCGACTCACAAGGGTATGTCGTTTAACAACCAGAGTGGTGCTATCCCTTGCCTTATACCTATCGACCCTTTAGCAACCTATCGTGTAAAAGTCCGTATCAAGCAAGTGACCGTCACTACTGGTACAGGTAGGTTTTACTTTGCGGTTCAAACGCTTAATGAAAATAAAACTAATCTGTCGTCTGATACCGCAACTTCATACAACTACGGTGTGGCTTTAAATGCCGCCCATAGCGCGGGAACAACAGCTACTTACGAGAATACATTTAGCGGTTACAACGCTACTAACGAAGGCGACAACAACAAGTTTGACCCAGAGGGTAAGTACTTCAATCTCTATTATATTTGCAACTATCAAGGCTCTGGCGAGGTTGTAATTCAAAGCATTGAGGTAGAAAGACTGCCTGATTCCATTTGGGTAGGAGACTCTACAGTTATTGACTCGGCTAGAAACATCACGGGTACTAGTGCTACGTTTAGTGGTGCGCTGACGAGTTCTAGTGGAACTAAATACCTCGCTGGAAGCCATACAACTATTGAGAGAACCAGCACGACAGAAACCCACTCCGTTTTATATTGTCAGAAAACAGGAACAGGCGATCAGGATATAGCAAAATTCAAATACGGGGCTACTGCTGGATCGCCCAACACAGGTACAGATGCTTTTGTTGTACACTCAACTGCTTCATATTTTAACTCTTCGGTCGGCATCGGGACAACCGACCCCGGTAATTACAAGCTGTATGTAAATGGAACCGCCTATGTCAATACGAGCCTTGTAGTTGGTGCGGTGTTGGATGCCAGCACATCTGGTGTAGACGTTGGCGTTGATTTAGAGGTTGCGGGAGACACAATACTTGCGGGTGGTCTTGATATGAGCGGCGGCGGCAATTTCTATGACAAGGATTGGGAGGAGGGAACGGACGGGCAGATACTCTACTCCAAGGGCGACGGGGTTGGCGTTCAATGGGGAACCTTGGATTGGGAGGACTTGCCTAACATATCGACACTAGATGATTTACCATAATGGGATTACAGGATTCAGATATAATTTTAGTTGAACGTGGCGGCACGGTCTACAGGGAAACCTATGGCAACAGGGCTAACATTGATTCGTCTGATCTGCTTCTAGTGGAAGCCACCTCAACTACCGATGGCAGGGTGGTCGGGAAACTCTATCAATGCACCTATGCAAACTGGAGCAGCGCAGACAGTACGGATTTAATTTTAGTGGAAGCCAACTCAACTACCAACAACAGAGAGGTCGGAAAACTGTATAAAGAAACCCAATCAGCGTGGGGTTTTTCGTCTGCTTACGCGGACATTCATAGTGCAAATTATATGGTTACCTTGGGGACGCTACTTTATGATGAGGGCAACGACTCTGAGAACGCTTACAGCGTGGTAGAGGTTCAGGCTGAATTTTCTTCAAGCTCTACTGTTGGTGATGGGGTCTTATATATTGGGTTCCGCAATTCTGCCCCAACGGCATGGCAAGGGGATTTGCCTATAGCTGCCGTTCAGATTTTAGAGGCCGATGGGACTACCATTAGAAACCCCGACCCATTATTTGGAAGTGATTCTGGTTATTGTTGGAATTTTGCTTTAAATGGCAGCAGGGAAGAATGGTGGACAACGCGGGATACCATTACCAGCCAAACGGCAACCCCAGCTTCAGATCCAGTTACTGAAGATCCAGTATATTACGATATAGATACATGGAGTACAGGCAGCGCACTCTCAAAACGGTTTTCGCATACCACCCAAGGAACAGCTTCAAATTATGTAGGAGCAGCAAGGGGTATACCTTCGGCAACATATACGGATGACGACACCACAACAAGCATCCTTCCTGTGGGAACCGCAAATGTCGGAATGTCCGAAGAAAGTTCAGACGGCTATATATTTTCGGAATGCAGTAGTAGCAGCACAGGCAATGTGACTTGGATAGCTAATAAAGTGTATGGGCTGAGTACCCTTCAGAATGGTGACAGAATAAGAATTTGTTATTATGGCGGCGGGAACGGTCAGTCTTCAAGTAGCGGTTTACAAACTACCAATTCACTTTTTCTTAGGTATATAGAGGACTAATTGTGGCATTAAACAAAACATTTAAAAATCGAGACGGCAGTATATCAAACGGCTATTACCGTGTGCGGGAAGTTCGCTCTGGATACGAAAAAGATAAAGGTGAGCCTATGGACTTGGAGATAACTTTTAATGTAGAAGTGTATGACTACGATACTGGAGAGCGCGTAGAGAATGCGTACTCTGGTGACCGCGCAGTTAGACCTTACACGGTTTGGCGGCCTGAAGGGATCGGGGCTTATGGCTTAACGCTACCCGATATGGAGCCAGTACAGAATTTGATTGTCAGGGCATACGAACATTTAAAAACTTTACCAGAATTCAGCGAAGCCACGGACTGTTGATGAACACAACCAATCTAATAGACCAGCTAGGGGGGCATGAGGCGGTGGAAGGCATGGCCCGTGATCTCATGGGTGATTATGGCATCGTTGCTCTTGGGTGCTTTTTAATGCTGCTGGGCAAAGACTTGATGGCCAACGTGGTGCAGGGGCTGATTATTTTTTGGGGAAACTCATGGAAAAACGATGAGGTTTTGTACCTGAACGGAAGGCAGGCGCGGATAGTCCGCAAAG
>Ga0098053_1000829_pt1 | contig 9812 bp, 10 predicted proteins | sample 15BtaG_FD_77068 | JGI IMG/M metagenome (GOLD analysis project Ga0098053, IMG submission 77068) | Marine viral communities from the Subarctic Pacific Ocean - 15B_ETSP_OMZ_AT15312_CsCl metaG | ecosystem: Environmental > Aquatic > Marine > Oceanic | place: Pacific Ocean | collected 2015-01-18 | reverse complement strand
GCGCTAAAACATTACGAGGTGACCTTGACAACTATGTGAAGCTCACATTAGACGCTTTGAATGGTGTCGCTTGGGCGGATGACAGGCAAGAGGTACGCATCTCAGCGGTGACAGTAGACAAATTTGACAAAGACGACTAAACACACAACAAACTTCGCTGACAAATCGTGGGGCGCACGGTTCGACACGATGGGAGACATAAGCGAAGCGGCGTTTGAACGCAACCACGAAAAATGGGCGCGGTACGGTTTGAACAGACCAGACTTCCCAGTGGCCAGACTCCCATTAGCCACCAGATACACGCCAGACTACATCCTCGAAGGCAGACATTTCGTGGAGGTGCAAGGATGCTCCCCGCGTGCAGGTATCAAACTTAAAATAGAAAAATATGTCGCAATAGAAACAGCATGGCACACCGTGATGCCTGTGCTATACTTCTTTTGGGACTCATCTCGTAACATGTTCGTAACAGTACCGTTACAAGATCTTAACAAACTAATCAAAAGTGACCAGACAACACTAGGAACTTTCAAGGACCCAGGAATAGAGAAACCCTACTGGCAGTTGAAAACAAACATGTTTGAATGGACACACGATGGCGAAGAAGCGGGAGTGGCCTGAAGATCCAACATCTTCACTATGGGCTAACACAAGAACAAAAGCGGCTTTCACGAACAACAGAGCAATGAACGACCTTGAAGCTCTCATCTCCCTAGCGCCAGGACAAACCGTTGACATCCTCCCGATGGAAAACACACACGACCTGCGCGAAGCGTTAGCCGACGCTGTAGACAAACTGTCACCCGAAGAAGAATGGATATTCAACATCCTGTTCATCGCAGGTTTATCGTTACGGCTCGCGGGCAGAGTATTAGGCATACCCAAAACGACGTTAGCTAGACGACGCGACGCTATACGACTGAAACTTTTAGAAGATCTAACAGAAAACCCTGAGGTAAAGGCATGGTTGCACAAAAAGAACGTAAAACCCTCATCGAACGAGTAACAACAGACGGACCTTACACGTGGCAGAGCGCCGCTCTCAGAGCCGCTGTGATAATAGACGACTATTACAGACCACGCGACCCGTCAAAGAACACGGCGCTGGTCGATTTGAGAAAATACTTAGACCACATGGTAGACAGACGCGACGGGACATGGTTAGCGTGGGCTTGTTTAGCTGAACGCACGATACACGCAGCGACAGATCACGGTGTCACCTCGTGGACTACAGGCAAAGGCAGACCGCGGGCTAAACAGCTCGTGGGTTTCCTCACAGAGAAACAGAAAGCATACGGGTACGAGAACATACGCCGTTTCGGTCAGACAGGTTTATGGGTCAGGTCGCACGACAAAGTGGCACGCATGGAAAATTTGATAGCGATGCACGCAGACCCAGGTTGGGAACCTTTAGCGGACACGTTTAAAGATCTGGTCGGCTATGCGACCATAGGGATAATGTTAGACTTGGGGACTTTCGGGTTGCCCGTCAGCGGGCATGTCACCGATGCAAGCGTCTAACATGTTCATCAACGAAGCGATCCACACTCCGAAACAAGACTGAGCCTCATCGCTACCATCCATTCCAGCGAAATAGGTAGCGACAAGAGCGTCAGCTTCATCGTCATCAAACACTAACAGTAACCCAAGTTTTCCATTAGAGGACCATTTTGCGTGGGTTCCATCATCAGTGTCCAACACTGTTGACGTTGCTTGAAGATTGTCGTAAATTTCTTTGGAGATCTGCCAGCCTTCAGCGTTCAGAAACTCCTGCCATTTTTCTTCAACGTCAACGTTTTCATCCATTGTTATTTAGCTACACGATCCTTAACGAAGGTTTTAGCAACAGACACAGCGGCAGCCAAGCCTGCGATGCCCGCACCCTTCGCTGACGACAAGTCAGCTACAACAAACACACCAAGAAACGACTGGGCGAAAGTCCAAGCCGCTCTTTCTAATAGATCAGTTAAGTTTTTCATTTTCTTTTTTTACTCCTGTTAGCTTTATCATACGCTATAGCGGCAGCCTGATCCCGTTTATATCCTTCAGAGATCAGAGTGCCTATGTTTTGACTGATGGTTTTCTGATCGGAGCCTCGTTTGAGAGGCACTGTCAGTACCTAGGTTTTCTAGGTTTGCGACCCATCAGTCGTTTTCGTCGAACATGGAACGCATACCGTTACTCATCCGTAACATAGCGTCACCAGTTAACGTACCCAGATTAGCTGTAGGGCGTGTCACACTCGACACGACCACACTCTCAGCTTTAGTGCTGGGAGTAGTACCATCTAAATGTCCGTGCATAATCCCCTACTTTCCAAACGGGCGGCCACCATGAGCGGCGTTACCCAAATTAGTGTTCCGCAAATAAGCTGCGGCTTTCTTAGCCTTCTTACTCATATCCCACATGTTGAATGAAGATGTAGAGTTGTAAGGCTGGTCATCTTGCGACCCGAACGTTTCTTGAAACGAAGGACCGTATCCTTTACCTCTTGGCATAATATTTTTCCTTACTGTATAAACAGGCAGCCGAACGTTTCACCGTTCACCACACCTGTAACCTTCAAAAAACCTTGTGTTTCCTGAAATGCTCTGATAGCGTCACCAGTTTTCTTACCGAAAATCCCGTCAACAGGACCTGGATCGAAACCTCGTTCCACTAACTTTCCCTGCACTAAACGCACAGGTAAACCACGGCTACGAGAAGGGCGAGACAAAGGAGTCTTTTTAACCTGCTCGTGTAAATCTTTAAAGAACTGGATGATCGCACCCCAGTCAACAGTCTCAGGAGCCTCAACGACACCCATACCGCTTTCAACCCAGTTGCCTAACCAGTCACCAGGACACGTCGTGTAGCCTTCTTTAGCTTTTTTACGATGCGTTGAAACCCAAAGCCCTTTGCCGAAATGGTACTCAGCGGCATCAACAACTGTTTGTAAAGAACGTAAAGCATTGTCGCCAGGCTTATCAAAACCCCAGCCAGTAAAGCACACGCTGATTGAACGACTGTTCCAACCTTTAGTTCCCGCTCCACGGTTATCCCATCCTCTGCCTTCAAAAATAGTTCCCGATTCGTCTACAAGCCAGTTGTAGCCAATACCATCCCAGCCTTTGCCCATGTGGTGACGTTCAAATGCTTTAACTGCATCTGATCCTTTCGGACCGTTTTGCACACCTGAGTGGTGTATAACTACGCCTGCTACTCTGGCACGGTTGAGTTTGTCGAATTTTCCTTTTGGTGGCGGTTGAGCGCCCCATTCTTTTCTTGAGATGTGTTTCATCTATTTATACTCCGTTTTGTCCCGCTATTTTCGTCGGTTTTCAAGATCTTGCTGATCCCGTATGTCTTTTTCAAGTTTCTTCTGCTCCTCATACCACACGAAACGATCATCCGCGTCGTTATGGAAACGTAAACTCCCACCAAAAAAGAAACTTACCATACTTGTGATCCAACGTCGTTGTTTAGATTTCTCATTAGGCCACAACCTGCGGGACCTACCCAAAATAGGACTCAAAGCCTCCAAAGTATAAATATCTTTATCTCTCATACGCCACTCGCCTTTAGAGTTGCGTTTCGCCATCCCTAAAAAATCCAACGCATCCATAACACCAGGAATGGTTGTTAACAAATTAGGAACCTGCTGGAATCTCCCCTCTAAAGGCAACCCTCCGAAAACTTGCTCCCCGAAATGTCGTTCAATAGGAAGTTTAATAAAGGGGGCTACACCCTCAGCGAATTTGCGTGGAGCTTCTGACGGGTCGTTCACCATCGTAGCGAAATCTTGGAAAGGCAAATCAGGCATCGTCAAAGCACGCCCACCCTGAAACATGAATGGCAACTCAATGCCGTAACGTTTCAAAACGTAACTAGGCCACAAATTTTCTTCACCTATATCTAATTCGAGTTCGCCTTTAAGTTGACCTAAACGTGACCACGCCGTAGGGTTCTTCCCCATTGATTCTATCAACACGGGAATAATGGATTTTTGCCATTTCCAGAACGGGTAAACCAATTTGATTTTACGTTCAGCGTTGGTCAAATCCGAGTAATCGAAATGGTATTTAGCGACCAGCTCGTAAGCATCATCCAGACTTTTACCCTTGTAAGCCATAGCGTCAAAAGCTACAGCACCACGTAAAATAAACTCCATGCGTTCATTAGCACGCCTCATCCCTTGAAACAGTTTGAAATCTGCCGAAAAAGGATTCCACGTACCAGCACGAGTACCTAAAACATCTCGCGCCACCTCCGACACGGCTTGACCCCGACCAACAATACCTGATTCGACCATGTCCGCAAAAACTTTCAGATCGTAACCTGACGCTGTGCGATTAGATTTATTACCAAACACTCTTTTCAACGGGATGGTGTTACCTTCATCACGCAAAATTCTTGCACCCGTCAACAACCTGTCGTAACTCGTGGGACCTGTACCTCTCTTAACAGCTTCCCTTCTCATCGCCTCAACCTTTGAATGTAGCCCCATCTCAATACGAGCTATCTGAGTGTTAACCCACACACCACCCTGACCGTTCCTTAAAATAAAACCAGGTGACGCTATAGCTTGAGCTTTCCACCAGTTCAAAAACTTCGGGTACCCTGTCAGAAACTCGCTGACAGCTCTAGGATCGTTAATGCGAGCTGACGCTAAAAAAGCATCATCGAACATTTCTTTAAATTCGTTAGTGTTAACAGCGACATAATCGTCGAAACCTGTTTGACGGATACGGTTAGATAAGGCTTGATTGTAATTTTCTTGAAAACCAAGAATACTTCTTTTGTTGTTGATAGCAGCAGTAGCTTCAGCTTGACTCTCAGCGGCTGTCAACTGGACTTTCAAATCGGGACTTGCTTTAGCATCCGCTATGTCTAAACGCAAACTACGAATCTCATTAGCTTCTATTGTGTTAATCATGTTGTTAAGATTTTTAACATCTTGAGAAGCCTCACCGAAAATGCGTGTCTGAGTAGCCAAAGCCTGCCGTAAACCAGCAAGTTCACGTTCCGCTAAAGATTGTTGATACTGTATAGCGTCTTGCTGTAACCGTATGTAACGTTGAACGTCTACAGGCTCATCAACATACAAGCCTGTGTTAAACGCATCTTCTATAGCTTGTATTTCCTCATCAACAAGCGTTTTAGCTCCACGAATCTCAGCCCAATCATCGTGAACTTTCCATAATGTTGCTTCTAACTCTTGGTCTAATTGCATTGCTTCCGAAGCTATTTCTTCCCACGTTTCAAAACGTTGAACAGCAGGATCTTTAGGATCAAACCCACTTGCGGGCATAGGACCTAAATCCAACTCGCCTCGAAGTAAACGCTCCAACCTTCGCATACCCGCAACAGTCTCATCGGATAACAAAGCCGCCGATTGCCCCACATTGTAAGCCCTTAAAGCATCACTGATAGTTTTAACATTACGCCTAAGCTCAGAAAACAAAGCAGGATCTTGACCTCTCGCTACAGCAGTCATAATACGATTGATTAAATTTAATTCTTCTTGAACTATTAAAGCCCTCGCTGCGTAAGTTTTACTCCGCTCCCCCAAATTTTTTTGAATCTCACCAACAACACGTTTAGTGTTAGGCAACATGACATCAGGCAACTGTGTCACATCTTCCATCAACTCATCCAACTGTGATTGAAGCTCGTCACGTATCCTACGCGCTGAAGCCTGATCCACAGAAGCGCCCTGTTTCAAATCATCTATTTTGTTTTGAGCCTCAACAGCTATCCTACGAGTTTCACCCAACTCAACTTTTTTAGCATCAACCTTATTTAAAGCCTCATCTAAACGGCTTGTCAGCTTTCCTTGAAAATTTTTGTTTAAAACTTCAACAGGGATAAGTTGCCCTGCGTTCTCCAACGATGTAGCCACTCTAGTGTCAGACGCTAACCTTCCTAAACGACCTATGTATTCTTCCGCTACTTTGAAAAAATCATCTTCAAACAACTGAACCCACTCAGCCCCAAATAGCCTTTGACCTATTTCCTCCATTTGCTGCTGAACGCCTTTACCCACACCATTAGGACCAGTCACATCAAAAATTTCTTCACCATAAAAAGTTTTACTGTAAAGCCTGTCAGCTTCTTTCTGTCCTAACTGTTTGACATACTCGTCGTACTGGGAGGGAGTCACATAAGAACGTAAACTGAACTTTCTACTAGGAGAAGCAGGTCTGAAAATAGAATCTTTGTTTATTACGTTGCCTTCTTTTAAAGTTCTAGCAGCGTACATGTCGTTGATTAAAGGCTCGAACCTTGCGTCACCTGCAACGTCGTCAAATAAAACTTTAGCGTTGTCCCAAAAATCTACGAGAGTTTTATGAAATTCCTCCCCCGCTGCACCTAAACGGGTTATAGATTCTGGCATCGCAGGGTTAATTACTTGACGACCATTAACTATAAGAATGTTACCTGCCTCATCTGTCAAATGGTAAGGTTGAGTAGAAGCGAACTGGATAACAGATCGGTCTACACCCAGAGCATCAGCTTGAGCGCCTATCCTGTTAACATCAGAAACAAGCGCAGTTTCTATCGTGCTTTGAGCAACCTTGCCTTCATTACGCACAGAAGAAAGAAAAGAACCAACCAAAGCATCATCAGGGTTTTTAGCTGTCATCTCCAACTGGCGTATACGGGCTTTAGTGTTGATTAAATTGTCAGCAGCATTAAAAAGTTTCAACTGGGCGGCAGCGTTCCAAGCCCTACCAGGCATAGAAGCTAACATGCCGACAAGACCAGCAGTCCCAGGTATACGCAAACCTTCCACAGCCATCTTGGAAGCCATACCCGCAGCACGTTTAATAGGATCATCTAATTGACGTAAAGCAGCTACACTCGCGTCGTCACTGCGGCGCATCAAACGCATAGCTTCTAAAATTTTGTCATTATTTTTAGCAACCCAACCTTGACCTTCACCAACAACAAAATCAGGCAACTGTTTAATTCGACGCTGATCCCACTTAGCGCCCCACTTTCCCCGTGTGGCATAATTCAAAGGATTCTCTATAATTTGACGACTGAACCTGCCAGTGCCAGGAACAGTGAAACCCATATTTGGTTTAATACCTATATCATCTAAAGATCTACCAGCCGAAGCTATGCTTTTAGTTTTTCTTACTCTCTCAGCAGCAGCAATCAGACGGGCGTGGTCATCCATCCTGCCCGCAGCTTTAGCAGTGTTAGCCGCTGCTTTCAGAGCTTGAGCTACTTTCGGGGCTGTAGTCAAAGTACGACCCGCTAACCCTATACCAAACGCATAAGTCATAGGATCAAAAGCAACATCCAAACCAACGCCAGGTAGCCATGAATGTTTGTAACCTATATCTTCCAAATACCCCGTTAAACCCGTGTCTCGTAAAACCTCTCCGAACAAATGGTTGTCTTTAGTTTGCTGTAACCAATCTTTAGGAGAAAAGCCTTCACCTTGGAAAACGTCTACAAGTTCTTGAGCAGTTGAAGCTATCGCAGCGCGTGGAGTGTCTAAGAAATCTACAAAATCTCCTACTTTGCCCCAAAATTCTATATCACCAGATTTTTCAGGTTGAGCAGCTTCTCCGACAGTAAGACGTTTTGTTATAGGCGCAATACTTCTAGCACGTTCTAAAGCTTTTGTGATACGCCCATCAGGACCTGTCGCTGCTCGCTGAGTTACTTTAGCTCTTTTTAACGCTTCCTCAATGGGGGAATAAGCCATAATCAGTTAGGGATACTAAGAATAACATTATCTAAAAGTTTGTCCATTACAGATTTTTCAGGTTCCCATTCCTCCAACGCCCCCATTTCTATTTCAGCATCAGTTAAAACCTGATTCATGCCAGCTTCAATCTGTTCAGGGGAGTAACCCACCTGCCCGCCTCCACTAGTAGCCGCAGTAGCCATTTCCATACCAGGTTGCAACAGAGTGGGAACAAAAGATTGTTGCGTTGCTTTTAGTTGTAGCATAATCTCAGCAGCGAGTTGAGGTTCAAGATTAGCAAGTAACCAACTAGAAATATCACCATCAGAACCTATCCTGAATCCTTCATACTGGTCAAACAAACTTTCTTGTAACGTGTCGAAAGTATCTTGATCTATTTCTAAATTCGTTAACATGTTATTCAACACAGTAGGTAACAAATCACGATAAGGATACTTGTTCTTCAAAATCTGATTTAGCCTCTGGTTAGCATCCAACCCCACATAAGGATCATAGGGTCAAACGGCATCAACTGACCAGTGAAAGGATCAATACCTTGCGACATGAGATCCATCATCGTGTCATAACTATCAGCATCAGCTTTAGCAATAGCAGACTGCAACTCGTCAGCACTCTCAGCTAACGCTATACGCTCCTCAGAAGCTCTCTGCTCACGACCTGATTGAATACTAGGAGTGTCTACATCAGCGTACTGACCTGCAAACATAGCACCCTCAGGGACACCAGTGAACGGAGACAACAACTCAGACGACAAACCACGCTCACGAGCCGTCTGACGATCCTCAGCAGCCATCATAGCAGCGCCCAAATCCATCTCCCTTGCTGTAGACCGCAAGTCCTGACCGAAACCACCAAACACAGCTTCACCCAACAAAGCCCTGTCAGCATCAGCGGAAGTGCCTATGCGACCCATAGCGTTCAAATAGTCTCGTTCAGCGTCACGACCACCCTGATAGGTGGCATCCATCATAGCGAACTCGTCAGCTACCAAACCTGGATCTATGCCCGCTGCGATCAACTGGGCGTTCAAAGCATCCCTGTCAGCAGTACGTTCAGTTTGTGCAGTAGCCATGTCGCTTTCAAATCCTGTTATGACACCTGCTTGTTCAGCTAGAAAGTCGTTGTAGACTCTTTCACGTTCCGTGTCATATAGAGCTTGCGCTGCTTCTATGTCTATTAAACCTTCGTCTAACATTATTTGTATAGCGGCTTCTCGTTCAGATAACGCTTCTTCAACGATACCTATTTGCCTGTCTAAAGGACTGCCACCACCAACAACACCCATGTCGCCGCCAACAGGAGGGGGAGGTCCACCAGCAGGTGGAGGAGGAGGTGGAGTACCACCAGGAGGAGGGGGACCACCAGTAGGAGGGGGTGTGCCTGCGGGAACTAAACCTATTTGATTACCCGCTGCGCCTACACCCTGATTCCATTGAAACACATTAGGATCATTAACGTTGCCTATACCATTCAAAGCAACCTGTTCCCTTAATTTAGCAGCCGCTAAAGGATCTATTATCTCAAGATTCTCAGCGAAAGCTATGCGAGCTTCCTCAGCGGCGGGATCACCTTCAGCTCCGAAAGAAGCAAGTTTCTCCAACCAAGGGTTAGGAGGAGCAGTTGTTCCAGGCGACCAAGGTTGCATGGGAGCTTGATCTACTAAAGAACCAGGATCAGTAGGTAAACCTAATTCTTCATTCTGTATTGCTTGACCTGCATAACCACCTATCATGTCTGCTACAGTCAGCGCATCAAGATTATTAGGACCCCATCCCGTTTGAGGCGACTGGGCTGCAATTTGATCTTGAATAATCTGAGCCGCAGGACTATCAGCATAAGGCGCAGCCATAGCTTGACCCGCAGCACCACCAACCATACCAGCAGGATAAGGATCATAACCGAATGAAGGCCGCCTAGCAGCATTAGGTAAGATCTCCCCGTACCAATTAGTGAGTGGCCTACTTATTTTCAAATGTGTACCCATATCATAAGAAGAAGGGATCCCCACGAAACGCCCCGAAGGTGTTCCATCGAGGATCCGTGATTCAAGGAAGTGTTGATTAAATTGATTGACATTTAAATCTTCATGTGGTAATTCTCTCCAGTC
>Ga0098053_1000825_pt1 | contig 9840 bp, 15 predicted proteins | sample 15BtaG_FD_77068 | JGI IMG/M metagenome (GOLD analysis project Ga0098053, IMG submission 77068) | Marine viral communities from the Subarctic Pacific Ocean - 15B_ETSP_OMZ_AT15312_CsCl metaG | ecosystem: Environmental > Aquatic > Marine > Oceanic | place: Pacific Ocean | collected 2015-01-18 | reverse complement strand
TCTTTAACATGCAATTCAATTTCAACAGTAGCCACTAACGGCAACACAATATATATTATTATTATATTATTATATTATATTATTATTATATTATATTATTATATTATTAATATATCCCCGCTTATATATTATTAATATATTATTATTATATTATTAATATATTATAAATATAATCGAGTAGTCTAAACTACTCGTTTAGTTCATTGGCACTCACATTAAATCACAGCGCATCATATAAAAGAATTAATAATAAATAATAATTAATTTATTTCTGAAAAAGAATGCTTTTTTTAAAATCCAATACCCCCATGACCAAAAGTTGTGAGGTGCTGTCAATTTGGATGGAACCTTATGCTACCTAGTTTTTAGCGTTATAAAGGGGTATAATTGATGCTTTGAAAAGGTATGAAAATCGTATAATTTTTTTTTATAAATTTATAAAGGACACCCAAAGTATCAGTATCGAATGAAATAAAATTGAACTTTTTTAAATTTATTGGGTCTAAGTGGGTATCATGCAAGCTTGGATTATAATTTTAGTGATTTATTTTAGCGGAAACTCAAATAGAGTTGATATCCACACTACGGACTTAATCTTCAAAAGCCCAATAATTTGCAATGAATTTAGGCTCTCAGAAGAGTTCCAGGATGAGCTAAGAAGAAAATACAAAGGTATGGGAGTTGATTACGTTCGTCCATACTGTAGACCCAAAAAAGAAGAAGATGAAATTATAGCTATGAATAATGGGAGTGTTGGATTATGTAGCCAAGCTCCGTGTATTTGGAAATAATACGAGAGGAAAAAACGTGAGTAAAGGATCTAAGAGAAGACCCGAAAATAGTAAAAATTTCCAGAAAGGATATGATAAAGTATTTGGAAAACATACGCTAAATGCCATCAAAGGCATGAAAAACTATAATAATAGACGAGCTAATAATGGCCGCTAATAATTTAGATTTAGTAAAAATAGACGATGAGTTATTTGAAGACATAGTTGGAAATAACACAAAGTATACCCCCGAAGAACGAATAATGGCTGCTACCTACTATGCAGTTACTGGGTCATCCCTGCAGGCCTCTGAAAAATGTGGTCAAACAGGTACAAAGATACCAGCTTCGACGATAAGAAAGTGGAAAAATACCACGTCCTGGTGGAAACCAGTCTTACACGAAGTACGCAAAGCTAAGCAGGAAGAATTAGATGCCAAACTAACTTCCATAATCATGGAGGGTGCTGATAAGTTAGAAGATAGAGTACGCAACGGAAATATCAAACTAAATCCAAAAACTGGAGAACTTAACAGAATTCCAATGACATCAGGGGAACTAGCCAAAGATGCTGTAGGCATACCATACGACAAACGAGCTCTTATGAGAGGTGATCCCACATCTAGAACAGAGAAAGTTGACCCAAAACTTATGCTCGAGGACTTAGCAAAGCAATTTGTTAAAATTGTTGAATTAAATGAACCCAAACCAATCGAAGCTGAACTCATTATTGAGGACGACAGCATCGAAGACCAATTAACGGAGGAGCTTCCAGTTTACGAAACGAAGGAAGCGAATAACTAAAAATGGCTAAAAAGAAAACCAAAAAGAAATTAAAAAAAGACCCGATAACGGGCAAATATCCCACCAAACGACGAAATCTTCGAGACGTACAGAAAGATCTTCAAAAATCTGGCGTATATTCAAATAAAAAAATGAAAGAAAGAGCCAAAAAGGCTATAAAATATGCGAAGGAAAATCCCTATGAAGTAGCTCTTGGGGCAGCTATGATGCATCCCGGAGTTAGACTTGGTGCTGGTATTGCAAAAGTCGGACGTGCTGCTTACAAAGGAGTAAAGGCCTTAGGTAAGAAAAAAATATCAGGCGCACCAGTTCGACAAGCTTTTGGAACTAAAGTTAAAGGACAGGGTAAAACCTATAAAACTCGTGCCCAAGCTGAAGTTGCAGCTGGTGGTACCAAAAAAATGAAGGGTGCTACAATTGATAAAACTAAGGGTGGTTATCAAGTAAATCCATCACGTAAAAATGTCATGAAAAGTCCTAAAACCTTCGCTGTTGGCGCAGGTCTTACTGCAGCTGCGGTAAGTAAAAAGAATAAAAAATCGGCACCAAAACCAAAGGCAAAAGTAAAAGCAAAAGGTAATGGAAGTAAAAGAAAAACTTACAAGTCAGTAGAAAGTGCTCAAGGTAAAAAAGTTCAATCACAAAGCAAAGGACGTAGAAATACAGCAGGACCTAATGCTATATCTACATCCAAACGCAGAAGCTATGGTGGTAAAACTATGGATACTCAATCAGGTAAGATGAGTACCAGCCGTAATGTACGTGGAGTAATTAAAAGATCAGGTGCGTTGGTTAAAAAGAAGGCCAAAACCAAAAAGAAGTTACACGGTTCTGAACGTTTTCGCAGACGTTTAGGTGGACAAAGGGGATATTAAAATGGCAGGTCCAATAGCAATAGCAGGAATGATATTTAAAGGTGGTAAATGGGTTTCTAAAATAGCAAGTAAAAAACTTAAATCTAAAGTAACACCAAAGAAAACAAAACCTAAGAACAACAATCCTAAAGGCACAAATCAATGGAGCAAAACTACAAAATCTGGAAAGCCACCAAAGAAACAAACTAAATTCAAAGGCGGAACGAAAGATTACGAGAGAATAAAAGCTCAAGGTGCTGCAAAAAGAAAGGCAGCTGTTAAAAAAGGTACTGCAGCGCAAAAAAAATACTACAAATCTACAAAATTGCTGGAACGAGCAAAATAGTGGCTACCCCAAAGGATAAAAAGTCCAAGCAGAAAGCAAAAAAAAGAGATTACAAACGAGAATACGCTACTTACCACAGTAAGCCTAAACAAAAAAAACGTAGGGCTGCTCGTAATAAATCTAGAGCTGATGCTGTAAAGAGAGGTACCGCTAAAAAGGGTGATGGAAAGGATGTTGATCACAAGGATCGTAATCCTAAAAATAACTCAAGTAAAAATAAACGAGTTGTGAGTAAATCTAAAAACAGAAGTTATTCTCGAAAAAAAGAGAAAGGACACGGAAAGAGGTACGCATAAAATGGCAGCACCACTAATAGGAATCGGAGCAAAAGTAGTTTGGAATGGAACCAAGTGGGTTGCTAAAAGACTTGCCAAAAATGCTAAGAAAAATAAAAAACAACTTGAATTAGATCTTAAACCCAAAACTACTAAGAAAAAAATTCATAAAAGTGAAGACCCTTGGTCTGATATTGGATATACTAATCCCAAAGTAAACCCCAGAAAAACAAAAACATATGGTCCAACAAAAAGAAAATATCACGGAAAAAAGGAAAGAAATTACGGAAATCCTAATAAAGGAAATTAATAAATGGCAGATTTAACAGTAACGATAACTGAAAGTGTAACGCTTAATTCAGTTGACCAAGGTGCAACTACTTCTCTTACTATAGGAAGTGTTGTTGAAACCTTTAAAAGAATTGTATCTTGTCCTACTGATACTACAATTGCAACATTCAGAAGCACAGTTTCTGACGGTTCTCTTTCTGATGGAGCTTTAGATGTTGAAGATGTAAGATATATACGTGTAACAAATTTAGATAGCACAAACCCAGTAAATCTATCTTTACAAGTAGATGTTGGTGAAGATGACTCTGCTGCAGATGAATCAGCAACAATTTTACTTGAGGCTGGTAAAAGCTTTATAATGGGAACACCTAGTGAAGGTGTAGCAGTCCAAGATACTAACGCAAATATAGAAACAACTATGCATAATTTAGAAAGTATACTAATTGATCCGTTAACTAACGAAGTAGCTGTTGAAATATTTATAGCCAGCGTATAATATGAAAAATATTATTATATTTTTAATATTTACGGTTATGCTTATAGCACCGTTATTTAAAGGTAAACAAGCAAATAATATTTTTATTATTGGTATGATGCTTATAGGTTTATTTTTATTATTATCGGGATGTACATCCTTAGTATTTACACCATTATTATAAAGGAGAAATGATATGAAATGGGAAACACCAGCGTTTGAAGATATTCGTTTTGGTTTTGAAGTAACCATGTATATTAATGCTAGCTAATTAATATATGATCGATCCAAATGAGGATGATTTATCTTATTTTGCTAATTGGTATTTAAACTCTGGAAATATTAAAAGGCTTTATACTCCCTTTAAAAATCCTTTATTATTTGTAGAAAAAGTTACTAGCCTTGTTTTATATAGAAAAGATAATTTTCAAGTAGAATTAATTACTTGCGAACCTAATACAGTTATACCAGAACATACTCATCCAGATGTAGATAGTTATGAATTATTTCTACATGGAATGAAATTTACTCATAATGGTGAGACAATAATTAGTTCTGAACAGGCGGAAGAAGAAATAAATGGAATGCCTTCTCATGCTTATGAAACAATAAGAGTTAAACCAAATGATCCACATGGTGGAACTGCTTCTAAAAATGGAGGCTGCTTTTTATCTATACAAAAATGGTTAAATGGTGTAACGCCTACTCATGTAGGTAATAATTGGGATGGTGATACAATGGGTGATAACCATACACAACAGATATGAAACTAACTAGTGATTTAATTTATGGTTTTGCTACTAGTTTATTAAGTGAGAGATACGACAATCCGAAACCTACTCCCCAATTTCATAGAGAACTTTGGGACTATTGTTGCTCAGATCACTCACTAGTTGCTATAGCAGCTCCTAGAGGGCACGCAAAAAGTACTGCAGTAACACACGCATACACATTAGCAGAAGTTTTATTTAGACAGGCAGACTTTGTAGTTTTAGTATCTGATACTGAGCTTCAAGCAGTTCAATTCTTAAATGATATTAAAATGGAACTGTATGAAAATCAAAAGTTAAGAAGTTTATTTAAAGTATCAGATATTTATAAAGATGCTGAAAGAGAAATAAGATTTAAGATGGGACCTGATAATCATCAAGTTAGAATAATGGCTAGAGGTGCATCAGGAGGTTCGGGGTCAGTTCGTGGTTTTAAATGGCGAGGCAAACGACCTAATCTTATAATCTGTGACGATATGGAAAATGATGAAGCTGTATCTAATGAAGAACGTAGAGATAAATTTAGAAATTGGTTTTACGGAGCATTGATACCAGCATTATCAGATACAGGTAAAATACGTATTGTTGGAACTGTATTACATTTTGATAGCTTATTAGAACGATTAATGCCAGAAACTACTGGAGATGAAGCTAAATATACAGTTAAGGAAAGACTTAAAGAGTATTCCTTAGATGAAAAAAGAGCTTGGTATTCCATTAAATATAGAGCACATACTGATTTTGATGATTTTCAAGATATATTATGGCCTGAAAAATTTAATGAGCAAAGACTTACTAAATTAAAAAATGATTTTGTAAAGCAAGGTATATCAGAAGGATACGCACAAGAGTATTTAAACTACCCAATACATGAGGGTGATGCATTTTTTAGAAAGAATGATTTTGTACCAATGTCCGATGATGATTATGATGTGTCTAAAATTTATTATGCGTCTATAGACTTTGCTATATCAGAAAAGGATAAAAGATCTTATTCAGTTATAACGGTAGGCGGAGTAGATCAAAGTGGTGTTTTGCACATTGTTGATGTTATTAGACAACGTATGGATGCAAAACAAATTATTGATGAAATGATGGCTGTGCAAATAAGATATCAACCTGATTTATTTGTGGTTGAAGAAGGAGCACTTAAAAAAGCTATTGGACCATTTTTAAAAGATGAAATGTTGAAAACTGGAGTTTTTATTAATTTACATCCTATGGTTCCCTTCAGAGATAAATTATCTCGAGCAAGAGCAATACAAGGTAGAATGAGACAAGGAGGAGTTCATTTTGACAAAGAATCAGAATGGTTTCCCTCTTTTGAACAAGAACTTTTAAGATTTGATAGAGGACAATATGATGACCAAGTTGATTCAATAGCTTGGTTAGGATTAGTTTTAAATCAAATGATAACCGCCCCAACTGAAGAAGAACAGCAAGAAATCGATTGGGAAGAAGAATTTAATGATACTATGGGATCTTTACATATAGGTAGATCTCAAATAACAGGATATTAAAACTATGTATGGAATGGAAAATTCTCCCGAGTGGAACTATTTTAAAGATCAAGTAGATTCTTATAGAACTGGAAGATCTGCTTATAGAAAACAAAGAACTACTAAAGGATCTCCTACTTTTAGTTTATCAGATAAAGACTATAAAAAAACATCCGATAAATATTATAAAGGTGTAGTAGATCAAATAAATGCTAAAAGAGATCCAGTAATTGGTGAATTTAGTACTTCTACAAGAAAGGGAAGAAATGATCCATCTTTAATTAATTATAATCCTAAAAAAACTAGAGCATATACTTTTGGCAGGGATGGAAAAATGGCTGAAATAGATAGCGATAGAATGCCTGAATATCCTGATGTTGCTAAAGAAACACTGTATAATAAAGCCTCTGCTGGAGTAGATGAAATACTTTTGAATAAAATGGGTCTTGTAGGTAAACTTGCACATAACGTTCTCGGAGATAAATTAAAAAAATCCTTCAGATCAAAGATAGATCAAAATTATAAAGGAAAAGCTTAATAATTATGACAATAGAAACAGATTTACAAGCTTTAATTACATCAGTAAATATAGCTGAGCAGATAGACGAAGATACCCTTGATAATATGGGTAGATCAGTTTACGATTGGTATGAGATGGATGAAAATTCTCGTGGCGAGTGGATGGATAAATACGAAGATTATATGAAATTAGCTACTCAAGTATCTTCGAATAAAAATTTCCCTTGGCCTGACGCAGCAAACGTAAAGTATCCACTATTGACTATAGCAGCTCTGCAGTTTGCATCACGCGCGTATCAATCCCTTTTACCTAATAACAAAGTTGTAAAAACTAGAGTTATTGGAAAAGACTTAGATGGTACTAAGGCAGAAAGAGCTAGACGAGTAAGTAATTATATGTCTTACCAATTATTAGAAGAAATAGATAGTTGGGAAGATCAAATGGACAGAACTTGTTTAATTCTTCCAATAATTGGAAATGTATTTAAAAAGACTTATTGGGATGGAACTAAAATGGTATCTGAGTTAGTTCTACCAAAAGACTTATGTGTTGATTATTATGCAAGTTCTTTAGAAGAAGCAAATCGTAAAACACATAAATTATATTATTATCCTAATGAAGTAACTAGACAAATACGAATGGGTCAATTCTTAGATGTAGAATTACCAAAAGAATCTAATTCATATGAAGGGGATCATTCAGAAGCTGAAGATGAGCTTCTAGGAATAACTCCTCCTAGTAATGATGAAGATTCTCCACATGAATTTTTAGAATGTCATTGTAACTGGGATTTAGATGACGATGGTTATGAAGAACCTTATGTAATTACAGTACATAAAGATACAAAGAAAGTTGTTCGTGTTGCAGCAAGATATGATGCAATGGGAATAGATACAAATGAAAAAGGTGAAATAATTTCTATTAAACCTGTAGAATATTTTACTAACTATGTTTTTATTAATGATCCAAATTCAGGTGTATATGGAATGGGATTTGGTAATTTACTTGGCCCTCTTAATGAGGCAGCAAATACTTTAATAAATCAACTTATTGATTCAGGTACTTTAGATAATTTACAATCAGGATTCTTAGCTAAAGGTATTAAAATACCAAATGGTAATTCTCCTCTTAAACCTGGGGAATGGAGATATGTTAATACAATTGGTGATGATTTAAGAAAAGGTATTGTACCTCTTCCAACTAAGCAACCATCTACTGTATTATTTCAATTACTTGGTATGATGATACAAAGTGGACAACAACTCAGTTCAGTAACTGATTTGATGACGGGACAGAATCCTGGACAAAACCAACCTTGGTCTACTACATCAGAAGTATTAAAACAAGGATTACAAGTATTTTCTAGTATTTATAAAAGAATTCATCGTTCTATGAAACGAGAATTTAAAAAGATATATAGATTAAATATGTTATATTTAGATAATGAAAAATATTTTGCTGTATTAGATCCTACGGATCCCCAAGATGAAATTGGTGTTATTGGAAGAGATGACTTTGAAGATAAAAGTTTGGATATAGTTCCAAATAGTGATCCAACAAATGTATCTAATGCTGAGAAGTTAGCTAAAGCAGAATCGTTAATGCAATTATTACAACTAGGCACTGTTAATCCTCAAGTTGCTACTAAACGTATACTGGAAGCGCAAGATCAAGAGGGAATAATAGAATTAATGCAAATGCCTGAGCCTGGCCCTAATTTTGATCAACAAATAAAACAGCAAGAATTACAATTACAAGCATCAGAACAAGACATACAAAAAGTCAAAGTTCAATATCAAGCTGCGAGAGATGAAGCAAACGCAACCTTAACAATGGCTAAAGCCCAAGCAGAGGTTGAAAGAACTGAACTAGAAAAACTAAAACTTCAGTTTGATGCAGAGGTAGAGCAAGTAAAATTACAGTTGGAAGCTCGCGGAAAAGATATGGATATGCAAATGCAAGAATTAAAAATTGTTCAAGAGCAAATAAAAGCTCAAGCAGAGGGTAATAAAGCAAATGAGCAAATGGATAATAATTCTAGGTCTGCTGATAATGCCTAGCGGTTTAGAAGATATAGGCGTAAGTAATAATGATATTCGCCTTAATAGAATAAATACTTTTCAAGAATCTATTAAAAATCATAAACAAAAAGACAAAGAAACAGCCTTTTTAAAAAAATTAATTTTAGCAGAAGCTGAATCTGAAGGTACTCTAGGAATGGCATTAGTTGCTAGAAGTATTTTAAATAGACATGCATTAATAAATACCCCTGGAATTGCTCATAGAGGGCAAAAAATAAAACCAGGTACCTTTGGATCTAAAGGAAATTCTTTAATGGATGTAATGACTGGTTCTGGTCAGTATACTCCAGTAAAAACTGGAAGTATGAATAAAAATTGGACACAAGAACAATTGTCACAGGCAGAGCAAGCTATTAATATAGCAAAAGATAAAAGGGTATTAATGCAAAGCCTAGTTGATGATCGTGAAGAGAAGTTTGATTCAGGAAGTCCTGAATATAGAGAAAATATGAAAGAGATTATGACATTGATAGAGTCTACGGGATTTAGAAACCCCGCCAAGACATTTAGAAATGAATCTCAAGAAGTAAATATGACTAGATTTAAAAATCATGTATTTACTACAGTAGCGAATCCTTATATAGAAGAAGATTTTTTAGGTGAGGAGGAACAACGTAATGCTAAACCAGATTATGCATTGCAACAGCCAATTATTAGATAATTAGAGGAGACTAGATATGAGCGGAGATAGATACGCTTGGAAGAATATGGTTTACACGCAAGAGTTAGTAAACTATTTAAAATCAGCAAAAAGAGAATTACAAGATTTATTTTCTAAAGGAGCATTATGTGGAGAAACTATGGATGCCACAGCAATGTCTCACGTAGAGATAATAGGAAGATGTAAACTTATAGATGCTGTAGTAGAGTTAATAGAGGAAGGAATTCCTTCTGAAGAAGAAGTAGAAGGAAAGGTGGAAGTACCGCCAAGTCCAACAGAGGATTACAAAGATGCTTAAAGCTTTAGGATATAGATTATTAATAAAGCCTGATCAAGTAGAAACGTCTCATGAAGTAAAAGGAACAGATATTAAAATTGCTATTGCTGTAGATGAAAAGTTGTATAAAGCAACTATGTCTGTAGGAGAAGTTATAGATATTGGTCCCTTAGCTTGGATAGATTATAACAAAAACTCAGAAAATAAAGAGCCTTGGG
>Ga0098053_1000818_pt1 | contig 9885 bp, 6 predicted proteins | sample 15BtaG_FD_77068 | JGI IMG/M metagenome (GOLD analysis project Ga0098053, IMG submission 77068) | Marine viral communities from the Subarctic Pacific Ocean - 15B_ETSP_OMZ_AT15312_CsCl metaG | ecosystem: Environmental > Aquatic > Marine > Oceanic | place: Pacific Ocean | collected 2015-01-18 | reverse complement strand
TTCTCGTGTCTATTGCTTCGCAGAGAAGGATCTCGCCTTCATTGTTGATTACTGTGACACCAGTTATGCTTGTGGAAATGTCTAAACCGAGGATCATACTATACTATAACACGATAAGAGAATTTTGTCAAGGGTTAATCGTCTGTAAAATAAGTCGAAGGTTTGCCGAAAGAACGAAAATTCAAATCCTTCGCCTTGGGTTGATCAAGTATTCTACCTTTTCCTTTATATGTTCCTTTTGGGTGAGCACTATAACCAAGAGAGCCGTAAACAAAATCATAATCACCCGCCTTGCCTCCTTGCCGCTGGATTTGCGCACCGATATTGTATATGTTGCTTCCCCTTAGTGCCTTTAGCTCAACCGCGGGCTTCACCGGCTCAATCTCAGGAACATCAACATCAGTAGTTGCGGCAGTTTCAATGGGTTCGACATCTTGTTCATCTAGAACTTGTGTCAATTCCTCTTTAATAATCTGCTTGAGTTGTTGTTTTGTTATTTTCATATCAATTTTCTCCTGCTAACAAGTCTGTCTTGTTTTGTGTGTCTGGTAGGTATTTGCCGGAGTGCAGGCCTGCTTGTCCGCCGGCTTCTATCTCAATGTCTTCTGCTTGGCTTATGTCGTTGAGAGCTTTAAGATATTTTTTAGAACCCGGCCTAAGAACTTTTCCATCGACTGTGATGGTTGATCCGCCTCCCGTTAAATCATTTAAATCGCTAGCAATTCCAGTTTGCTGAATACTCTGGCCAGCAGCATTAGTGTAGCTGCGACTGTCTTGCTCCCTTTCTGGCCTACCGCCACCGGTTTCTGCGGTAGTTGCAAATGATGTTCCATAAGTTTCGCCACCAATAGTGGACTGAGTTCTTTGCTGGTCAATATCTACTATTCTGCCGGTAATGGTATCAGCCTTTGGATCCAAATAAGTTTCAGATTCTGGATCTATATCTCCAATCCGCTCTTTGTCGGTACCGATGAGGTTTGTCTCGGCATAAGACACATTAGCGCCGTCGTCGGTTTGGCCCCTGAATTGATCAATAGTCCTATCAACTTCCCCTTCTTCGCGTTCGGCGAGGACTTGCTTTTCAAATGCTCTCCAATTTTCCATTAGTTTCTTATATTCGTTCATATCAATCTTCTCCTTACTATATATCAAGTTTTAGCTTGAATGTCAAGTCCCTATCTTCAGTTTTCTTGACTGGCTTGGCGAGAGAGGCGATGCCGATAAGGTTTTTGTCATCGTCGTATATGCCCACTTTTGAAATATAAGTTATTTTCTGGAATGAGCCAGTTGGATCTGCATATGCCGAGCTTACTGTATTTTTTATAGTTAAGTTCGGCTCCAAATACATCTGCGTTCCAGTGTTGGGGGTGAGCGTCTGGCCTGAAGAAATATAAGTAGGGTTATTCGAATGATTCAATTCTCCCCTCTTCGCATGAACCATCATCGTAATATATGGTATATAATTTATTCCCGAAAAGCTAGCGACAAAAGTAGCAGAAGCGTCTGTTGTGACTCCGCTAATTCCTCCCCCAAAATGTACCCACTTGGCATTGTCGGTGGCGCCGTCGAAGGTATAAGTCGCGGTGGTCAAATTCGTCGTTCCGGAAAGATATATAAAACCCTCATTATATAGCACAACCCCAGCAGTGGAACCAGAGCCAGTACTTCCCTCTGGACCTATCTGTATTAATTCTCCATTTTTGCGCTCATCTTTAAGTTGACCAACTAAAGTTCCTGTTATATAGAATTTTAAATCTACGGTTCCTTTCTCTATAGAAGAACCATAAAACATAGTAGGTATCGATATTAGGCATGCCGTATCTGAGGACTTGTCAGTGGAAAGCGCTGTAGATGTATAGGCATAATGAGGACTTAACTTTTGGTAATGATTGAAGGTATTCCTTAAAGATGACCCTGTTAAACTAGAGCCCCCCTCTAATCCAGACGAGAAATATTGCCGGCTTATGTTAGAAGATAACCTATAAGTTCCGGCTATCGTATCTCCATAAGCATAATCCCTCTCAAAAGAGGCTGCAGTCATTGCACGGAGCTTTTTTCTACTTGATGACTTAATTATATATGGGTATATGAACCCAGTGTCAGTAGTGTTTCTATCTACATTCATCTCAAGAATATTCTCGGACCCAACGGCGACACAAGGAATGCTACTAGTGAAAGCGCCAGACTGTTCAGATCTGTTATTATAATATACTTTTGCGTTACAAACAAAGAACTCGTTCTGTGGATGTGCTTTTATTCTGTTATAAAAGACATCGTTGATGTCAAATTTATGATAATAACTTGACACATTGCCCCCTTCCTTAGTAGTCTAGACGAACTCTGAAAATCGTCTCGTTTTCAGGAGACTTCTTGATGGGTTCTGAAAGTTTTGCAACTGCAAGCAATTCATTTGCCGCACTATAGAGGCCAACAGTGGTAATGTATGTTACGGGAGAATCCTTTGCAGTATTCTTGACATTAATCTTTCCGGAAGAGGTATATGTTGGATTAGAACTATAGTTAAAATCGTTATGGTTGGCGCGGCAGAAATAAATAGTTGAGTTTAATTCTGTGGTATTATTAAAGCTTATGTTGTCAAGCCTATTTCTAAAGCCATCCGAGGATGCCGATATGTCCGATCCCGTCAGGACCATGTTAAATGTTCCAGTACCATAGGTTGCGCCCTTCGCACCAAAATGACCATCGAATATGCCGCCAGTGAGGACACACACACCAGCCTGATAATAGATCAGGCCGACCCCAGTTCCCTCTGTTGCTTCGGATCCGGAATATAGAATTCCATATTCTCCAGCTGGAGAGTTGACAAAATATGTGCCGGTCGCTTTGTAGTCAGAAATTGTTATAAGATCTGTTCTGGCAGAAGGTGTACCGCCGGTAAAAGCCGTGAGCGTGAATGATTGCTTTTTGATCTCATCCTTCGAAAGCAGCCGAGCAAAATTAAGAAAGATACATTCTTTAAGTTTCGTTCCGGCGGCTAAATTTCCGTCTTTGTCGAAATTTCGAACATTTCCACTTACATCATATCCCACCAAAACTTGAGCCATCTGATTATAGATATTAATCTTTTTTGTATTCTGCGCATTGACAGAAGAAGAGAGAGACGAATCATTTGCATATCCTACCGTAATATCAAAAATATTGTTCGCAGAAGAACTCAAATAAGGATAATCAAAGACAGTCTGAAACATGCCATGAGAATAGTTCTTTATGTTTCCATCAGTCGCATATGTTCCGGAACAAATAGCTCCAGTAATAGGGATGGCTTCGTGAAGCATGGTCCTGGTATGGACCTCATCGCTGGATTTGTTCAGTTTTTTAAATATTGTAGCCATGCTAAAATCCTTTTATATTTTATGGGGCTTGTATAAGCCTAAAGTTTACCGATAATGTCGCGCCGGTGGTGATGCCGGTGAGGTTGACCACCGTATCAATAAATTTATAGCTCTTACTTCCACTGTCATAAGTCATTGTGGTCGTTCCGCCGATAGTGCCAAAGTATTGACCCCCTGTGACAGCATTAGACGCCTTAAGCCAAAATTCTACAACCGAACCTCGTGGGCCCCGTATGGCTTGACCTGGCGTATCTTTATCGCTAACTGAGTTTGAGTAAACCATGGAGCCGGCAGTGGTTACAAGGTATGCTGCCTGCTCATCGTCGTCAACATAAAGAGGAGACATTTGGTCACCAGCTTTACTAACTAGCGATACCAGCCTTGAGTCCATCTCTATTAGATATTGAGTCTCGTTAATGTCGTCGTCCAAGACCGTGTTCGGCGACAAGTCGGTAGTATCAAGGCCTTGGTCGACCCTACAAAAAAGAGTATTATTGGATGGCTCATATCCATTTCCAACGCCCAAACTTGGCGAGAATTCATTCGCAGTGATACTATCTGTTGTAAGAACAAACAGCCCATCTGAGTGCATGTTTGTGTCCGGCTGCAAGGTGTTAAGCTTAAGCGTTGGAAGATACAAATGGTTCTTGTTTGCATAAGATATTAATTTAGACTTCATAAGAGAAGTATTGTTGGTAAACGCTTCCAAAATAGGTGTTTGCAATATTTCTAAATCATAATAAGCATTACCGCTCGCGTGAGTCTTGTTGTAGTTTGAGTAATCAATCTCGTCATCGCCGAGGGCGAATTTCGCAATCTTAAAATTTCCTTCGGCTAGCCGCATGCGGCCCGTATCTGTTAAAACGGCATCTAATATAGTGTCGCCGCTGTTGTCTAAAAAACCCATATGTTTGTCCCTCTAGGTGATTAATTAGTTGTTTTATAATATAAATAGTCTTCGTTTTTGTTTATCTTTCCATAATTTGTCATCATTAAGATGGCAGTCCGGCAGAATTAGAACAAGTTTCTTCTATTTCGCCCTCGATGTGCTCGGTGCCAAATGTAACGTTAATGTCAAGCTTCTTCTTTGTCTTCCTAGATACAAGCCGTATCTTGAATGTCTTGCCCCAAACAGATTCCTCTTCCACCCCCAATATTGGCTTTGAAATTTTTGAAACCACAGTTGCAGTGTCGCCGATTAAACCAGAAGCCTCTTCGTTCACTATTGCCTGCGTTATTCTTGGCACAACATGTAAAGTCGACATTAGAGACTTAGATTCGTCGTGGTTGTCTTCTGGTTCCATCTCATATGTATCGACAAGGGTCTCAACGAAATTTCCATCGGTCACCAACTCCACCTCAAACACAGATGTCGGGTTGGAGAAATGACCATGGATATCAATTGATCTGAAAGCATAATAATATTTGATATTCGGCTCTTGAATTGCAGAATAGATCGCAGAGTTGGCGCTCTTTCCAGTTCTCTGATCGTATACTGTCGATACAGTTTCTAGTAAATTGCCAGCGAAATCAGAATAAGATCTGGGCGTCGTTGTCACCCTATACACCTCATAACTATCAGTCTTGTTGTCCGTGCCAAATTCCACTAAGCCGGTGTATAATGCTTGAGATTCTTTGATGCGCTCAAACACAACCTCATCTTCTGCATATATCGCAATTGGCTTTGCAAATGTCGTGCCGGCAGAATTATTAAGCAACATTATTAGTTCTGTGCTGTTCCCCTCAATGGTGACAATATTTACATCTGGAACCGCTGGAGGCTTGTCTATTATTAAGCCTGTCCAGATAAAAAACGGCACTTCTTTTATTGCTGCCATAGGCATTGTTGTTGCTGTAAATGCCGCTTCGCAGTCATCTTCAACGTCCAAAGTTATGGAGTCGCTAGTAGTAAAAGTATAGAACTCTGTACCGGCGAGCGGTTCAGGCTGAATTGTGTTCTCTATGGTCCAGCCGGATTCTTCAAAGTTAGATATACTATCAGAAGACGTTAAGCCCAAAAAAACCTCAGTTTCATCTCTAGCGCCTATAGTTGCTATTGCCGATGATGTTTCAATCTTTGGGCTCTCCGATGTCCTCAAATTAGAATAGAAATGCCTTGTTCCGAGAACTAAATTATATGCCCACACAATGATTACATAATTCTCATCATATTTCATTTGCGTATCAACATATTCGATCATCTCTGATTCGCTTGAGTTTGATAGCCAAACATTTTGAGTTGGTTGAGTGTTGTTTTCCATCACTCTTTTGATTATTTCCACCTGATCTGATGTGGGGCCCAGTGTTTCTCCCGCAAACATTTCACTTTTCTTGTATTTTGATATTCTGTATGCCAATGTCTCCGAATAAGGCCCTTTGCCAGACGCAACATTCTGGAAGCTCCTATTGTAAGTCATCAATATATTTTTCATCTGATTGGAGAAAATAGTGTGTGAAAAACTGAGGCCCATTGAAAGCTCTAATCCCGATGCTTTGGCCATTCTTGTTGACGAATCTTCAAGGCCGATAAAAGCAATATCCTCTTGGGGCGCCACCAATACAGACTTCATGTCATCGCCAGGATAATCCGAATCACCACAAAATTTAAACAAATCATATGCTTTAATATTTATTGGCACGGTCAGGCTGTCGCTGACCATGGTGATCTTTGATGTGTTCTCCTGTAGTCTGTCGAAAGTTATTCCTGTCGGGACCATATCTGCTTCTGCAGAACTTTCCACCATCCACCTCAATAGTCGACAATCAAGATTCACAGACTTCAAATTATCGGCTACAGTGGCCTGCACCGTTGTTGGGAAGCTTGTTTCGCCACGAAGTGAAAAATAGTCTTTGTATGCATGCATTTCTTTCATTAGGACAGAATTATCAGCTGATACAATGAACTCTTTAAAGCCAGTGCTTATCTTCTCTATAGCGGCGGAGATCTCTGGACAAGCTTTTCCTTGTAGATATTCTATTCCTTGCTTGAAAAGTGGAGTCTCTGTTATGCCGCTTTCATGTGCAGACGCACGATACATAAGCATGTATAAGTTTGGAATATCCTCCTCGCTAAGGTTTAATATAACTTCTTCTAGTTTATTAACATAGTCTCCATATTCGAACGAGGTCGAGGCTCCCGCCATAATCAAGTCTATTCTGCTTTTTGCCTTCGAATACGCAGACAGAGATACATCCTCCTCATTCAAAGGAGTGGTCACTCCATAGTAACAATCAGACATAGTTTTCAGTACTGCTGCCTCTGTTGCTGAAAATGTTGAAAAAGTAACAGGAGCCGTCGTGATGATGCCTTCCATGCTTGAATAATATGCGGAATTTGGAATAAGAGACATTATCGATGTAGGAGTTTGATCAAGGTATTCACTTGACATAAAACCTGTGCCGTTGGAAGAAAGCGCTTCCCTTATATCATCATGATAACCGCATTCGATACAATTTTCTGGATATGCGCTCGGTTTAGCCGTCAGCTTAATGGATTGATGGTGCGCAATGTACGGAGCAAACGGAGCGCTGGTGGTCACAATTGGGCCATACTCAACATCAAACCTAGAGGCATCTGTCGAAATGCCCAGTGACGGGTGCGACTGAGCATATGCATCGCTTGTGAGAGCCGTATTCCACATGCTGCCAAATTCTGTTCTAAAAAGATCCTCATCTAAGTTTTTTTCATCTAGAAATGAATATCTCTCTCCTATTCCTCTTATGTCATTTTCTTTAGCCATGCGCCCTCCTTTAGTATCCGTTGCGGCTGCGCTGATTGGTCGGCGTAGCAGATGGCATAGCCATGATGCGAGCACTAGGTCGCGACCTGGATGAAGCAAGATCATTGCCGGCGAGTACAAAGTGCGCATCATTAATGCCATGTTGTGTGCCGGCAAAAGACCGAATGCCAAATTCTGAATTAGTATACCCTACTATCCTGCATCTCAAAGATATATTTTTCGCCTGATTAAGCCTGTAAGGCGTCAGCAGCTTCCATTGTGGGGACAGGTTGCCGTTTGAGTCCCTCGCATAAGAAAGAGTTTCAATCTGGCCTATCGCGCCCAAAGACATGTCTGCTTTTGGGGACGAAGAGAATAAGGGTTCTGATAAAAAATCCTGCTTTGTGTCTATCGATGTTGAAGATATCGCCGACTTTAGCTGCAGCGGCAGATCGGCCAGAACCGCCGAATTGTTGTTGACTATAGTACTTTCTGGCGCGGCGATGTTAAGGAGGCTGAGTTTCGCGCCGCACTGGACGCCTGCCTCTGCACTCACTAGTGCTGGATATAGTGCCCTAGCCGCGGCGAGAGTTGCCGTACTTATGGAGTATTGCTTTGTTGACAAATCATCAACATCTATATTTGTAGCCGTGAAGGCATCAGAGGTTGCAAAGGGGCTCATAGCTGAAGAATCGACAGGAAATGTGCCAGTTGAATCATTTTCGACTGCCTTGTCGTGATCCGTGCGGCATGTTATTCCCAACTCCCCCAACAGGGCCAAATGTGAGTCGGTTTCCAAAGTTAAGCCACTATTTGCAGCATTAAGCGCGACAGATGCGTTGGCAGAAATATCATTATCCCACATTGCAGCTGCCGTCGATAGATCAAATGACTCTTTTTTTCCCACATCAACAGAGGATGGAGTAAGATAAGAAGACATAGTTTTCGACATGTCCGTCAAAGAAGATATTTGCGCGGGTGAAATTTCCAAATCAGACCACTCAGTTGGTGCGCTAATCTTCTCTTTTTCTGAAAAATAGCTTAATTCATCCTGGGTTCGAGAAACATAATTATTGTGTGAAATTGTTTTCACCCCTGCTTGTGTCGACCCCGCACCAGCACCAAGATAGGAGTAGCCAGTACCAATATTAGAAACATCGGTGCGATCCAATATTTGGTTGTCAAATGTTCTCTCAAAGACATGAACTCCGGACTGGCCGGAGCCGGCTGTGGTAGCTACTTCTCCCATGTTTGATTGTCCATAGGAAATTTTATCGCCCAAAAGTTGCATCATTTTGCTGGCCAGATCTTCCATGCTTGAAATAATCTTTTGCGCGCCAGTGGGGCTTCCTGTTGTTGAGTCAATAATTGGCGCAAGAGAGTTCATTATCTTCCCCGGCGAAGAGACACAAAATATATCTCCCAAGATATGTGCATAAGTCGCCAACGAAGCATGCATTGGATTTGGTGCGCTTTGATATTTTCGCCGCAACTTCTGGGAGCCTGCATAAGAAAAAGTCCCTCTCAGCGTGTCCGAATGTTCAGGCGCTGATACCTCGGCTAGCCAGCTTGTTGTGACGCTGATAGCGCGCTGGAGATCTATAAGCTTCTCCCTAAGGTAGGCAGATAAAACATCGGCGGTTAATATCTTTATAGTGTATGTGTATGCTCCTCCCTCTGGCGCCTTATCGTTGCCTGTGAAATTCCTTATTTCTCTGGTGCCTTGCAAGTTAATCTCACCAATGGAACCAAGCATCTTTCCAGACATATTCCTACCAACCCTAACCTCTCTAGTGCTAGTCTCCAGCAGCGCATGCGCGGTGGGTTGCGCCGAAGAGGCGACAAGGACAGGGGCTGAACCATACTTGCTCTCAAGAATGCTATCTTTTATTTCGTTTCTTTGCACTTCCATGCTAGAAATTGTCAACCTAGAAAGTATATCGTTTTTTACAGATTGGGCCAGAGGCTTATTAAGCAAAGAACCAAGCGGCATAGACTTAAGAGCCGCTTCCTGATCGAAATCAAACACAAAACTAACATCACCAGAAGAATCCGTTGATGTTGCAAATTCTTTAATCGGATTTGGCAAATCCTCTACTTCTGAAAAAGATATATCGATGGAAGAAAATTCTTCAAGTTTACTATAATTTTTCATCTTATTCGAAACAGTTTGGCCGGATGACATAAGCACCTCGGAAGAGTACGATAAAACTTGATATTGATCCGAAAAGCTTGTCCCATATTTACCGTTAACGGCCTGTAAATCTATGCAAGTTAAGGAATGAACCGAGACATAAGTGCTATCGGGCGGCAGCACTACGGATACATTATGCACCTGCTTTGTCTTTCCGTCAGTAGGAGATTTAGATGGCTGCCCAAAGTTTGTCATGGGCACTATAGATTCTGTGTAATCCCCCGGACTGTTTATTTTATCATACCCAGCTAGCTTAGATATATCCCCCTTGTCGAGGGCTGCGGCCAGTCCCTCATTGGTGCATGCAATAATATGGCTGTTAGTAAACTCAGACCAATCAGTTGCGGAGTCTTTTTCTGGCCCAGCACTATCGAGATCGCCACAGATATTTTCTTCCACTTCAAGTTCGAATGTTAGGCTGTACCCATACTCTGCACTGTCGTCTCCGTCTCCTGGCCCTGGATCTATGGCGCCTCCGCGGCCAATGACAGATCCGCCAAAGAAACGCGGCGCCTCAAACCCTGTTTTTGGCTCAGTACCTTCGTCTATATCTTGACCAACGTCTCCAAGAAGCTTCTCTCCAAAGCCACCTCCGTCATCCGGGTCTATCCTGCTGTCT
>Ga0098053_1000815_pt1 | contig 9925 bp, 15 predicted proteins | sample 15BtaG_FD_77068 | JGI IMG/M metagenome (GOLD analysis project Ga0098053, IMG submission 77068) | Marine viral communities from the Subarctic Pacific Ocean - 15B_ETSP_OMZ_AT15312_CsCl metaG | ecosystem: Environmental > Aquatic > Marine > Oceanic | place: Pacific Ocean | collected 2015-01-18 | reverse complement strand
GTCTGAACAGTAACCTGACCCGGAACTTGTTCCGATCACTGGACACACAATTTGATGTCGGTAACAGGTTCTTTGAACCTGAGTACCGGCAAAAGGTGGCTAAGGCGTGGCGCAACGCTCGTAAGGGTGACGCGTCGTTTGACGTGTACTAATTCTCAAAGGACTGTTCAGGAGTTACCAAAAAATCAGTATCTACGTCAAAGTAGTGAATACGGGGCTTGAACACCTTCTGCTTACTCCCACGCTTGACGACGACCTTACGCCATCCGTAGAGCACGAGTTCTGTGTGTCCCGACGACAGCCACATGAGAGACTCAGCCCGTTTCTCAACGGTGAGCTTCTGCATGTGGGCCGCGAAGTCCTGTCCCGTTGACTGAACCCCGAGGACTTTCTCACCCGGCTTGATCGCAATGTAATCGATGATGCCGAACAGGTCGTAGCGCTTCCCCATAGGGGTCTGGCCGAAACGCACGTAGCGTTCGACCAGCCCCACGGAGTAGCCTTGTTCCTTCAAGTGTGCAATGGTGCGGCTACTTGGTGTCACGACGACACCACCTTTGTGTGGCACACTTGGTTGACACCGTTCTCGAACATCGTGTCGCGGTGAGTCGTAGTGGTGCCTTCGTACCCGTCATACACATGTTTGAAGGTCTCAATGATGATGTCGTAGTGCTCAATGAAGTATCTCACCGGCACCCTGTTATCGGGTACCTTCAGGATCTCGCGGCACTCTTCTTGTAGGCGCTCTATCTCTATCGGGTCGAACTGGTCCCCCTGTTGTACGTCGTCCAGTACTTTACGGAGTTTGCAGTGGTCACAGTTACCAGTCGCAAAGTGCGAGTGGTTGCTTTCCTGCTGGTGTTCTTCACACAACTTTAGTGTCATACTGTACCTCTACCTTAACTTGAAAAGACACGTCGGGAATCGAACCCGAGTCCCTGTCAGTGGCTCATAGCTAATGAGCTTTCCCGCCAGTGCATGACCGCAACACTCGTGTACTTTGAGTGGTGGCTCCCATGCTGCGTGTCTTAAAAATCAAACTACTTTCTTCACGGTTTCAATGGTCACCTTGATAGGTGCCCCTACCCGCACCGGGTAGTAGGACACCGGTGACTCGCAGTTATCTTTCATCCACTTGCGAGCAGCGGCCAGTGACGGGAACCCTGCTTCCGGGGTGTTTGCGACCGGGCGATAGATAACGTCTTCAGTGACCTCATCGCTGTCCACTTCAAGCAGTTCAATCGTGGTCTTATTTCTCGGCATCTTCTTTGTCTCCTAGTATGCTGAACGGGATCACCCATTCGCGTTTAGTGGCTGACCGGGTCTTGTCTATAGCGTACCCCCGGGCACGTAATTGTCCAAGCAGTGTTGCCACTGTGGTTGGCGTGTACTTCGACGCCAGGCCTCCGATGCGTTCATCAAGAGCCATGTCCGCTAAGAGTGCCGTCGCCGTTCCCTTCCAACAGGGTCCCCGGCTCTGGTCTTCTGCGAACTTGGCATAGCTTGAGAGGAAGTCAACCAGCAACTCCCAGAAGGAGAAACTGGCGCTCGTCTGCTGTGCCTCTCCGTATAGCAGCGGGTCATGGAAAGGCGCAATGCCAAACCGTGCGTCCCCCACACAATGTTCGGGAACCTCCATGCCTATAAGGTAGGCACACAGATGCGGCAGTTCCTCTGCGATGATCCCTTCAAGGGCTTCACTGTCGGGGAACTTCTGCGTGTGTCCTCCGCAACGGAACAGCATGATCTTGTCAAGGATGCTCATGTCCACATTGGGTAACAGGCGAATGGACTCAGCGTCCAGGTTGCAGGTCACCACAACCCGGCCAAGCCATTCGACTTGCCCTGCGGCCATGAACTTCTCTTCGTAGTGCTGGTGCCTGTTGGCGACCACCTTTTTAATCATGGCTGAGTAGCGGCTGTGCCTGCGGTTGTCCTCTGCGGGTGACGTGTCGTCCACTGACATGATGGGCTTAGAGACCACATGAGACGTGAACTTCTCGTCACCAAGCAGGTACGCGCTGGCGTCACAGTGCCCTCCTACGGTGCGTGAGATCAGACCTGTTGACAGGAACGTCTTACCAACGCCCGGGGCACCTGCGATGAACACAGCTTGCCCTGTTCGGGGTTGCCAGTTAAGCGCGTTGATGTAGAAGTGCTTCCACCATGAAAGGAAGAAAGGCAACTGGTTCTCGGTAGCGAATATGTTTCCAAGGAAACCTGCCAGCCACGGGAACCCGTCGCCCCACTCAGTGATCTCACGGTTCACAGGTTTCATACACTCGACTGACGCGGTGTTGAGGTATCGCTTGTTGTCCTGGATGTGTACCCCTCTCGGGAAATGCACAAAGGGCAACGCAGCGACGACAGACTTCTGCTCCTGGATGGCGTGCAGGACTTTCTCAACCGCTGAGAATGTGTCAGATCGGGGCGTGATCGACGAGAGTCCGTACTTCACTTTAAGCGCAAGACGCATGTCGTCTTTGGCTACCATGCTCAGCAGTTTGTCAGAGTCTTCGCGCCAGTAGTTGCGACCATCATAGAACATCGTGTGGATGATCTCTCCGGTACGTTCGGCCTCAAACTTCCGCACGAACTCAGGCCCCAGTATCTGGGCCCAGGGCACAAAGGCCTGGTCACCAGTGAAGCACTGCATTCCCGATTCGCGGATGACAGCGGCAGTAGAGTTATCGGCCTGGTCATCCCAGAACCTGCACCCCCGCCTACCTGCCTCAAAGGGCCCTCCCCAGCGTCGTGGGAACCTGCGGGTAACTTCTTCGGCCAGTGTCTCCATCGGGATTCTTACATCACTGAAGTTATTCCACTGAACCTTGTCACCCGCCTTGTACATCCATTGATGTACCATGCCTGCGGAGATACGGTCGTTACACAGGTTGCGCCAGTCCCGACCACGTTCGTAGTACTTGGACACGTCGAGCCACGCCTCTTCATCAAACCCTGGAAGGATTTTCGTCAGCTTGAGTTCCCGCTTTGCCACCTTCAAGAAAGACTTGATGATGGGTGAGTCGGCAAGCGTCAGAGGTTCCTCAAAGAGCCAGATCAATCGGGCTCCCCCTGAAAAAGTTGAACTCACCCAGTTCGGTATGAATTCAGTGGGTGAGTTCTTGATCAAGTTTGCGATCATGTCTGCATCGCATGGGGCGTCGTAGTCGGCAATGAATCCCTGTAGAAAAACTACCGGGTTATCTTTGCCAATCCGTTGCAGTGGGTCTAAACCCTCTGCTGCCGAGAAGTGGCAACCCTGTGTGGTTGGCTTCTGGCACCAGCGTATGAAGCTGGATTTACTTTTTGCTGCCTCTTCTGGTATCTCTCGGTCCACGGACCAGGGGTTTACCCTGGCCACGCGGAGACTTGAAAGATTTGGTATCGCCAGTAGGGTATCCATGTATCATTCCTTTCTGGCTACTTTCCGTAGCGGTTTGTTAGTTCACCTTCTGCCCCGATAGGGCATCCGGGTAGCCATTCCGGGGTCTGAGCGACCAGGTCAATGGCATCTTGAGGGTTGAAGTCTTCGTCAACTTCAAGGACGTATTCGTCGTGGACGTGGAAGAGGGGCGGCAGGCCTGCGTCATCAAGACGTAGCATCCCTTCAACAAAAACATCACGGGCTGTGGCCTGGGTGATATTCTCGCAGAGTTTGCCGCCATAGAATTTCTCTCGTCTCTCAGTCTTGACCACCTCAGCGGTGAGCTGACGGTGTTCGTCGTACTTCACGTCATAGTAAGTCAGGTTCCGGCCTGAAGGCAATTCCAATTCGAGGTCTTCGCCTACGCTCCAGCCCATGTACATATGTAACTTGCTCCACAATGCTGTGATACAAGGATTCGTTGTCCTATATTCAGTTTTGATTTTCTCAGCTTCTTCAACTGAGAGTACCAGCCCTGTGTACAGTTTCGCCATTTCAACGAACCGGGGGCCCCCGCATCCGAACCCGAGTGCCAGTACCCGGGCCTTGGCCAGCAGGTATTCCATGGACGTCTTGTCCATGCGCTTGGTTCTGTCCCATCCCATTGTGTTGATGGCGTGGGCTTCGTAAACGCTGTGGCCTTTCTCTACCTGCCTGAGCGTGTTCCAGTCCCCTGCTAGCTGAAGCAGTACCCGGGCCTCGATCTGGGCCAGGTCGGCGGCCAGGAGTTTCTTGCCGGGGGATGCCCGGGTTACGCTCCGCATATCGATGGCCATTGCTGGTAAGCCACCCGCTATGATAGGCTCAAAGGTGACCGGGTAGCGTAGCTGGTTCTGGATGTTGAACCCGCCATCGCCCGAGAATCGCCCTGTGTGCCCTCCAAAGTACTTACAGGCATAAGGAAACCACCCGTCGTCTCTGACGCGTGTCTGCATGGTCTCCAGCTTCTTACGGAGCATATTTGCCCGTCGCCAGTTCCTCATGGCCCCGACAAAGGGGTAGTCCGTCCCGAATGTGTCCTCCCAATCCATACATTCCTGGCTGTCTTGGGCCAGGGATGCAGGTGCTTGGATGCCTGCCCTACGGCACTCCGCACGGAGAGCCTTAGGGGACAGCGGGGTTTTGTTACCGGACCAGTCCCACGGGATGTGCTGTTCAGCTTCCCATTGGACTAGTTTAAGGTGATCGACGTATCTAGTGAGCCGTTCGACGTCAATAGGTACACCCTTGATAGAGGCGCGACGGTTGAGTCGAGAGAGCCTAACTTCTGTTTCAGGCCAATCTGCACCGTGCTTTCGGTAGAGTTCAAAACAATTTCGAGCATCGGTAAGGGCATAATCAAGGAGCGCTTGCTCTTGTCCTTTGGACTTGGCTTCATCGTGAGTCATCCCTTCCATTGCGGCACGGATCTTTTTGTCCATGGTAAACCCAAGGGACGCAAAGGATGAACCGGCCAGGGTTCGTGGGAGCGAGTTAAACACTGCCAGGTCTGCGGTGCAGTCCCATGTTAAAGGCTTACAGGTTTCCGGCGCCAGGCCCATTTCGACACAGCGGTTGTACACCACTTCATCGAACCGGGCATTGTGTGCCAGTGCCGGGCGACCGGCGACCTGTTCCCAGGGTGCGTTCTTAACGGGACCTACGTATTCAACCCCCTCCCCGTACATGGAAACCAGGTACGGGTCAAAGCGTGGGTCTGCGACATAGGCGTCCACACCAAGGGGTTTAATCGAGTACTCTTTGTCGTAGTATGTTTCAAAGTCAATGGCTACTGGTTTCAAAAGCACTCCATGTTAAGTATTGCAGGGTCGATCAGTTTGAAGTGGTCAGACTGTGTGTGGCTGATGCTGAAGTCTATGTATTCTTTGCCATTAGCTAACCAGCAACCGTTACCGGTATCGTATGGCAAGAGGAAGAAGTCGTCTTCTGTGTCGAGTTGTATTCGAGTGATGCCTCCATGTTGATGGAATTGGGTTATCTGAAAGGTGACACCAGCATCTTCGCCTAAGTTATAAAGCTCAAGCCACAGGGTAGCGGGTTGTTCTGGGGTAGCGGGTTTCTTTGGGGGTAGCCCATTCAGGAACTTGACCTCAGCCTCACCTGCGGCCAGGGCATCCTGTAGCAGGGTAAAGTCTGTGTCGCTATAGTTGTGGGCGAGCGCGTTGAGTCGTGCGATCGCGTGAGTAAGTGCAGTGACAAGTTGTTCTATTAATTTCTTGGTCATGGTTGTCTTTCATTTGTGTCTACTTCGTAGTACTCTCCGGTCTTCCGGCTGGTCTTCAGGACTTTGCCGTTTTCATACACTCGGACGTTTTGGCATACGTTGTAGTCGTATAACAGGGTGTACTCTCCGGGGAACTTGCCGATTATTTTGAACCCCCGGGACTCCCAGTATTCTATTTCTGATGCAGACATGTGTATCCTCGTTAACAGTTAATGTTAATAGAGATTGGCCACTCACACCACATCAGGCAAAGGCCTTGATCTGTGGGTAGCTTGTGGTCGTTTTCTACAACCGCGTCTTCGATCGCAAACTTCAGGCGGGAGCACAGGTCTTGTGCTTCTTGCCAGGTGAGTTCGAGTGCGGGAGGCCCGTCAGGGTTGGTCCTTAGGTTTGGCATGTGTGCCTTTCGTTTGGTGTTAGAGAAAAAGAAGCCCCCTACTCACATGTCGGAGCAGGGGGCGGGGGTCAAGTGCGTTAACCTTTGGATTGCAGCTTTTTAAGCAGCGGCTCCAGCACTTTCATATCATGCTTTCCGACGAGTTGCATGAAGGGAACTGATATGACGTTTCCGCCAGTCGTGTACCTTTCGGTATGTAGCGACCAAACCCCTGAGGGGAGTCCGGTTTCCGCCAGTTCAATCTGGCTTGCTGAGAAGACCTTCTTAGCGGCGCGGTTGTACGCTCCAGACCTTACGGTCCAGGACGCAATCGCGTATCGCTTCTCACCGGCTTCCAAATGGAAACTGGGAGAGTCAAGTTCCTCAGGTTGTTCGACAAGAACCAGCATGTTAGCTACTTCTCGGGCTGGGGGCTTCTGGTCGTTACGCCAGTCGGTCCACAACCCTGCGGCATCTACTTCAGCCGCTGTGTTGAACGTGCGAGCGCGAGGCCCCTGACCACTGGGGTCATAAGGCGTCACTTCTTCATAACTTTTCACAATGGAAAGGACTGTTATAAAGATTTCGGTGTTCGGCCCTTTTTCGGTATGAATACCGGCAAGGGTAATGCTCTTGTTGAGCACGAGATCGCCAAAGTCCAAAGACTCGACGGTCGACAGGGGTCCCACCTTTTGTACGATTTCAAGGCGGGGTATCACGAGATCACGGGAGTCAACGTCACCAGACACTTGTCCAATGTTCATCAGACTCTGCCCTGGCGCTGTTGCGACAGCAGTTTCACCTGCTACCTCAGCGAGGGCCTGAGCGTCTACTTCTTCTTCGTTAGCTTCCGATTTCTTTAATGATTGCTTCATTGCTTATTCTTCCTTCTCGTTGCAAGTATATTACTTGGTCATGTTGTTTCAGTTGGTCGCCTATAAGAGACTCCAACTCTGTCCGAATTAGTTTCTTGTCGTCACCTCCTTTCTTCTGGAGGATGACTTTCACTAGCTCAGAAAACTTGACCGTGCAACAGCCGATAAGATCAGCAATGTCGACGTCGTAGGCTTCAAGGACAGCCTGTACCACAATCCACGGGTCAGTCACAGACACATTGCCTGCTCGAGTCCGTATCTTGAAGTAAGGTACCTCTTCACCTTCTTCCAAGGCAGCGACTAACAATCGCTTCCTCATTTGCTTGCCCCAATCCTCAAGGATATAGGTTAGGACCATGGCCTTCGTTCGTTCTTCCGGGACGTGCATACGCAGTGGGTCCATGACGGAAGGAACTTCCAAGGCCTCGCCTGATCGCGCTACTAATGCGTTCAAGGATGGGCAAGTGGCTTTGTTCCCACACTGTTTGCAGGCGTCTGCATGTGGTGTGGGGGCGAGTTCAGAATTTCCGGCTCGGGCGAGCGTGCCGATAATTCTGAGTGTGACTTTGTCTGCATCTTTTCGGGTGAACGTCCATCTGCTCATCCAATGCTGACGAGGGCATACTATGTGCGCTTCAATGGTTTCAAGAGTCGGGTATAACTCAAACACGGCAGCGACATAGGCTTGTATTTGAAGGTTATCCTCTGCTGGCGTTACCGCCTGCCTTCCGAACTTCCAATCGGCTAGTATCCCTCTTACGAGGTCCTGCGAAATTACCAGTAGGTCCAGAGTACCATACGTTAGGTCTGAGAGGGTGACTCGCCGCTCTCGAGAAACTTCACTGTCTTTCCCTAAGGAAGTAATGAGGTCTTTCTCGAAATTAATGCAACGGGTAACTACTTCGACTTGCTCGTCGGTATCCAGGATACCTAAGTCGCCGGATTCAACAGCTTCGTGACAAAGGGTTCCTTCGTCTGCTGCTGTTGTATCTTGGTATTCGCTCGGCTCGTAGTGCGGACATTGTGCCATCTTCTCGAGACGGCTGGGCCCGTACCTGGCGTGCTTTGATGGTGACATCTTTTTTGTTACACTTTCCATGGTGAGCGGGCAGTATCACACAAATTCAATTAGGTGTCTATGACAACCTTGCGGACGATGCGTTCGGCGCGGATAAACCCACGGGACGCAGCCTCCTTGGCTACAGCAGATGTGCCTCTGCGGTAGTCAGTTAAACGTATTCCAGCTTTCTTAAGACGATAGTAGACCTGCCCTGTGGACAGGCCTGTCTCGTCACCGATAAACTGAGCAGAAAAGCCCAGGCTCCCGAGAACCACACAGGTGTAATCTATGTGGCCCCGGGAGAATGTGATGCGGTTCATCGCTTGGCCCGGACAATCCCGGCATACGCTCTCGCGTGTGCTTCAAGGTTGTACCCGCAGCATGGGCAATGGTTGAGTACGACTTCCACAGGTTCGGGCTGCGGTTTGTTTTTAGCCTTAGGCGCTGCCTTCTTCTTGGCAGTGTTCCAGGTCTTCCCGGCGTCACTGTGTTTGCGGTACTTGTGTACCCCAAGTGCCTGTGCGGACTTGAAGTCGCGCTTACACTTGGTGCAGGTGTGTTTCTTTGCGGCCATGTTTACTTACCTTCCGTTTGGTTTTCGATATGTTCAATAGCGTACTTGGCGAACTCTACGAGTACGCCTGCTTCGTGGAACATAAAGGTCTCGTCACCCGCCGCAGCGGCCTTGTTATAGGCTGCACGGAACTCGGTGAATAGTTTTGGGTTGCTGAGTAGCGTTTGGATCATCATTCCGGGGTTACTCACTGTCTGTTTTCTCCATGTTATCTTTGTGCCAATCGGCCCATCCGTTAGTCCACAGTGCGTGTTTCTCACTCCATGCGGGGAAGGGGCAGCATCCCACATCTTCCAAGTCTCCTGCGGCATCGTACCCGTGACCGTAAGGATTTGCGGCTGCGGTTCCCCATAGGGACCGCTCCCACGCTTCAGTGCGTTCACGGGTGACTAGCTGACTCTTGTCTGAGAAACACGATAGGGCGTCTTGTAGCGCAGTTCTCGTGTCTTTTAATCTCTGCTCCGTGTCTTTCAGTATGGCGCGAAGGAGGCGTATCTCCCTATGCAGATGCTTAGGGTCGTCCATTACTTCGCTCGAGCAGCTTTGAGTTTCTTGGAGGCCTGTTTGAATTCGTCTGACAGGAGGTACTCTTCCACTTCGGACAGTCGAAATCGCCTTCGCCCACCTAATTCGTGTCCCGGGACGCCCCATCTCCAGAGACTGCAAGGGCTCACCCCGAGCCGTTGAGCAGCTTCACGCAGGGTGATGAAAGGTTCGACTCCTACGGGTGATAGGAGGTCTCGGCCTTTCAACTCTGCGAGTATCCGTAAGAGGGTGTCGCTCGACACCTGCGGAACGAGCCGCATAATCTCTAACACGGTCTCACTTCTTTCCATTTTGTTCATCTTCAAATAACCCTTCGATTAGGTCCCCATCATTGATGAGGGAGATGTTGTTTACTTTTCGTTTCACGGCCCTACAGGCCTTGTCTTCAACGGTGCCTGCTGCAAAGAGAATCTTTTGGATTACCTTTGACTGGGCACCTGCTCTGGGACAACGCCCAAGGGCTTGCTTCAGGTGTACTGCGGAGTACGTGGGTGATATGAGGGCTACCCGTGGGTGTTCGCCGTGCAAGTCATGCAGGCTTACGCCTACACCACCTGCGGCTACCATCAGTACAATCACACGCGTTTCGTTAGCCTGAAAGGCCTTGATGTTTTCTTCGCGTACCCGTTCACTCTGGCCCCCGTAGACTTGCGACACGTCACCCTGTAACCCTTCGATCAGTTCCTTAAAGGGTTCCCGGAAGTTCAGGAACACAGCAACGGACTTACCTTCGTCGAGTAGGTCAATGACCATGTCGGTGAGAAGGGGTACCTTGCAGTGTTCAGAGACTTGCCGAGCCCGTAGGAGTACGGTCAAGGGGTTGGCGTCTTCGTCGAGGTTCTT
>Ga0098053_1000807_pt1 | contig 9992 bp, 14 predicted proteins | sample 15BtaG_FD_77068 | JGI IMG/M metagenome (GOLD analysis project Ga0098053, IMG submission 77068) | Marine viral communities from the Subarctic Pacific Ocean - 15B_ETSP_OMZ_AT15312_CsCl metaG | ecosystem: Environmental > Aquatic > Marine > Oceanic | place: Pacific Ocean | collected 2015-01-18 | reverse complement strand
TCCTGCCGAATTGATATATAGTTATACATATGAGAACAAAAGACCGCCAATTTAAGGATGCGAAATGAAGCTTGTTTCTATATACATAAACGGTACATTCTGGAGGTCAAAGGAAGTTGGCGATAAAGTACCATATGTCGCAATTGAAGCAAGTTTGCCAGTACCAGACGATGTTTTATGTATCGGCACTGCTATTGAGTGGGAGTTCAAAACATTTACGCAGGAAATTACAGAGCACCCAGGATTACGGAACGTACCGTATAGCCCGAGAACTCCAATTTATATGACTTGTGGGTGTTATTACCGTGCCTATTTTGTGTCTGACGAACTGGAAATAATCAAAGGGAATATTTCACTAAAGAGTTAATTATGCCAAAGAATACTAAAGAACAAAAGAGGCCAAAACAGGTAAGCAATCAGCTATCAGTTAAATCTAACGATATACTTGTAAAGGCAAAAGAATCGTACGAAAAAAGGTATAAATGCGAAATAAGCAAACGATCTATAACTGACATGATTATCAAACGTGGCAGTGAATCGCTCAGACGCACATATAGGTTGCCTAAATAAACTCCGTGTAATGAGCCAGTGGCAGTTCTCCGACCAAGCTGGATATGCCGCCTGTCAGATATACAGGCATTAAAAGTTAATAAGTTCTTGTTATCAATCCTACGTTGGGTTGATTCTTCTGTCTCCTGGCTGCGGTTGGGGGATTCGTGTCAATAGCTCAATTGGTAGAGCGACTGCAACCGACTTACTTCGTACTTCAGATTTGAAGACTCTAAGTCTTGGGAGTTGCATATATTCAGGTTCGAGTCCTGATTGACGCAATACGGCATGAGGAAAGTATGGCCTGCATCCTATACTCATGCAGAGATGCAGGATCGGTCAGATGTAGCCGGAGAGCCGAGTGGGAATACAGCGAAAACTCTGGCATTATTTAGAAATTATGGGCGTGTCCCGGCAATGGCAATGACGGTGCTGTTGTCGGGGCTAATTTAAGGCGTGTGAGGCATGAGTAACGACACAGAACTAGGCGACCAGCAAGAAGCGATAATGGAAAGCTTATTGGATATGGGGCACAATATGCCAATGATATGCTTATCAGCTCCTTCGACATTGGCGATAGGTGACGCGTTCCGTATGATAGCAGAACTCCGAACACATACATCACCGGTAGTGATTGTAAAAGGCGAGTGGACAAAAATGCCTAACTGGGATCAGCTGTTAATCGGATTAGGCAATGAACTGGGCGGTGCGAGTGTGGAGGTTTTTAAACAGTTTGATGTGCCTAATCTGAATAGCACATATGAATACCCTGAAAAACCACGGTCATTTAGAGATAAGAAATACTTCTAGTAAGTGGAGATTAAAAATGGCAAAGTTTGAAATCACAGGAACAGTTGAATTGAAAGTTGAAGGAATCATTGAAGCTACAGACCAAGAAGACGCTACGAATAAGGCCGAATCAATGATAAACAGTTTTACTCCTGGTTGCGGTCTTGATGTTATAAATCAGGAGCAAGGCGAAGTATGGGACGTTAATGAGGTTGACTGATACTAATCTCAACTAAATTAGTATCAAATTAGTATATGGAGAATAATAGTGACATTCTACTATTACGAAATAACATTTTATAAACCGAACTGCCGTAAATTTCGAATAAATAGTAACTTCGGAAATGCAAGCACGTATGTGTGGCAACAAAGCAGCGGGTTCGGTTAGGTATTTAAGGCAATCACGATGCTGGACTTGAGACTTAAACCCCTCCAGCATACGGCAGTATCGAACTATGATCCGGTCATTCAATTGGCCGGGTCTTTTTTTATGTTCTAAAATAACACTTGACAATTACCTTTTATCAATTATCTTACAAATAAACAGCCATTTAATCATGGAGCAAGATGATGCCAGAAGAAACTAAGGTAATAGACGGACAGAATATAACGATTTATACGGGCGATAGCTTCAAGAATCTCCCTGCAAACCTCGGCACTGCCCGCGATAAGAACTCATACGGCCAATTTATAACAGGCGAAGATATATCACGCAACAGATCCGCTGCAGATGACATGTACCGTTTCCAATGGATGGCCAAGATTGTCGACATCCCTGCTTGTGATATGACGCGTGAATGGAGAACTTGGAAATCCGACGTAATGAACAGCAAGGATATAGACGCCATTGAAGCCGCAGAAAAAGTCCTGAAGTACCAAGCAAACATCAAGCAAGCTCTTATATGGGCTGGCATGTATGGTGGATGTGCGATTGTTATGTCAGTTGATGGCCACGGCGATTCAAGTACGCCGCTGGATATCACGAAAGTTCAAAAGGGCCAGCTCAAGAAGTTTATCGTCATAGACCGGCATAGGATGTTCCCATATCCAGGAGCCAATACGCTTAATCCGTTCGGCGAAAATGAAGGGCAACCAGAACTGTATAGCGTTTTGGGCACTCAACAGCTTATTCATCATACTAGAATGGTTAAATTTACCGGTTTAAAACTGCCGTACTACGAAGAAATAAGACAGTTATGGTGGGGTGATTCTGCATTCAACAGGCTATATGATACAATCAAGAATAACAAAACCGTTATCCAGAGCATTGCAACGATGATCCACGAAACAAATATCGATGTGATTACGGCCGATGGGCTTGCCGAAGCGTTGGCCGGGCAGGGATCAGAAAAGGTAAGAGAACGTTACGAGGTCATGGCTCTAATGAAGTCCCTAAATGGCATGATGTTGCTTGATGGCAAGGAATCATACGAACGCAAGGGTGTTGATTTTAAGCAACTACCGCAGATAATGGAGCAATTCCTATCGATACTATCCGCCGCATCCGACATACCGAAGACGCGGTTTTTAGGTGCATCCCCTGGAGGGCTTAATGCAACCGGCGAATCTGATATGCGTAACTATTACGATATGGTCGCATCTAAGCAGAATAATGATCTAATGCCAAAGATGGATATTCTCGATCAAGTTATGATACGGTCGCTATTTGGCAATTACAGTGATGATCTCAAATGGGAATACGACTCATTATGGCAGATGACACCGAAAGAGCAAGCCGACATAAACAAAACAGTAGCCGAAACGCTTGATATACTTAGCAGATTAGATGTACCATACGAGGCCATACTGAGAGATATACAGGAAAAGGGGCTGAGTAACAATCTCACTGACGAATTGATCGAAGAGGCCATTGTAGAAGTCCCAGAAGACGACGAAACACGTTCACAATTAGAGGGCAATAATGATCCAGACGAACCAAACGATGATGATCCAGATGCGGCAATTAAACCAAAAAAGGATGATCCGGGCAAGTGATGCTATATCAACAGTTGCATTAAAAGACCTGATATCAAATGGATATGCCATATCGATGAATGGATTCGTGTTCATAACTAATGCAGGAAAAAAAGCAGCATCATTGACCTATTGCGGAAAAAGGAAATGGCTAAGAGAAGGAAAAAGAAAAAAAAGAACCGTCAAGGCCAAAAGATCAATCCGTCGAAAAGCCAGGAGGTAAGGTATCGGCGTAGGCTCTTGTCGATAGTCAACCAGATTACGCGGTTAGTCAATAAACAATTAGTGCCTGCTATCAGGAACTTAGAGCATGAATTCGTAGCAGATGCAAAATCAACAGCACGAGTCCGGCTTGTTCAAATCCTAAACGATCTCAATAAGCAATCGCAGCAAACCAACAAGAATGCATTCAAGTGGTCAGAAAGCTTTGTAAAGGGCACTGACAAAGAAAACGAACGTCGCAATTTTCGAATGTTCCAAAGGACTATCGGCATTGATCTTGACCGCATCATAATGAATGAGGGGTTGACGCAGGGGCTTAGAGATGATATTTCCATGAACGTTGACCTTATTAAGTCGATTCCGAATAAGTATTTTTTCAGGCTCAATAGAATACTTAATGAGTCGCTTACTGAGGGCAGGCCAGCCAAAAGCCTTATTGAGCAAATCACTGAGTTAGGGCATTCTACAAAGGCAAGGGCGAAGTTTATCGCTCGAGATCAGACCGCGACAATATCCGGAAAGCTTAATGAACGCCGGAGTAAGAACCTTGACAGTATGGGCTACAAGTGGATAACGTCCGGCGATAGACGTGTACGCGGCAATCCAAGCGGATTATACCCAAACGCACCATTTGACCATTGGGACAGGAACGGCGAATATTTTCTATGGACTAAATCATCTAAGAAAATAATATCCCCGAATGGCAAACCGTTTAGGCAACCGCCGGAAGACGGCAATCCAGGGCAACCGATCGGCTGCAGATGCACCGCAATACCCGTAGTTCCAGTTGGATAATAAATATTTAAAAATATTTATATTTAATGTTGACATTCCCTTTTTTTGCATTCTAGTAATATTATGACCATCGAAAAAGGACATATTATTGCAGGTTGTTCACTCAGCGATATCGCAGTAGTGACTACCAGATTCAAGACTCCAGAAGGGTATCTTGATGTGCAGGCGAATATATCCCGGTCAGGCATTCAAGAGTACCAAGCAGGCGAATTAGGGATTACTGATCGCGACCAGGCTCAATTGATTAGAGTGCTGCGACCTGAAAGCGAAGTATTCGACGAAAAGTCAATGGTGACATTCGCAAAGCAGCCAGTAACCGATGAACATCCTCCGGCACTTGTTACATCTGAGAATAATCGATACTACAATGTCGGCAGTGCTGGCGAACGTGTCGTAAAAGACGGCGATACAGTTGCCACAACATTACGCATTACTGACAAAAAAGCAGTCGACAAGATCGAGGCAGGCACAGTAGAGCTTTCATGCGGCTATCTATCTGACATAGTTATGGAGTCTGGGACTGATCCTAAGTTCGGAACTTACGACGCAATTCAAAAGAATATACGCGGTAATCATATCGCGATTGTAAAAAAGGGCAGAGCTGGTAATGTCTGCAAAATTAAAGACAAAGCACTTAATGACAAAAAAGGGGCAAATACCATGCTTATGATGTTTAATGATGTAGAGATCGAAGTAACTGCCGCTAGCAAGCAGGCAATCGAAAAACAAGCAGCTCAATTGGTCGACGCTAATGCATCACTGAATGACGCAGATGTCGCTCACAAAGCCGAAATCGAAAAACTCACCGTAGACCACAAGGCTGCGATTGACAAGCTTACCGGCGAACTTGACGCTACGAAAGAGCAAGTCCTGACCGACGAGCAGCTTGACACCAAAGTCGCTGAACGTGCATCTATTGTTGATGCTGCAAGCAAGATCATCAAGGACTTCAAAGCCGATGGCAAGTCCAACAAGGATATTAAAGTCGAAGTCGTCCAGGCAAAGCATGCCGATATGAAGCTTGATGACAAGTCCGATGATTACATCAATGCGTTTTTCGATGCTACGCTGACCAAGTTTTCTAAGGGCAGCGACAACCTGGACAATGTTCATTTCGACAAGAAACCGGAAACCGGCGATCCAATAGCCGACGCACGAAACAAGTGCATCAAAGATGGCCAAAACGCATACAAATCTAACCAGGCAAGCTAGTAGCCTTTAAATTAAAATAGACATCTCTTTTTAAGGGGTTTTATAATGACAGTACAAGACAGTTATTCATTGAGTATCGAAAAAGGTTATGCTGGTTTACTTGCAGATATTAACCCAATACGCACTATTTCAGGCGTGGTCGAAGAAACTAACGGCATCGGCTTTGGTCTTGGTGTCATCAAAGGCACTAATGACAAGCAGGTCAAACTGCCGTCAAGTGACTCTGATTCGCTTGTTGGTATCACTATCCATTCGCACGTATTCGAGAATAACGCGGATAATGTTGCGATCATGGCCGATGAGCAGATTGCATCGGTACTTCAAGAGGGCTCTATATATGTCCAGCCAGAAGATTCAGTTACGCCTGCAAGTTCTGTTTACTGCAGATACAAAGAGGGTGAACAGGTTTCAACGATCACATTCAGCGGTGCATTGACAAGCGGATCTATTGATCTCGATGTTGACGGTGTCGCATTGACTTCGGTTGCATTCAATACAAGCATGGCCCAGACTATGGCCGATCTTGGATCGCAACTTACAACTGACTTCCCAACAAAGATTCAGACAACTATCGTCGATGGCAATACGCTTGAGATTATTTCTCAGGCATCTTTGAATGTCGTAATTGACAGTATTGTCGTAACGACTGACCCGGCAACTGGTGCATGGGCTGTTAATCGTGCATATGATGCAGACTTGACTGTTGGTAGATTCCTTTCAAGCGATGGGTCTGTTGCTGGCGTAGCAAATACAGATGTTGCATTTGCTGTAACTGCCCTGTCTTACGACGAAACAGCGGCGGCCGATGGAATTTGCAAACTAAGATCGAAACTTTAAAAAAGTAAATATAACGTTTACAATAGGCGTTCAAATTAAGGAGTATTACAATGCTGTTTATTGATGCAAAACTGTCAAACCATATCAACACCACCTGTAGCGACGGGTCTACTGTAAACGATGGAGCTACTATTGCATTCCAGAGAAACCTTGAACATGTGCTGGCGAAGGCGTATGAAGTCCAGTACCCAGACTTGCCATTCAGGAACTTGATCCCAGTGTCAACCGAAGTTAATCCAGGTGCAGACACAATCACGTACAGCGTCTACGATCAGGTTGGAGTTGCAGAACTCATATCTGCATACGGTAAAGACCTGCCTCGTGCGGACGTATTCGCAAAGCAGGTCAAGTCGCCTGTTGCTGGCGGCGGTATTGCTTTTGGGTACAACACTCAAGAAGTAAGAGCGTCTTCAATGGCCGGAGGTCAGCCTCTTGAACAGCGAAAGGCCAACGCTTCAAGGCGTGCGAACGAAGAACTGTTTAACCGTATCGCAATGCTTGGTGATGCTGATACCGGACTACCTGGATTCCTTACGAATCCAAACATTACAAGTGGATCGGTTCCAAACGGAGCAGGCGGCAATCCTGAATGGGATACCAAGACCCCAGACGAAATACTTGCTGATATCAATAACATTTTCAGTGGCATCAACGAACTGACGAATGGCGTTGAATCTCCAAATACGCTATTGCTGCCTATTAAGCAGTGGAATTATATCGCAGCTACCAAAGTAAGTGCCCTTGCCACAATGACGATCATGCAGTATGTAATTGCAAACAGTCCGTTTGTTAATTCCGCTGCCGACATTGTTAAAGTGCCACAACTTGCCGGTGCTGGTGCTGGGTCAACAGACTTGATGGTTGCATACGATAAGAACCCGGAAAAGCTTGAGGCTCATATCCCAATGGAGCAGATGTTCCATGCACCTCAACTGCGAGGGCTTGAAGTTGTAATTCCATCCGAGTCAAGGACCGGTGGAACTATCATTTACCTGCCATTGAGCGTATCAATCGCCAACGACATCTAATCTAATATCAATATTGTTTTAAGTGTGGAGTAATATAATGAAAAATGTATTAGTAAAAAATAGAGCTGCGAGGCCGTGGATTTTTCGCGGTAGAGATGCAAATGGAATCATCAAGTGCATCAATATCCTGCCTACTAAAAAGGGTGTATTCCAAGAAGTCCCAAAAGCCGACTGGGACCTGGTGAAAGATCAGGCTCTTGTTAGAGACTGCATCAGAGAGGAGCATATCGAGGTCAAAGATGACACTGCCCTTGAATATCACCAGACAAAGGTGGCAGTAAAAGTCGACGCTAAGCCCGTATCTGGCGATAAGCCAGCCACGGTCATTGTAACCGAAGATGACAACGTTGATGATACCGACGATGATAATGATGAATCCCCAGCAAGCGTCGATACATTGATGGAATCGCTCGATGGCAAAAATCCGGACGAAATCAAAACCGCGTTGAAAGAATACGCAAAAGAAAAGCATGATATTGCTTTCGGCAATAACGGTATTGATTCAATGGTATCTAAGATCAAAGAAGTTGAATCTGAATAGTGGCAACTACTCTTTCACAATTTAGATCGAGATTCCCTGAGTTTTCGGAAGTGCCGGACTCGGAAATAAACGAGGCTTTGTCTGATGCGGCGTGCATTATGGATGTATGTCAGTGGGGCATCAAGTATGATTTAGGACAGGCTTTTTTAGCGGCTCATTATATTGCCACTTTCTCCACGAGTGTCAATTCTGGTAGTGGGTCGGTTGGTCCGATTACACAGGCTACGACTGGCCCGCTTTCAGTTTCTTATGGTATGCCAGTATCAAATGATGGATCAGACGCTTACTATAACAGTACAAAGTATGGACAGCGTTATTTGACTTACAGAAAACAAGTTGGAATGGGCGGTCTGGTGGTATGATATGGGTTTTAATGCAAAACTTACAGTAGTAAAGCCACTCGACATTAAAAAGTTAAAAAAGAATATGGGCGGCATGACGCGGGTCAAGATTGGATTGCCAAAAGGAAGCTTACCATATCCAGATGGAACGTCGGTCATTGATGTTGGATTATGGAATGAATTCGGGACGGTAAACATCCCAGAACGATCATTCTTGAGAACTGGCATAAGCAAGAATCGAGATAAGTACAAAAAGATAAACCGCTTGAATTTAAAGGCGGTATTAAAAGGTTCTTTGACAACTGAAAAAGCGTTAAATAGGCTCGGTGCTATTGCTGCAGGCGATGTTAAAGAAAACATTACTGGCATTCGAAAGCCGGCAAATGCAAAAAGTACTGTGCAGGTCAAGAAGTCCGCTAATCCACTTATTGACACAGGCCATATGCGGGCACAGATAACTTACGAGGTCGATAAAAAATGATGGACATATCTGACATTATCAATAGCGGTGTTTTCTCTACGACTTTCCAGGTCGAAAGAACAACTGGAGAATATGTTAGCGGCATATGGACTCCTGATCCAGTTGTAGTTACGAATCAAATCGGATCGATCACTCCAGCCACCGCAAATGATTTATTGAAGCTATCAGAAGGGGAGCGTCAATCGGAAATGCTAAGGCTGATTACGAAATTCCAATTGACTATCAGCAAGGGAACTGAGCTTGCAGATGTGGTTATTTATCTCGGCAGTCGGTATAGGGTTTTTGGACCCAGCGAATGGACAGGTAACGGGTTCAGTGATGTTCTAATTGCAAAGGAAAGTGATGATTGATGTAGATGTTATAAACAAATCAATACGCGATTACGTTGGATTGGTGACTGGGCTGAATACAGATACTAACGTATTGAAAGCCAATCAGAACGCACCAACTCCAACAACTCCATTTGCGAGCGTGTTAATAACCCCAATCGCATCTATCGGCCAGGATCAAATCGGCTATGAAGATATTAGTCCGGAAACGACAACTAACATCAATGAGACAAGGGATGGAGTTAGGCAGTTTAATGCTTCGATAAATTTCTTTATGGCGAGTGCAATAAATAATGCTTTTAAGTTGCAGGGTGCTTCTTATGAGTCGGCTAATTTAGCTTTTTTAGTATCCAATGGTATCGGATATATAAACACAACCGACGTTAGAGATTTGACTGAGATTGATTTAGCGAATTTTGAAGAACGGGCACAAATAGACATGCTTTTCCATGTCATTGACACAAATATAAACGAAGTTGATTCAGTGCAAGAAGTTGACATAGAAGTCAATATTGAAACTGAACAAGGCGATTATCAAAATACTATTGAGGTGACATTATGAGTATTAACGTGAATACTGTTGTAGACGTAACTATCACAACTACACCTACATTCCCAAGTCGGTTCGGGTTTGGTGTTCTTAATATCGTTGGCAAGTCTGACGTTATTAGCCTTGCTGAACGTGCAAGGTTCTATTCTGACATTGACGGAGTAGCGGAAGATTTCCTTTCGTCTACAGAGGAATACAAATCCGCGTCTGTCTACTTTAGCCAGTCACCAAGGCCAAACCAGCTTATCATCTCAAGACGTGCTGACGTTGACTATGCGGCCCAGATGATCGGCGGACTTGATGCAGAGCAAACATTGGCTACGTGGATTGCTATTACTGACGGT
>Ga0098053_1000806_pt1 | contig 9998 bp, 8 predicted proteins | sample 15BtaG_FD_77068 | JGI IMG/M metagenome (GOLD analysis project Ga0098053, IMG submission 77068) | Marine viral communities from the Subarctic Pacific Ocean - 15B_ETSP_OMZ_AT15312_CsCl metaG | ecosystem: Environmental > Aquatic > Marine > Oceanic | place: Pacific Ocean | collected 2015-01-18 | reverse complement strand
TCTACGTGAGAAAAAGAACCAACCTCAGGCCTAACGACGGTCGGAGGGCGAGGCGTCGGCTCTCGTCTTTCTCTGGCAGGAGGAGAGCGACGATCGCGTATAGATCGCTCAAGAGAGGTGCCGCCCCTCGGAAACTCATTCCGACCTCTAAGTCCAGTCGTAGGAACTCGAGCTTTCAACGTTCCTCTGTCGTCACTTGATAGCGGCATCTCTAACTCCCTATCGACCAGCGCTCATAAATCGTTGCCCAAACGCCTGCGCAACTCGCAACCTGGGATCCGTGCGCTGCGGTCGTAAGCACGAAATCAATGACATCCTTATCGGAGAGCGCCAAAAGAGGATTACTAAAAGGCGTGTTGGAATGAAGCCGATAAAAGGTGTCGTTTGCTGCCAGGGAGATCCCTTGACCTACAAGGGTGTTATTTAGATTTACTTTTAATTCCGGATACGCGCTGTTTGCGTCCGCCGCAACGCTGCGAACATACACGCCTATCCCCATAAGATGTCCTTCCATCCCTGGTTGAGCAATAATTTCATGCCTCGCGATTTTCTCTGCGCTGGTGGGCACATTAAACCGAGTCGTAGCCACCGTGCCAGTTGCCCCTGCAAACGCAACAGATGTTCCTGCTGCTGAGAAGGGGACCAGATTCAGGGTTGTCTTCAGCAGGGTGTAGCGATCTGAGATCTTGTCTGCGCCAATATTCGCCGCAGTGGAGATATGCTGATTCTTTATGCCTCCATTGAGGATGTCAGCAACGTTGTTGAAGTTACCATTTAGGTCGGAAGCAGTGATAACCTCTGTTCCTGCCCAGGTCTTTTTAAAGCTAAATGTCATCCGCAAAACTCCCAAAAACCCGAAGCCCTGACAGACTTCGGCCTACAACACAAGGAGCCGCCCGCGCATCCGTGTCACCGGTTATTGACAAGGTACCAGGAAACCCATCAGAAGGGCTAGCTGTTCCGTTCGTCTTGAATGAAGCCAGAAAGCTCTTTGTTGCGTCGAGTGCGCCAGATCCGCTATTTGGGCAAAAAACGGTTCCATTTACATCATCGCAAGTCCAGGCCGCATAATACAACCCCTTAGAAGTATTGAGGTATGTCCCTTTTGAATGCTCTTCATCTAGTCTGACTTGCGTTGTCCCTGTGGTCCCTATCCATTTCCCGGAGCCTAGCTTTCTGAGGCTTGGGAGTGACTTGGTTCTAGGTGCAAGCTGATCGACTCGAGCAGGGTCATCTAGGACATATAAGCAAAGGCCTACTTTTGATGTGTTCGTTGCGGTTGCGGAACAAATTAGGGATATTCTTCGAACAAAGATCTGTCCTGCAAAACGGAAGGGGATAACAAAAACCCGATTAACGTCTGCGGAGGCGGAATGCGTTGCAACCATGTCTGTGCCAGATCTGTCTTGAGAAAGACACGGGACCGTCTCGATCTCGTGCAATTCGGGCACAGCCGAGCCCTTCCGGTGAAAGGCTGATTCAAGGTTTTCCAGCCGTCGCTGAATTGTTCCGAGAGTGTCCTGCCATCCCCATCGCACTATCTCTTCCCCAGATCGCGTGCAGTGATATACATTCTTCTTAGCCGCCAAGGAGCTGCCCCGCCAATCTGGACCTGAAAATCGCGACCCTTCAGATTCAAATTGTTGTTAACGGTCTTGTATCTAGTATCGCCCAGAGCTCCCGTAATTGTGACAGTCCCTAGTTTCGAAAGACCAGCGTCCGCTGACATTGTGATCGCTTTTGATTCTGTCTCTCTTTTGTCCACAAAGAACTTAAGATCCATAGCGGAGGATGTGTTTTGAACAACGCTTTGAACGCTCGTATATGCGGCTTCTCTCGCTTCAAACAGGTTCAGCGGGACTGTTCTTGCATAGCTGTCTATCGCTACTCCGTCGTCTTTTTCTTGGTCCGCCAGTGTTTGGACATGGCCGTCGTCTGTTCCGATAAGGAGTCTTTCGTCTCCGTTTTCATCGTAGTCTTTTGCCAGAAAAGAAGCCCCGTGGGGAGCAGACCAGAGCCAAAACCTGTTGCGGGTGTAGTCCCAGATCACAATCTTATCGTTGTAGTCTTTGCCTGCTGAAGAAACCGCCAGCATGTACCATCCCTTTTCTTTGATGTGGACCGAGGAGGATCGGTTCAACCTGTTCGGATTGATCCCTCCTTTTATGAGTCTAGACCAGTCATCCAAGACAGGCTCCATATTCGAGCCATTGAACGCATAGAGTCCGTCTGTATTCGGCCCCACGAGAGTAGACTTGATAACCTGTACTCCATGGTGAGAGACAAAGCCCGCGCCCGCATACAGAACTCGGCTGTCGAATTGGTCTTCTGACTCAATAAAGAGAAACTCCATGATCGCGTTACTAGTCCAAATCAAGAGTCTATTGTTTATACCGGCTGCGCCCTGTATCTCTCGGTTGCGGTCATCGGGGATCGCTCGTATGAAATGAGACGGCCATACGTGAAAAGCGCTCTCACCGCTAAACCGAAGCATTGAATCTGCTGTTCCGGTCTTTATGGCGAAAAGCCTCCGCAGGAAAGACACCAGGATATGCGCAAGCACGGGGCTGTTCTCTAGAAAAGCCGTCTCAGTTATGCCGTTGCTAATCGCTGCCGCTTTTGACTCCTCGCTCAAGAACGTAAAGTTTGCGTATCTTTCTGCGTGCCAGTCTTTGTCTGTGTCGGTTTCTGGGTAAAGCACCCGAAGACGAGTTCCGTCGAACCTGAGTATTTCACTATGGTCATTGGCAAGGTAAAGAGAATTACTGTTGTTGTCGTATGTTGCTGTCCAGTTCGTCCCGCTAGGAATCGACCATCTTGGGCTTCGGCTAATGTAAAAACTTACTGCCTCTTCGTTTATATCGTATGGATCTGCGGTTTCTACGGCAGGAACCCATGGCCGAGAAGAGGTAAGCGTTACCGTTGTTGCAGCATTTGAAGAGACTTCGTAATCTCTTTGGCTAGGCTTGATCTCCACCCTGCTGTGCGGACGATAGATCTTGATGGAAGTCGCCCCATCCGGACCCGCTGTAAATTCGTCATCCACATGAAGGTCTACATCACCTGAGTCTGAAGCAGTGTTTTTAGTGATCATGCGCTCTTCGCCGTCGTATGTTCCTCCAATATACCTAAGCAGATGATGCTCGTACTGGTTCGCAACAACTCCGGCTGTACTCGTTATCTGGATAAGAGTCGTAGAGCCTCCGTCAACAACATTTCCGAAGGCCACATAAAGAGCCTGGCCTCCCCTCCATTCACTCTCATCGCTCGTTCCGGACGTGTACCAGTCTACCGTGTCTGTTGTCTTCTTTCTCTCTAAGACGCCCGTGGCCCCATAGAAGTTTGTCGATCCTGTTGCGGTGTGATTCGGGGGGAGAGTTGCGCCAGAAGCGGAAGACCACTGAGGAATCGTAACCCGATTATAGGTTCCAGACCCCTCATCTTGAACGACATGCAGTTGTTTTGTGGCGTCTCTTGTCGAGCTGGCTAGCCCAAGCATCGCGCCTTTTTCGCTTCCTCTTCTTTCTTCACGGTCAGAACAGATCACAAGAGTGTCGCGCTTCTTTGTTCTTAGAGGAAAAAGCCCATTCACTTTCGCTAAATGAAAAGCTCTAATTCCCGGAGCAGTAATTACGGATGTCCCTGGGAGGGTGCCCCGGTCACCAGAGGCCGCATAGATCGATACATAAATCCAATACTTTGTAGATCCCAAAGCGCCGCCACCAGTGCCGGTCGTCGTCGTCGCCCATCCTGTCAGGCCTCTTGTGTGCCAAGAAACACGGCCTTCTTTGCATAGGGTAGTAGAGTAATAGGCTGTATTATCTGCCTTGTACTGCCCAAGAGAGGTTGTGTCGAAAAGAAACGGGATCTCCTCCCAGTCGTCTCCGGTTGAGTAATATCCTTTGAGGAAAAGACCCTCCGCAGGAGCAGTGGAGAAAGCGACAGATCCGAGATCAAAGCCGTCAAACTTCTCCTCGCACCCAACATAAAGAAGAGGGGTCGAGGCCAATATGCTCCCGGCTCGATTCGCAAAGCCGGTGAGCGTCTCCTCCGCCGTTCTGTCTGAGGCTTGAACAGATACGAGCCCTGGCGGCAGGAAATGAGGAGCCGCAGTATATATTGTCTTGAAGGCATCGCGCCTTCTTAGATCACCGTCATCGTTGATGACGTTTAGACCTTCGGCAATCTTACCTGCACGAACGTTTGTGTCTAGTCGATCAATGCCCCGATCAATCGGGTCTATTGGCGCTGTGACTGTACGTTCGCCCATCTCATGCTATGCCTGAACGTCGGAGTAAAGTTTTGTTGTAGATCGAGATTTCGGCTTCTTCTTGCTGGCTGCCTTCTTCTCTGCGATCTCAAGTTCTTTTTCTACAGCCTCAAGTGCGGCCTGTTTCTTCTTGAGTTGCTGCTCTACAACATCCTGCATTTCGGTTCCAGTCTTGAGGATTCCCTTGTGCGTCTCTATCATCCCAGCCTGAAAAAGCCATGAAGACATCGACGCAGGAACATCAAGATAGTTCGGAGTATCGTTTTCCTCTTTTTTGACCCAACTGTACTTCTTTGAGGTGGAGACCATCTGCTGTCCGCGATCTATAAATTGAGACAATGTTTTTTTGTATTCCCACGTCGCATCTGACGGCTGGAAGAGATACGTCCTACCAGAGTAATCAATCTTCAGCGGTATCCCTTCGCCCATCTTTTCTGTGCTTACGTTATAAACTCTAACTGACATCAGTTTCTTCTCCTGGTCGGAATTGTTCTAGGACCGCCTGCCTGTCTGTGCGATTTCCAGAGCTGCATCATCTCTTGAAGATTGCTCTCTTGCTGTATTGTCCATTCGCCCTCAATTGAACGAAGGGCTTTGGCCGCATGAAGCTGGACCAGCCTAAGCCATGTTGTTTGCATGGGAACGAGGTCGGCCGCGCTTGTCCCATCAGGCGTAAGTGCTTCTGAGAGATACCATATTCTGATTGTATACGTTGTCCCTGTATCCGCAGATCTTATCCCTATGGTTCTGTTTGTGGCGTCCCCTGCTAAAGAATACACCTTTGCCGAATTCAACTCATCACCCTTAAGGGTCTCTAGAATCGTTATCGGCACATATTCGACTGTTCTCGGGTTTTCTGCATCGTCAATAATCTCGACCTTAATGATCGATGCACTCCCCACTGTAGTTCCGATGTTCGTCCACTTCCCTGTATAAGAAATGTCCTCATATCTGAGGAGCTCTCCAGGGTCGCGATTTGATTTGTCCCTGATCAAAAACCGAACCGAATCAAAGATAGAACGATCAATGTCTCCGTCTTCCCATCGCTGAGAGGACGCATCGGAATCATTCACCTCTAAGCGAACACGAATCCTTGCAGTAGCTAGGCTTTCTGATGCTGACCTGCTGACCGCCATTTGAACTAGACCCCTATTGCCTTGCTAGCTGCTGCCCAAAGCGAGTCCTTCTCTTCTTGCTTTACCTTCTCTTTGAATGCAGAAACAGCGTCCGCTTCTCTTGCCTTGTGGTCGTTGAGATATTCGGCCAGCTCTTTAGCTTTGTGCTCGGCATACATTCGGCTGTCTTTTTTGAATCGGATTTTATATTTCCTGCCGTCCCCAGTGACTTTGGTTTCTTCGTGCCATTCGGCTTCTTTTTTCTCTCGAATATCAGAATTGTCTCTGTTCGGCGCTATGATTTGTAGCTTGCCGCCGTTTGCGGCTGCGTTGATTGCCAAGTAGTTGTAGTCGAGGATGTCCCACTCTTGGTCTTCAAGGACTCGTTCTTCTTCTCGTTCTTGTTCTTCTTCTGGCTTCTCGAGCTGACGAACAACAGCGTCAACCCCGAGACGCTGAATGTCTGCATCTCTTCTGAGGATCTCAAAGTCCCGTTTTGTCGGAAGCCGGTACTGGCCCATGAGTCCCCGTAAGTTTTCATACCGTTTATCACTATTGTCTAGATCACTAGGCAGGGCACCCTCCTTGGATTCCGTCATAAAGACAGAAAAACAAGAATAGGTGCCATCCCCGGTTTTCTCAAAACACGCCCATCGTTTGAACCAGGGGTGAAGCCTGAGCTTAAAGTCAGGCTCACCCCCGATTAGGTCTTCAAACGCTGATTGAACTTGTTCGGGCGCACGCATAGGAGAAGTAATAGAGTCAGGATCGAAATATCCATATATCTCATTCCATTGATACCGCTTCTTCGACGGCTTCATCCCGACACCGCGCCTAGACGAATCCATCTGATCTTCAAGATCACGATCCGTCAAAGTCGGTATCGACTCTGTATATTGCTCCCTATGCGTAGTCATTCTATGGGGTTATTGATGCCACCGTTAGACCGTCAACCAAGAAGTCAATGTCCTCTAAGGTGCCGTTCGTCCACGGCGAGGTGCAGAAGAAGTTTCCGCGCTCTGCCATCACGATCTCGTGAGCATCCTTGTTCGTTACATATCGTTCAGGTGTCTTGTCTACACTGGAAAGAGTCCGATTAGACAAGTAGCCCATCGTTCCCTTGCGTAAAATATAGATCATGCCAGGAGGGCAATCTCGATCAGTGTCGTAGCTCATGCTGCGATCACCTGCGACAATCGCTAGCTTTCCATAGCCAGAGGTCGTCTGCACAGGCGCAAAGCGTCGAGCCTGACTACCTGTCATAACTCCACCGCCGTGCTCGTTGCCCATGCCGAGATGCTGAACAACTTCTCGACGAACCGCGCTATTGAGATAGAGCGTATCCGGTTCTTCGCCTGACCCTTCTTCGACAATCTGATCGATGCCGAGAATCAAAAGAAGATCACTAAAATGACGATCTGTTCCGCCACCCGTCTGTCGATTGCCGTCCAAGGTCGGACGATCTGATCCACGACGCGTACCGTAAACTGCCCCATAAACCGTACTATCAAGCATAAGGTTGTTTAGACCATTATACCCGGCAAAATACGAATCAATATCGGCGCTCGAAGCATCTTCGGCAGCCTTTCCGCCCGCTCGACGAGAACCCCAAGGCCAAAGCAATTCGCCTGCCGCAGGAGCCTGCGCGCCAGTCACTCCCTGAGTAACAACAACCGAGTTTCCGGAAACAGAGGTGACTTCAAACTTTTCCGCTCCCCCGTCTACGCCGGATGCGCCCTCAGAGTCAGCGTCAGCACTGTCTCCGAAATCTATCAACATCCCCTTCTTGAGGTAATGACTGCCAAACTTATAGAAGTTTCCAGCCTGGGAATCTCGATCATTTCTGCTGTGCATTGTCAGCGTAATCGTATCTCCCGCCGTTCCTCCTGTTCCCACATTTGTGTCAACGTGACCGAGAACATGACGAGGGCCGAGAATTGCCATCCGGCACTTATTCACTGCGTACTGCTTCCGAGCAAGACGCAACTCTGTAGCACGAGGACCAGAAAAGACAGCTTTATCGCCAGCTCTTGCCATGTCCTCAACTTCACCCGTCCAACGAAGTCGAACATAAAGCGAACGAGAGATAAGCTCCGGCTGAAACGCTGACATCGAGCTAGGTTCAGTCAGGTTTGAGTTCTCGAAATGCGCAATGCCTGCGCTTTGTGGGTATTTATCGATAAACGCGCTCAATACGCGACGACCACCCATCTTGCCCCGAACCTTTCCAAGCCCGGTAGCTGCCAAACACTTGGCGTTTGAATTGACGTGGTCTTCCCAAAGAGAGCCATACCAATCCTTCATGAGGCCGTCCATCGCCTCACGTCCGGTTCCGGCTATGCCGGTGACTTCTACAACTGCCATTTTTTACTCCTAGTTGGGGAAAAAGCCCCCTCGCGAAACAAGATGGTCTGCATCGGCCATACTCATTTCTTGTTGTCAGTGCGAGCGAGCTCCCCGTCCTGGGCCAGCGCTATTTAATTGATCCAAGCGAGACTGCCGTTTTGCAGCTTGCGTGGTTTTTGCCGTTGGTTGCTCTCTTGAAGCAAGGCGAACAAATTTGATTGATTCTGCGACTGCTCTGCCGGGGTCCATTCCCTGATCGACCAACAGTTGAGCCTGTTGCTTTGCAGCACTTACAACCTCCGAAGGAGCGTTAGCATACTGACGTGCAGCTTCGTCGAAACCCGAACTCATCTTGTCCACCTGACGCTGGTGTACCTGAGCGTGTTGCTGCTCTTGGAATCGGCTTTCCATATGCTTGATCCGCTGATCGTAGTTCTGATTCTGGCGATACATATCCATGCGGGTCTCAACAAGTTGCCGATGGACAGGGTCTTCAGCATCTAGACCGCCTTCTTCACAGAGTTTTGTCACGTAATCAGGAGAAGCGTAATAAGCCTGGGACTGCTGTACCTTCGCTTGCTGCTCGGCTCTTTGTTGTTCGTACTGGTATTCTTGCTGAAGACGAAGGTATTCAGCCATTTGCTGCTGACTTTCAGCTAAAGCCTTCAGATATTCCGGACTTGCGTCGTCAGAGGGCTCTTTGAGTTTGGTTTCTTCAGGAGAAGAGGGCTCGAGAACGTTTGCGAGAGTAGAGGGATCTTCTTCTGGAGCCTGCTCGTTTTCAACCATAGCACCCGTGTCATCGAACCTGATCTCCGTTTGTTGGATAACTGGCTCGTCTAAATCCATGCCAGATTCAGAGAGAGGAGCAGAATCCCTTTCCAACTCTTCACTCATATCTATAGGACCTGCTTCGGCCTCGGAAAGAGCTGGTTCCATGTTGTCGAATTTTGCGCCCGCGTTTGCCATGTTCTGAATCTAACACAAGATTTTTACTTTTTTCAAACTATTGAGGCAAATACCCGGAAGGCTGAGCTTGAGGACCGGCATTTGCTTGAGCCATTCCAGGTGTTTCTTGACCTGTTTCGTACATAGAAGCGCCTCCGTCACGAGGCGACTCCATCCCCGGTTCTGCCGGTGGAGGAGCTCCACCATCTGCTCCTTCTGTCTGATTTAACAGCATATTTTGCTCTTGGGCGTAAACTTCCATTTGTTGAGCGCGGTAATGTTCGTGTTGCGCTACGTGATCGTCGAACAAAGATCTAATCTGATCGGGAAGGTTTCTGAACTCATGACTAATCCGAAAACGATTGTGCTCGTCAATATGAACATCATGATCGTCCTCCTGGGCTACGCGAATTGGAGCATAGGGATCTGTTCGGAACAAAGCGCTTTCCGCCTGAGCCACAGACTTATGCTCTTCGTTCGCGTCACTTGTAGAACGACCCTGGTAATCCCATCCTACAATCCTGCGGAAACGCTCGGCATCCGGAGAGTCACTCAAGCCACCGGCCTGCATCGCCTCTAAAGCCTCCCCATACCTCATAGCACGAGAGTTAGGTGCGCCAGAATAAGCCTCAATCGCTAATTCATGAGAGAAATCAAAGTCTTCGCCTCTAAACACGCGGACTTGCCACTCGTTATTAGGACCAAGCATCTGGATGAAACGACCGTCCTCGTAACGATCAGAGGCCTCCTGCAAACACATCTTCATGATGCGAGTTACCGCATCCTTAAAGATCTGAACGTCAGGAGCATGAACCCCGCGCTCAAACTCAGCCAAATAAGCCAAGGCTCGCCCAGAGGTTACATTCTGAGGAACATCGCCCCGACTTACGTCCGAATACGTACTGATGTCCTTCATAACCGCCACCAAATTGTCCTGGTACTTGAACGTACTGGGGTCAATCGGAGGATGATCGATGTATTTTGGCTGAAACCCATAGTTATAGGTAACGATTGAGCCAGGCATATCTGACAACTCATCCATCTTTAATTCAGCGCCGCGTGGCTCCAAGAGCCAAGGAGTCACACATCGGTCCAGCATTTCCCGCTGCTTAGAGGCTGCACGGTTTATACTCTTTTGAGGGCCTATTAGATCTTTGACCAAGCCATCAGCATAAAGAGCAGACTCCACAATGTTCTGGCCATTCAAAAGAATGAACGGGAAACGGGAACTAGGCAAGCGGTCCACATGAAGAAGCGTGTCAGCATGAAGAATCATCTGACGACCCCGTGAATACTTCACCGTAGGCTTTTCATATATA
>Ga0098053_1000804_pt1 | contig 10007 bp, 7 predicted proteins | sample 15BtaG_FD_77068 | JGI IMG/M metagenome (GOLD analysis project Ga0098053, IMG submission 77068) | Marine viral communities from the Subarctic Pacific Ocean - 15B_ETSP_OMZ_AT15312_CsCl metaG | ecosystem: Environmental > Aquatic > Marine > Oceanic | place: Pacific Ocean | collected 2015-01-18 | reverse complement strand
GGTCCCCAAATTGCAAGAAGGGAAAATTTTGTTGAAGTTCGTTTCCCGAGAGAGCACGTTATGATGGGCGATATTAATGAATTCTCAGAAGAAGGTTATAGACCTTAGTCTTTGCAACATTTCTAAACTATTTATTGTAGCATAATTGGGAGATATTTTATGAGTGCCAGAAAATTTAAGTTTATTTCACCCGGCGTTTTCCTAAACGAGATTGATAATTCACAACTACCAAACCAGCCAAGAGAGACTGGTCCATTATTTGTAGGTAGATCAAAATATGGTCCAGCAATGAGACCTGTAACAGTTGATTCATTTGCTGAGTTTGTTCAGTTATATGGTGAGCCAATTCCAGGTGGAAAGGCTGATGACGTTTGGAGAAACGGTAACGAACAAACTCCGACTTATGGTACTTATGCTGCACAAGCGTGGTTAAGAAACTCATCAACTTGTACATACATGAGATTATTGGGATCGCAAAACCTAAATGCAACAGATGCAGGCAAGGCTGGTTGGAAAATTGAAGGTGCTTCACCACTTGGTAAAGACATTGAAGCCATTCCAACATTCCCAGGTGATGCAACTGGTTCAGCTTACGGCTTATTTGTTTTTCAGAACAACCTTAGTGGCACTCAAGTAGCTTCTGCCCATGGTACTGGCTCTTTAGTTGCTACTTGGTACGTTGAAGATGGTATCATTGGATTGGTTGGAACAGAAACAGGCGGTACTTCAATCCCTTCAATTCAAGCAGGTAGTGGATCTTGCCGACTAGTTAGCACTAATACTAACGGTGTTTTCACTGTTTCTATTACCGGCTCCAGCAAAAACAGTTACAAAAACCGCGTAATTAGCTTCTCATTAAATGAGAATAACAAAAATTACATTAGAAACGTTTTTAATACAAACCCCGCAGCAGTTAATACAACAGTCACTAAGGGAAATCAAAGAGAAAGATACTGGCTTGGCGAGACTTATGCTAGAGAGTTTTTGCAGAAAGTTGAGCGAAAAGTTGTTACTGGTTCTGGTGGAGGAATGCTTGGAAGCTCTAATGCCACTTACATTGGTCTAATGTTACCTTTAGCCACCGGCTCCGCCGTAAGACACAGTGATAGACAAATTCCTTTTGAAGATGGAGCAACGAGATACAACCCAGCAACTGGCTTAGTGTTTGGTCAGGATTTGGGAGGCGCTGCTGCTGCAACAGCTTACGCATATGGCGACACGACTCCACTATTTAAGTTCCATGCATTGGATCATGCCGAGTGGGCACAAAACAATCTTAAGATTTCAATTGCAAATATCAACTACTCACAAGATCAATTCAATAAGTTTGGTACTTTTGATGTTTTAGTTCGTCGTGCCAATGACACAGATGCAGCACCAATTGTAGTTGAAAGATTTAGCAATTGTAACTTAGATGCTAATTCTCTAGATTACATTGCTAGAAAAATTGGTGATTCATATGTACAATTTGACTCAACAACAAGAAGATTAGTTACAAGAGGCGAGCATTTAAACAACTCTAAATACATTAGAGTTGAGATGGAAGCAGAAAACTACAATCCAGAATTACTACCATTTGGTTACTATGGGCCTTTAAAGTACAAAGATTTTGAAATCACTAAAACTACAAACGAATCTCAGGACAATTTTGGCACGGGTGTTATGGGGCTAGGCGCTAAAAACGTTTTAGCCAGTAACTATGTACCATCTGAAGGAAATTCTGCAAATTGTCTAATCCTTACTGGATCTGGTTTAGGTGGTAGCGGAGCAAATGGACCAGAGCTTAAAATTCTTTACCCATCACATGAATTAAGAATTTCAGGAAACCAGGAAGGTCTTGCAGGTCAGAAAGATGCTTACTGGGGTGTTTGGACTGGTATCACCAAGAATAGTGGTAAATTCAATAGAGACTTTGCAGACCTAAACAGAAATAGAACTGACACAATTACAGAACAATTAGCAGACACTGCTTACAGTGAGTACCAGTTTATCTTTACTCTTGATGAGATTTGCTCAGGCTCAACAACTGGTCTTTTAACTTGGGTTTCCGGCTCAAGAAGGGCTGCTGTTTCAGGTGATCGTGCCATCTCTGCTCAAACTGACTTCACCTACAAGAATGTTATTGATAAGGGTGTAGATCGCTTTACAATGCCTCTATATGGCGGCTCTGACGGTTTAGACATAACTGAAAGAGATCCCTTTAGAAACACCTTATTGAACGGTAAAACAGAGACAACTAACTATGCATACAACTCTGTTAAAGAGGCTGTCGATATCATTAGAGATTCTGAGTTTGTTCCTTATAACCTAGTATCAATTCCTGGTATTACCAACGAGCAGCTAACTACACACCTCATCAACACCGCTGAAGCAAGAGCAGACGCTCTGGCGGTTATCGATCTAAAGGGTGACTTCCAACCATCACACGAAGGAAACGAAGGAAAAACATATCCAAATCTAAGTGAAACAATCACCAACTTAAAAGATCGTCAGATTAACTCAAGTTATGGTTGTGCTTACTACCCCTTCGTCCAGGTTAGAGACACCTTACAGGGCCAATTGGTATATATGCCCTCCTCTGTAACTGCAATTGGTGCTATGTCCTACACGGATAGGGTTAGAGCACCATGGTTTGCGCCAGCAGGATTCAACCGTGGTGGTCTTTCAACAGGTATTGCGGGAATCCCAGTGGTTAATGTAACTCAGAAGCTTACAGCCCAAGATAGAAACAAATTATATGATGCAAATATTAACCCAATTGCTTCATTCCCAAATGAGGGTATTGTAATCTTTGGTCAAAAGACTCTACAGGTTACAAGAAGCGCATTAGATAGAATTAATGTTCGCAGATTAATGATCTTTATTAAAAAAGGTATTTCTAACATTGCTTCAGGTATATTGTTTGAACCAAATGTTCGTGCTACATGGGCAAGGTTTATTGGCCAAGCGAACCCATTCTTAGCTGATGTGCAAGCAAGGTTTGGCTTAGACGAATATAAGCTCGTACTTGATGAAACAACTACAACGCCAGACCTTGTTGACAGAAACATTTTATACGCCAAGGTTTATTTAAAGCCCACAAGAACAATTGAGTTTGTTGCTGTTGATTTCATTATTACTAATACTGGCGCATCTTTTGAGGATTAAACTAATTAATAGGATACAGGAGAACAACAATGGCCATAAATAAGTCAACACCAATTCCACCATGGGCATCAGTAAAAATTGAGCCGAAAAGAGCATTTAAATTTGTGTTAACCCTTGGTGAAATTCCAGCCTGGGTTGTAACTGACGCAACCAGACCAAGCCCAAAGTTTCAAGGTGGGGCAACTCATGATTTTTTAGGTCATCAATTTAAGTTTCCTGGCAAGGTTCAGTGGAATGATGTGGCTGTTACGCTTGTTGAGCCAATTGACCCTGACGTTTCAGGCTTGGTTTTACAGTCGATTAAAAAGGCTGGTTATAACCCACCATCAACTTGGACTGCCGATAACGAAGGGTGGAGAACAACTTTATCAAAAGAGAACTTTGTTAATGGAAACTTGGGTAATATTGCAATTAAGGTTTTAGACTCAAACGGCAATGTTGTTGAAAAGTGGACTTTGTATAACCCCTTTATTAATTCAGTTTCTTACTCCAAATTGGCATATAATCAAAATGGGATTAACACAATTGGCCTTGGATTCTCTTACGATTATGCAGACGTTGAAATTTTTGAGGTTGACCAAAATACAACTTTAGCATAGTTATTTAGATGTCAGAACTAATTGAACAATCTATTTATCAGCAGAGCCTACAAAGTGGTTTTCGTTTTCTTTTGCGAATTCAAGATGTCCCATTCGCTCTTGTTTCAGATGTAGGCAGGCCAAGCCCGGTATTCGATAATCCAAGACAATATCAGCTTTTAAATTGGAAATTTAAATTTCCAGGTGGAATTGTTACTTGGCAAGATATTTCTTTTACGATTAGAGAAACATTTGATAATGGAATAGTTGATTCTATTTCAGGAATAATGCTTGATAAATATAAAAAATTGAGTTATGATAATCCTAATCAAGTTTCTGCCACAAACTTGAAAAACATGAGCAAGTCATCCTTAATGCAATCCCTTGGAGATGTTATAATACAGTTAATCAATCCAGAAGGCAATGTATATGAGCAGTGGACTTTATATGGGGCGTTTGTTTCGGGCATAACCTTTAGCAAGCTTTCCTACACAAGCTCTGGTCTTATTGGAACAACTATGAAGATTAGCTATGATTGGGCAGCCTTAACTTATGCAAACGAGAACGGCTTTGAAAAAACTTATTAATTAAGAGGTTAGAATGAAAAAATTTAATATGGAAGACAATCCGACTTCCAATGAATATAATGGTTTGTCACATTATGTTGATTTGCCAACAGGTGGAATATATTATCCAGAAGGGCACCCACTCCACAATGTTGCACAAATAGAAGTTAAAATGATGACAACAAAAGAAGAGGATATTTTAACAAATCAATCTTATGTTGAAAATGGTGTTGCTGTTGACAAATTGCTTGAAAGTATTATTTTGGTTAAAATCAGTCCAAAGGATATACACGAGACCGATAAAATGGCTGTATTATTATCTGCAAGAATAGAAGCTTATGGTCCTGAGTACGAAGTCGTTTCTATTTGCCCACATTGTTCTGAAGAACAGGAAGATACAATTAACTTAAGTGATGTCTTAACAAATGTAGTTGAAAGTGAATTTGAGAAGACTGACGCAGGAACAACAATAATCGAACTTCCAAAATCAAAAAAAGTTATTGAATTTAAAATTTTACTACCAAAAGACTTGGAGTCTATTAGTAAGTCTGTTGATAAGATGAAAAAGCTTAATATCAATACAAGTTTTAATATTGAGTTTTTTAAGAGAATTATTGTATCTATGGATGGCTCAGAGGATAAAGTTCAAATATCAGAATTTGTGCAGAACATTCGTATTATGGATTCAAGAGCCTTAACAAAGGCTTATAATAGTTCGTTACCTTCAATTAGTACAGAAAGAGAAACAGTCTGTCAAGCTTGTAATAAGGAAAGCAAGGGGGTTTTGCCCATCCAGGCAAACTTTTTTTTTCCTGAACTCTAATTATCTGGAGATGATTTACTCCAATATTATATCTTTGATTTCGTCTGGTGGGTGGTCTTATAAGGACATTTATACTCTTCCTGTGTCAAAAAGAGATTGGATATTTGGCAAGTTTGTTGAATTAAACACTCCGAAAGAGGAAAATGAATAATGGCACCCCCAAAAAAAAATAATTCAGGTTTAGAGCAAGTTGTAGAATTTAATAAAAATTTGGGGGATGCCTTCGAGAATACAGTCAAATTTAGGGCTGAAGTACAATTAATAACAAAAAGCTTTGATTTTTTAAATGCACGGCTTGGCGAAGGCATTGAAACATTAAACCAACTGGAGACAATACAAGTCGCGCTCAATAAAACTTTGGGTTCCGATGGAACTGACGCAACAATAAAAATAAGCAAAGCTTTTGAAGAGCTTAATAAGGAGATGCTTGGTCTCCAAGAGACAAATGTTCAAGGTGCTTTTGAAGGAATTAGAAAATCGTTCGCACTGACGAATAAGGAAATTGTTAAACAAGCTGTCAGCGCAGAGAAGCTTAAAGAAGCAATGAATAAGGTTTCCGAATCTATTTCAAAAAATTCAAATGTCATTGACCAGTCAAAGTTGGTTGGATTCACACAAAAGTTTACATTTCAGACAAATAATGCTGTTGGTTCGGCTGAAAAGTTTGGTGAAAAATTGGTTGGTCTCGCTTACAGGCTTGGACTTCCAAATGAGCAATTACTAAATTTAGGTCAAAGCATGTTATCCACCGGCAATTATTTTGGTGAAACAAATGACAAGATCGAAGAAGCAACTTTAAAAGCGACGGCATTTGGCCGAGCTTTAGGAACAACTGGTGATGTTGTTAATAAACAATTACTGAGTATGCAAACAATCTCTGGCAGGCAACAGTTGGCGGCACGCTTATCTCAAATCGGTGGAATGGTTGGAGTTGATGTTGATATCTCAAAATTAATGAGTGCTGACCCTGACGAACAAAGACAGGGGTTGCGGGATGCTTTAAGAAAATTTAGCTCGTCTTCTAAAAATTTAACACCCGCGCAGAAAAGGGCATTATCCCTTACTCTTGACAAGGCGCTGCCTGCTTTTGGGCGCGAAGCAATCCAAACAGCGCTTACAAGAGGCGTGGATGTTGAAGCCGCACAGGCAAAGATTGATAAAGCTAAAAAAGATGCAGCAAAGGAAGGCCCAATAACTGATGAGATGAGAAAGCGTGCTGCGACTTTTGAAGCTAAACGCACACAATTTATTGCAGCAGAACGCAGACTTGCTGGTCAAGAACAGCTTAAAGCGTTTCAAGCGTTTGGAGAGATGAAAGCAACAGGTGCAAAATTTAATCAGGCTTCAGACAAGTTCTCAGGCGCGGTTAAAGCCTTTGGAGACGAGATAAACGAACTGGAAAAGAGTATTATTGAAAAACGTGCCGACCCCAAAAAAGAGTTCGCTAAAATGTTGACAAGATACGGCATCACTGTCACTGCCGAAAATATTTTAACCGAATTACAGAAACTAACAAGCGCACTGATTAGTCCTACCGCAACAACTAAAGTTAAAGCACTGACAAAATAAATTATTTTATTTAACCTATTTATTGTATGAGCATATCAGTAAAAAACCCTATAACACTTGGAAACACGCTTGAAGGACTTTTAGGTGGTGGAGCAGGACTTGGTGATGAACTATTGGGAGCCCCGATAAACGATCCAACTTTAATGACCTCTTTGCCAGCAGAAGCTTCATTAAGAAATAAACTAAACTTTGCCAGCATAAGAATTGCTTTTCCAACAACCGCAGGAAAAACAGCTTTGACTAATTTATTTTCATCAACTGCTTTAAGCTTTCCAGCCTATTTAACAAGCCTTTCCCAAACTTTTAATCCAAGTTTTAGTTCAACAAAAGTTTATGGTAGAACAGACGGTATTCCAACTTATAGTGGAACAACAAGAACAATAAGGGTGGCACTAAAAATTCCATGTTTTGATGAGGCCGACGCTAATGAAAACATGAAAAAAGTTAATCGCTTTATAAAAAATATTTATCCCTCTTACAACGAAATTAAGGGTGATTTAATTATTGCATCACCACCGCTGGTTAGAGTTAAATTTGCCAATCTGATTGTGGACCCAAAGTCTTCATTTAGAGGATTACTTGGGTATATAAATTCTTTCAATTATAGCTTTAACCCATCAGATGGTTTTTTTATGGATAAATCCGAGGGTGGCACCAATAATTTATTTTTTAGAGAATATACAATTGGGTTTACAATGAACGTTTTACATGAAAAGGTCATTGGTACGATAAATGGTAGGCCAAGCAACCCAACTGATTATCCTTACAGGACTCGACACAATATTTTTAGCCCAACTCAACAAAAAAGTCCACAAGATCTAAATAAGACATTTGGTTTGTCCGGTGATTTAAGCGAAGCAAAGATTTTACGGTAGGTAATTTAATGGCATCAAGATACAATAGAACTGATATAGTTAATTTAGCAGATACAGATTATAAAAAAGTCTATTTGGATAAATTTAATGATGGTAAGAGACAATACATGCCCATTATTCAAACTTTAAACATAGATTACCCAAGCTTTGAAGAAATTCTACAACTTGATTATGTTGATCATATCTGGTCCATGGGGGATAGATATTATAAACTGGCTGATGGGTATTATGGAAATTCAAGATATTGGTGGATTATTGCTTGGTTCAATAAAAAGCCAACAGAGTCCCATATTAAAGTTGGAGAGGTTATAAGAGTTCCTACCTCTTTAGGCGATATATTATCTGCCATGGGGTATTAAACAATGGCCGACAAGATAGAATATTTTAAACCAAAGTTTACAACAGATTTAGATTTAGACCAAGCTTTTTTAAATCAAATATTAGTCCCTAAAATAAGCAATAATAATCATCCACTTTCAAGATTTTTTAAAAAAGACTCAGAGGCATTAGATATTGAAAGTCAAAGAAGTGCGTTGGCGCTCAATAAAATTATTCCGTTGAATGCAAACTATGGTTGTGATTTTGAATCTTATATGAGAAACTCAAAACTCAAAGAAAGGAAAGAACATATAAAGTTTATGCAGTCAATAAAAACACACCAGTTGGCTGCTTTGTCCCCCTATGCTCAGTTCTATGTTGTTGATTCGAAAAATCTTAAAAAATCAACATTTAAAAAGACTGCAATCCCAATTTCATTTGGCAAGGGATTTGATTTAGATTTTTTTCTTAAAAATAAAAACTCAACTTCTCGCGGTGAAGGTGCCGGTCTTATTTCCATTAGCGCTAATAGAGTCTATAATATAACAGGCGATTATGATCCAATAACTTTAAGCGCACAATTTTTCTTTTCATCATACGAAGTTTTAATAAACAAGCCCGCTATTGAAAAATCAAGTCTTGCTGGATTAAGCTATAATGGAAACAACTTTGGAGCGTTTGCAGGATTTTTTAATAGTATTCAAAGTATAACTTATAAAGAGTTGATCAAAAGAAGTAATGACATTAAATTGGTCTTAGAGTACGGATGGACTTATTCTGATGGGGTTTCTGATGATATTTTAAGTCGAAAAGAAAAAGAACTTATTGATAAATTTGAAAAAGTTTATTATAAAATAACGCCGATTACTCACAAGATTAACTTTAAAGAGGATGGAAGTTTCACTTTAGATGTACAATATATTCCTGCACCCTTGGCAGATTTAGAAGATAAACCTGGGCTTGGCGATGCAGTTGTTGATAAGATTTTGTCCAAAAGCATAACTTCAGAGAAGAAAGCCCTTTTAAAAGACATAGCTGGGGCTAGAAATCTACTGAAAGCCCTCGCCACGGCCATTAGCCAAAACGAAAACAGGCTTGGGCCAGAAGCAAGCAATAAAATTAAAAATGACTTTAAGGATAAGGATGTTAAGAAGAGGTTAAACTTTAACCAGGGTTCCATTCAATGGAAATATCAGGAACGACTTAAGAAACAAAAAAGTGAACAAGTCAAATTGAAAAAACTTTTAAAGGCTAACCTGCCCCTTTTTGCAAACTTTGTTATAGAAGATTTTAAAGAAAATAATCTTTTTAATTCTTATAAGTTAACAACAGGAATTGAAACAAGTAATGGCATAAAAACAATCAATAACATATTTAATGTAAAAATTGGTAGAAAAGAAGGAAATCCAGATATTTCTTACTTTGAAAGTGCAAAAAGTGATAATAAATTTAAATTGGATAATGTAAGCACCTTAGAAGATCAGGTGGTCGTTATGACTTTTATGGGCGACGCCTTCCCGAATGATGGTAATTCAAAAAAGATACTTTCAGATGTTGGTAAAAACGCAAAAAAAATAATTAATAGTTATTTTACAAAAACGTCACCCAAACAAGGAGAGACATCCTTTATATTTTTCAAAGATATTTTAAGGGGAATTTATGATTTATCAGAAAAATATGATAAAGTCAACAATGTTCAATTTGATTTGCCTTATTATATTTTAGGAAATGTGGCTTGCCCTTTACCCAACGGAAATAAATATTGGTGTAATATTGGTGACTTGGCTTTTACCGAAAACAGTTTAAAACAAGCCCTTATTGATTTTTTTAAAAACTATCCAAATGCAAATTTTAAAAAATTTATTAACTTTTTTGTTCAAAAGGTCATACCGACAATTGTCGTAAACAGATCAAATATTGCTGCGTTTCCTTCACTCTCCTATCCATATTATCACTTTGATGAAGCAAAGTATCAAAAGGATTTCCTGGAACAAGTTCCAGGAAATAAACAAATCAGTCTTTTTCAAGGCGACTCTAAAGCTTTTGAGGATTTTTGTGTTGGTTATTTCGATTCGGCAGATATTAGAGCTTCAAACGGTTGTTTTTTTATAGGACAAAGTAGTAATCTTTT
>Ga0098053_1000796_pt1 | contig 10084 bp, 16 predicted proteins | sample 15BtaG_FD_77068 | JGI IMG/M metagenome (GOLD analysis project Ga0098053, IMG submission 77068) | Marine viral communities from the Subarctic Pacific Ocean - 15B_ETSP_OMZ_AT15312_CsCl metaG | ecosystem: Environmental > Aquatic > Marine > Oceanic | place: Pacific Ocean | collected 2015-01-18 | reverse complement strand
AATCAACTCCTGTGCAATGCGATGGTCGAGGATTCAAACAGGGCATGGAACACCTCGCCACTTCCTGGTGTAAACGCGATCTCAAAGCGATACCGCTTTGTGCCTGTCGCTGGTATGGATGCCGGAACATCCCACCTAAAGTTGTAGCCCGTCTCATCTTCGCTCCATCGTGCATCCGTTTGCAGCGCATCAAACACCACAGAAGCTACTGTGAGTGAGCCGGTATCTGTTGCGGACGTTGGGTCAGCCAAGTCAAAGATTGAGTAGGCAATGCTCGATATATCCGCCTGCACAATGTTCGCGGCGTCAACGCCTTGAATCCTTGCCATCAACGAGAATCCTGAATCCTCGATGGTGGTCAGGTTATGAATTAGCGTGCTCATTGACATATCCCCGCTTTTACAACGCCTGGTGTGAAGTGATCTGACATTGTTACTCCAGGCGTATAATGGCTTATCGCTGTCGTTCCTGGTGTGTAGTGACCTGACACCAAAACGCCTGGCACATGGTGCCCTGCTACAGCAACCCCAGCAGCAAACGCATCCATTGCCTTGATGCACCCAATCAAGGGCTGCACTTCAGCGCCAATCGTGAATCCCAGCGTTGGCAGGTTGTTGACGCTCCCGAATGAGCCGAAGCCCATCGTGACAACTGTTGCGATGCTCATGTTGCCCTCGTTATCGAGGTCGGCGTTGTAGCTGAATCGAGCGTGTACGTGGCTGCTGTCGTTGATCCGTCTCGCTTCTTCACTGTCTTGGTCGTGCCAGCAATAGCAAATTCCGTGACGCCCTGGCAGATCTCGTAGAGTGCCTGGGCGACTGTGAACGTACTGCCGTCTGTGCCGTATGCTTCAGTCATCGCGGTCGTGAGTACGTCAGACACCGAGATGTCGTTAAGCGCAGCCAATGTCGCTGGCAGAGTGGTCCCGGTATCGACCAGAATCGCATCGACGTTGCTGTCGATAGTGGCAAGGGATGCCGGAAGCGTTGTGCCCGTGTCAACGAGCGTCGCCGCGGTGTCAACCTTGATTGCGGCGATATCCGCTGCGTGACTTGCACCTGCCGGCGTGCCGAGTGTCGCAGTGTCAACGAGGATTGCATCGACATTACTGTCAACCGTTGCGATAGTTGCTGGGATCGTCGTGCCTGTGTCAACCAGAATCGCATCGACGTTGCTGTCAACCGTTGCAATATCTGCGGCAATGTCCGCGCCAGCTGGCGTTCCCAATCGCGTCAAGACCGAACTGGTATCTGTGGTCAGTTCTGCACGCGTTGGCGGGTCATAGTCGCTAAGAGCGGTATCTGCCTCGGTGTTTACCTGGGCCTTCATTGTGGTGCTCATGCCACCGAGGTCTGTGAGTCCAGCGCCAGCAGTGCCAACTTGAGTCTGGATGTCCTGAGTGTCCGCAACGATGGCGGCCAACTGCGTGCTGTTCGAGTCTATTTCGGCGCGGACGTTCGCCGCAGTGTGCGTGCTAAATCCTGTTGCGGTCGCCCAGTTTCCTTGGTTAGTCTGCAATTCTGCTGTGTCGAGGAGTATCGTATCTACAATCCCGTCTACGATTGATAGAGCAGATGCGGTAGCCAACGAGGTAAGAGCACCACTGTCAGGAAGCACATCGGTTACTGCTTTTACCGCATCGACCACTGTGTCCACTGTCGCCAGGCTGGCTGCCGTAGCAAGAGCAGCATCGGTGATTGCAGTGTCGCACTCAGCGTTGACTTCCGCCTTCATCCCCGTGCTCATCCCGCCAAGGTCAGAAAGGCCAGCCCCAGCAGCGCCAATCTCTGCGGTGTCTGTCAGGATTGATGCGGTCTCAGCCTTGACTGCAATAATGTCTGCTGCAATGTCTGTGCCTGCTGCGTTGGTGATGACAGCAGCCTGTATCGCATCGAGTTCGCCCTGAAGCGTTGTCGAGGTATCAGTCTCGATTGCGTCGATGCTCGCTTGTGTAGCCGTGAGCAAGGCAATCTGGCCGGAGGAATTGAAGCCGGCTGCGGAGGCTCCTATCAGGGCGTCGTAGATCGCTTCTTCGAGCACCTGGAACGACCGCTTGACGTACAGGGCGCCGGAGACATGAACCGTCACATCGAGAGTGCCAACCGTGTCAGTGTCGGTGGCGTCAAGGGTTGCTGTGTAGATCCCGCCCGAATCGTGAGTTGCGCCGCCTGAGTTCTTCGCCGCCGACGCCCCACCAGATTTCGACAGCAGAATGTCAGTGTTCGCAATTGTCAGGGAGGTCGTGGCCGAGTCGCCGTTAGTCGAATCAACGAACGGGCCAAGCGTAATCGCCTGGGAGGCAGTTGATTGCTTGAGATAGTTCATTTGATCGGCCTGTTGACGATAGTGATTCTGAAAAACTGCAATACTTGACGAGGCTGCCGTTGCTTCATCAAATCGAGCGATTGAACGTCGCCCAATTTGCTGGACGCCTATTCCCCCTGGAGGTGTCGCCATCGGTAGATCCTAGTCAGGCTGACCATGTCACTTGCATGTTCGGATGTGTCGGCAGGATGGCAACGACATACTCTTTATCTTCTAGCCACGATTGAATCGATGCGACTAGGCGGTCTTCGATGTCGAGCACCACCATTGTCGTTTCGGTTTCTTTGTCCGCTTCAGTCTTCAGCCTTTGAACGATGTCTTGTTTTAGACGGCGAATCTTAACTGCGTTCGCCCCTCGCCTGTTTCGCAATTCTTCCGGTGTCGGTAGGTCCATTATTCGATCTCGTCTATGTGTATTCGAGCAAAGCGTGCATCACAAAACGGTCTAGGCTTTTGATGTAGTGGACCCGGATCATGCGGTGGCTCGAAGGGGTATCCCACTCCCAAGACGGCTCGCCGGTCATGTTTTCGTCCACCCAGTGGAATGTGGCGGATCCACTAGATGCCCAGGTTATACCGCGCGACATCATCCCCGAATCTTGTTTGACATCGATAAACCCGATCATATCGCCATTGGGTTCAGTGAGCGTTATCGTTACGTCGCCAGTTGCTGCCGCGAGGTCGAGGGCATATGTATTAGACGCTCCCATGTCGAGCGTAACGGCGTTGCTGCTAATGGAGGCCGCATTCGATCCATGCTGCAAACCAACCTTCAGCTCAACCTCGTCGTTTGTCTCGTCTAACGTGAATGCCGTGGTGCCGTCCACAGTAAAATGGACATCGTCTGAGGTGTCGCAATAGATCGTGCCGCCCGTCCCAGATGCCGCGTTGAGCATCGTGAATGTTTTGTCGTTGTCGATCTGAAGCCGCCCGCCGGAAACGTAGACTCTGGCAGTGGAGGCGCCAGCAGAACCAAAGACGACATTTCCCGTGCCGTGATCCCATGTCTGGATGTCACTTTCGCCTGCTCCCCCGGCGTCAGTCAGGGAGTCGAGAGTTAATTTCCCGGCATCCATGCTGAGGTTCATCCACTTGTCATTTGATCCTCCTCCAAGATCAACAAGCGAGATGTTCGCACCACCAGATGCGCCTTGAATATGGAGGTAAGCAGCATTGGTTGCTTCGTAGACACCAACGTAGGCGTGGGAAGTTCCTGAAGTCCAACTGGCTATTGTTTTTGGGTTGCGGTCCTCGCCAAACACGGCATTCTCAGCGACGATCAAGTTGCCGGAATCAACTGTGATGCCGTTAGCTCCACCTGTGTCAATTGTTGAATCGACAAGTTCCGAATTGCCCGCATTCCCGTCGTAGTACGGGATGTAGTTATCGGTCAGATTGCCGATACCGATTCCATACGCAGAATCGCAGAATCGTTCGGCGGCAAACACTAGACGAACCTTCTTCGTACCTGCGCCCCAGTTCACCGCGCTGCCGCCATTGGTCGAATATAAGACGGCGTTGCGACCAAGAATTGTTGTAGACTCTGCCCATGTCGCCGTGCCAACTTCGACATCCGTCCCGCTATCGTCGAGGTCATCAATTTCATACGTGACCGCATCACCATCGTCTAACGCTGCGATAAATGTCTGAGCACCCGCTGGCGCAGACCCGTCTAGCACAAACGAGCCGCCAGTGCCCGTCGTCGTTGTCGTGTCTTCGACACAGTTTGCGTAGACGTTTCCCATGCCTTACCTCATCGTGTCGCGGATTGCGTTGCGGTTCTCTTTGACGCCGATCTTGATTTCAGCCAGCGAGCTATGTATCGGGTCGATGTTGAGCCGAATGAATTCCTTCATGTCTTCCCGCTCGAGTAATCGATCCTTTGCCGCGGCGGTCGACGTGTAACGGCTCGCGTTGATGTGGATGATCTGTTCCGAATGAGCCATCACAGTTGTTGCGAACCAGCCGGCTATGGGCAGGCCAATGACTACCGTGACTTTCATCAGGTAATCAAGCACCAGACCGGCTGCCGACTCTTGGAATTTCTTGAGCTGTTCCCTGACCATGTCTGCCCCTCACTCCATTTCAATTCGTGGCCGGCGTGTCACGTCGCGGATTGCATAGCCCACGCAGTTGGCAATCGTCCGCTCCGAATCCCAGCCGAGCCCTTTGCCAACGGTGCCATTGAGCTCATCGCCCCACTGCCCCCAACTGTTTGCGTACCCGAAATACCACTTACCTCGTGACTTGGTCGGCAGCACGCTGTAGATGCAGTGCCCTTGCCGGCCGTAGACGATGGGCCAGCCTTTGACGAGTGCGGTGAACCAGCCCTCCACCGTGTTGATTCGCAGGGCGTCTGTGACACGGAACAGCTTGGCGGTTGGTTCCCAGTCGAGCTTTCGCAGCCGTCGCGGATTGAATCCAGTCGCTGGATAGACCAGCTTGAACTCGTCCTCGTTGGCAGCGGTGTCGAGAGGAAGGGCGCCGCGGTCTAGCAGTTCGGTCACGCCATCGGGAATGTAGGCGCCAGACTGAGGCGAGCGGCCGATTCGCTCATACAGTGACATCGCGGACAGTTCACGCCAATTAGATCCGTATTGCAACGCAGAGCACACCATCGCGGCCCCTACGCACGCGTTGCCCACGCACGAGCCCTCACGGCCCTGATTGAGAATCGTCCGCACGGACGCCCGCAGCACGGGTTCTCGGCGAGATGCCCAGTCGTCCCATTGCGAACGCGGTATCAGATTGCCAGTCGCTTCGATGTCCATGCATAAGACGCCACTCGCAAATGACTCAGCGTCTTGCTCAATTAGACCGGTAGCTACGCCTTCTGGCGGCGTCATGTCGTGGTCGATGAATTCGTTGGTGATTGTCACTTACGCGACTCCCGCCATGCTATGGACGTGACGTATACGGTTGCGGTGAGCCAGATCACCGCGGCAATTACAATCCATCCCATCAATCTCGCCGCTCCCGCCAGAGCTTGAGCAGTTCAAGGATTAGCTTGATCCATCCCATGATGGCGATGGGATCGATTGCCATCCCGTATGTTTCTTCCATTTCCAATCCGACATGCGCCGCGACCTCGTCATTCGATGCGCCGGGATTGTCTTCGAGGAATTCGGCAGCCAGTTGCCGAGCGAGTCGCCTTTGTTTTCGCTCGAGTCTCATCGCAACCTCGATTGAATTCGCTTGATTAGTTCGGCCGGGTCGTCAGGCACCTCGCCCGAATCAACGACGCGATCTGATTCGTCCACCGCGAAAAAATATGGATAGTCGCCGTCGCTGGGTACTTGCTTGCGGTACTTCTCCGCTATCGGGTCCGGGTTCCCGTTCGGTGTCTCCGCGTCCGTGCTCAGTATCAACAGTGCCGGCGTTCCGCCCTGGAACAGCTCGCTCTGCCGCAGATCCTGCAAGGCCGTCGCCTCGGTCGCCGTGTCGCTGTCCTGGTCGCGGAGGATCAAGACGGTCGACGGACGACCCGGCGTAGGGTCCGGGCCAGGCGGATCTGGCTTTGGCGGCTTTGGCGCCTTGCCCGGCTTGACCACTAGCACCGTGACCGAGGTATCCTTGCGAAACTGGACCTGTTTGGTTGCGTCGTCGTACTTCGCCAGGAAGACCTCAAGTTCTATCTCGTATTCGCCCGCTGGCGCCCATACGTGGAGAGTGCGGCCGTTGTCGATCTCGCGGCCCTTGGCAGGGCGTTGCAAGTCCCAATCGAACAGCGCCGACCAACCTTCAGGGATCTCGACGCCGGCTTTGATGACGATAGGCTCGTGCTCAATGACCTCAAGACGGCCTTCGAGTGCGGCGCCTTGGAGCGTCGATTCGGTCTCGGATGGTGGAGCCGTGGCGGCAGTCGCGGCACAGAGCCCGATAAGCAGGATGCCCGCAATGGTTGCGGTTCGCATCAGTCTTCGTCACCGCCGATGTCATCGGGAATCGAGAAGACATTGCGAACCATGCCGCACGCCTGCATCACAACGGCCTGGCCGGCGTAACGATCTTCAACCTTGTCAATCAGGTCATCGATCAGCTCTTTGACCATTTGGGGATCAATTTGGCTCAGGACGAACCGGAGAGCGGTAATCAAGAGTCGCAATTTCATCAGGATACCTCCATGATCCAGGGAGATTCCCCCGGCACCAAGAAACAAAAAACGGCAGCAAGGTGGTTAGGCACCTAACTGCCGTCTTGTTTCTTGGTCTTGCTGATTGGGGGATCAGTCCGCACAGACACCGGGTTGCGTCTGTTTATTATCGCGATAGGCGGGTATTGGTCAATTGGGATCTGTCAATAGCGATTCCATCGCGTTCACGATGACGCCGGCCATAACACCTCCAGTGCTCAAGTAGTGGAGGTCGCTTCACGCCGTCTTCAGCGCCGACAAGTAACTCTTGCCGTCGATAATCGGCACGTTGATATGCAAGAACTCGCCAGAAGGCTTCACGATCTGTAGCCCGTATCCGTGGGCGTGATGTGGCGGTCGAGCGTGAACGTAGAACTGCCGCTTCTCGCAAAGACACCCAGGGCACCACGCCGAAATCTCGCTATCGTGCGTAGTGCGAGTGAACGAGCCTCGCCTGTGGAGATGACCGACAACAACATTTCTCGCCATGTCGTTTAGCGTGTTCGCAATCGCTGCTTTCGCATGACCGTATCCATGCATGAACAAACACTTGCCAAGTTCCAGCGTGTTCCGAGTGTTTCCTTTGGTGTGCGTGTCGTCGTGAGTGTGAAGGTATTCGATGCCTCGCTCTTTCAGGTGTAATAGGTAAACCGGATCTAACGCCCGCAACAACATGAGCGTATCCACGGCATTGCGCTTGGCGTGCTTCACACACCATTCTTCAACTCGCCGCTCGTGGTTTCCGCAGATGTACCAGAACTTCGCCTTGGGGCACGTCGCCTGCATTTTGTCCAGAAAGACATTCCCGGCATTCACGTCTTCCTGATATGTGTAGGTCGCCTGAGCGCGATATGTGAGCACATGTCGCTCAGCGAGGAACCCATCGCATGACACATGGTCACCAAGCATTACCACTTCACGCACGTTGAACTGCTCTATGTCGCGAATCATTGCCGCGAACGCTGGCTTGTCGATGTAGCACCCATGAGTATCAGGCACGACAACCCGAATGAATGTTCCTCGCGGCGACGCCATCTGCCGGCCTTTTGGGATCGTGAACTTCGCCCGTCTTTGCTCGGCGGCGGATTCGTTCTGCTCGTCGATAATCGCCAGCAGTTCGGCATTCTTCTTCCGCAATGCCTTGACTTCATCGGTTCGTGCCGGTTTCTTTAATCGCGTCATTTCATCCCCCGCTGTTGAATCCAACGGCGCAGCGTCTGTCCACTGACCGCATGCGGCAGAACGCCCGCCTCGTGCATTGCTCGCGACAACTCGGTCACGTTTCGGATAGATGGATAATGGCCTTGCATGTAATGATCTACCTCGGCGCAAATCACCTTCTGCTCAGCAGGTGTCAGTCGGTCAAACCAAGTCTGATTGCGCCCGTCTGGCTTTGACCTGAACGCGTCAAGTCGCTTCTTCTTCCTTGCCATCCTTGCCCTCGCGATAGCCTAAGTGCCGATAGAGAATCCTCGCCAAGTCATGCGAAAATTCGGTAACCGTCTCCTCGCTCGCATCCCATATTGCAGCGTGCGTGATCTCGTGAATGATGACCTCTAGCCGCTCCTCGTCTTTCAGGTCCGCTCGAATGCGAATCTGTTTATTGGGTCGATGTGGAGCGTCCACGTCGCCGCGAGCAGCCATGCCGTGGCGGAAGTCGAGCATCCAACGCTTGCCTCTGATTGTGACTCGCCCCATCGTCATTCCCCGTTGCTGAATCCCCGCCGCTTGTCTGTCTCCCATACGTCCCGATCAACCACCTCTGGATCTACTTGTGTCCATGTCTCGCGAAACGTGTCTGCGGTAACCTGCCGCAAGATGTCCTTTGTGTGGATGATGAGCCGCCACCGTCTGCCCACCCGCTGCGGCAACTTGCCGAGGAAAGGCGGGTTATAGGCGGGCGGCTTCGGCGGATGCCAGTTGTGTAATATCTGCTTGACTGGCCTGACGCCCTTCCACTTCCGCAGAAACGCCTGGCGTTGCTTCTCGATCCACTCAGCCTTGAACTTTGCAGCCGTCGCTCGATATTCAAGTCGCTCGGCGTCTGTCTTGAGGTCTTCGAGCTTGCGGCGTGACCGCTCGACGAGAAACCACGCCGCAACGTGCTCGCCGTCCCAGAATATGTACTGGTCGAGAACCAATTCAGCGGTCGCGGATTGGCTGAATAGGTGATTGAGTTCCATGTGGTCGAAGTGGTCATCAACGACAGGCGAAAGCGGTATCGCCAAGAGCACCATGATTGTGGCTGCGTTCATTTGAGAATCCGTTCAACTGCGTGTCTTCTCCGCATGACACGGCTTACAAACCACCTGCAATCCATCAGCCTCACAGAATAATCGCCGCACGAACGGCCCAATGTCCTCGAATGATTTCAACGTGCCGCACGGCACAATATGATCGACCTGAGTCTCTTTGCCCTGGAACCAATCACCGCACGCCGCACATTGATATTGCCATTTTATCCGCTTATCAGCAAGTTGAGACGGCCGGCGAGCCGCCGCCTTGCATGTATACATCGGCGGCCATTTGCGACTAGCAAGCCGAATATTAGACCGCAGGAACCCCCAGAATCTAGCCTCGGTCCATTCGCCGCTCGCCCTAGTCCTGGGTACTCGCGTCCTTGCCATTATGGTTTGATCCTCCGAATCTTCTGCCCGTCGATGTCGTAATACCAATTCTCAACGTGTCCGTTTTCGCCCTTCGGTTGTGCCTGGGTCGATGGCGAGAATCATCTGTCAGTTCCGAATAGTGGCAATTGTGATTCTGACACCCACTCTGCCGCTGACTGATGCGCTTCAATTCGAGACGCCAAGACTTCAGCCTTCTGCCAGACCGTTGGCGCTTCGTATGTGCTCCACGGTCGCTGCTTGTTTTGGGCCACATTGGTGGAATCAGCGGACGCCAGAGGCAACCGAGTGAAGATTGCAGGGTCCAGCATTCTCAGCCCGTGCAGCTTGCAGTTCGGTCGGCCGTTTCCGCAAACTGCTGCCATTGCTTCGTCCATTCGTTGCCACCAGCCTTCAGTTCCTGGGGTTGCCCAGACTCCACTGCTTCCAAGGGCGACAGTTAGCCAGTTGCGAGCGAGTCGCTTTAGCCGGTCAATTGACTCGTGAAGGTGCCAGACTGGGACGCCAGCAGCCCCTCGAGGCCAATCGTTGAGCAGTTCGTCGTTGTCCGCTTCGGTCCCATCAATCACGTCAGGAATCAATGCAAACTCGAATCTTGGATGGTGCCGCCATTCGTAGCACAGTCGGTAGTAACCATGCCAATCCGTAATTGGCTCACCCTTACGCCATGCTGTGAACGCCCCATTGTCAAAGCAGAACCCGCGACACACTTCAGCGGCCACTGGCAGGTCCTCGATTCGCCCAAACGGAATCAGGGCGTACCGGCCTTGAAGAATCCTCGCAACATCCTGACGCTTGCCACCCATTGGCGTGCCGTGGTAATGCTTCATGGCATCTGCCTTTCGATCTCTGCTAAGGCATCGCTGAGTCCGCTGACGAATTGCTTGGCGTGATAGATAAGCCAAGGGCTGAGTGTGGCATCGTTGGCGTGGATGACGATTACGGGAATATCAAGCGTGTATGCGTAGAAGATCTCCATCGAAGTCCCCACAGAGGGCTT
>Ga0098053_1000795_pt1 | contig 10093 bp, 13 predicted proteins | sample 15BtaG_FD_77068 | JGI IMG/M metagenome (GOLD analysis project Ga0098053, IMG submission 77068) | Marine viral communities from the Subarctic Pacific Ocean - 15B_ETSP_OMZ_AT15312_CsCl metaG | ecosystem: Environmental > Aquatic > Marine > Oceanic | place: Pacific Ocean | collected 2015-01-18 | reverse complement strand
GAGTTTGAAGGCCTTGATCACAGGAACAATATCGCTTTGCTCCATTAGGGATTTCTGTAACGCCATCATTAGCGCTCCAACTGCTTGGTCGGATAATTTTAGTTCTGTCATTTTGTTTCTCCTTTTGAAACTGCCCCTTCTATATGAAGCCAATCATGTTCTTTACGAACTTCTAAGTTTTTCTTCCAAACGGCTTTTAATACATCTGGATTTATATTGTTTGCGGCGGAAAAACTAATAAAAGCATTCAAGTCTTTTGCAAAGCATTTTCCTCCAAAGCCATAGAAACCGTCGGGTCCCGGTACCTTAAGATGACTTTGACCTATTCTCGTGTCCAACAAGGCTAGAGAGGTAACCTCGTCATAATTTATGCCGGTCGCGTCACAAACCTGTTTTATTTCATTAGCAAATGACACTTTAGTTGCTAAAAAGGTATTAATAAAGTATTTTACTGCCTCCGCAGTTAGCCAGTCTGTACATACATAGTGTTTATCTGGAAAGATCAATTTGACAAGCTTTACACAAACGGCTGTATCAAGAGGGTCTCCACCAAAAATCATACGATTGCAATCTCGAAAATCTTCTATATGGCTGGCCTCTGTTAAAAATTCTGGACTGAACACAATTCGCATATGAGGAAATCTGTTTTTAATTTCTTGACAGGTTCCCGGGAGCACGGTTGATTTTAAAATGATAATATTGTTATTATAGTGTTTGTATATTTCCGACATCGCCTCAAATACAATCGACAGATCACATCTAGCGTTTTGGTCCATTGGAGTAGGGAGAGCCACAAAGACTGGACCGGAGTTTCTTACCACATACTCCACGCTTTCGCAATTGGCCTTGTCGGCCTTCTTGTCAAAAATTAAAAAATTGTAATTTGATTTTAAATTTTGATGGATTGCGGTACCCACAAATCCATTTCCAATTAATCCTATGTTCATAATTCACCTATAAAATTTAATAATTTCATTCTTTTCTAATAACAAGAACCATTTCTCTTCTTGAGAAAAATCATGTCCCATTTTCTGGTTGTACTCGTTCACTTCTTCATAGTAGTGCTTTTTAGCACCGCTTTTGTAAAATGAAAAACCGAAACAATCGATTTTCCGACAACTCTTTAGAGCTAAAAGGAGGCCAATGAAACCATTCGTGGCTTCTTTTCCATTGTTCAGTTTTTTCCCTAAATTATAAAAAGCTTCATCAATAAAATAAACATTGTTGTCTTGCTCAACCTTTTCTAATATTTCTTTGTGGCGCCACAATTGCCACGAAGGATCTGTCTTAAATACAAGATTCTCATTCTTGAAGTCGTAGAGCATATGTCGGTCTAACTCTGGAAACCGACTCTTTTGTGTTGTATAATAGCTGTCATCCAAAATATTCAAGATTGAATGACAGTTTAGGATTCTAAGATTTGTTTTTGTGCCGACGGAGTGTTCATAACCTTCTGTGACAGCATGATTAAAGCGGATAACACTCTGATTTGAATCTATCTGTTCGCCGTGGGTATTATCAAGTAAGCACCCCGAGTTTCCTACTAAGGAGCAAGCGTCTCCTAGGTCGATAGGGCGGCCAGAGAGGAACAGTTTCGTTTCCTTTATTTTATTTAATATCTTCACCCGGAAACAACTTTGTTTTCTAGTTTTATGCTTGTTTTGTTTTTCATAATAGTCCTTTTTCCATTTTTTGATATTCTTCACTTGCATACCATTCATTATACCATTCAATTGTCTTTTTTATACCTGTTTTAAGATTAATTTGTGGTGCATAGTTGATATTCTTTTTTAATTTTGAAATATTGGGACACCTTCGTTGAACGCTTCCCAGCGGGGCCGGCGCAATTGAATAGTTGTTCTCCATGCTATACCACTCAGTAATAATATCCGCAACCTCAATGATTTGCACTTCCTCTAAATCATTTCCAATATGAAAAATACCGTTCACGGGCAACAAGCTCAGTTCTAAAGTCGCCGCCGTTGCATCATCTATATAACAAAACGCACGGGTCTGATAAGCGCCATATATATTAAATGGGCTTTCTCCATCTTTAGCTCGTTTGATAAGCTGAGGCATCACATGCTTAGTTCCCATTCGAGGGCCATATATGTTATGGTACCGAATAATTTGATAATCTAGTCCATACTGTTTATGATAACTATTAATCAGCAACTCACACGCAAGCTTGCTGCCACCATAAGAAAATCTCTCATTGGTGACATCTTCAATGGTGCATGCTATATCTTCTTTGCTGGGGATTAAGCTTTGATTTGTTTTCACGGTACCAGCATACACTTCCGACGAAGAAGAAAACACAAACTTTGTTGTACTATCTCTAAAGTGTCGCAACATATGTAAGGTGCTCTCTATCGCCACCTCCATAACGGTGAACGGTACATTATAAAAATTTTCTGTTCCGTTAATAGCCGCAAGATGAAATACTATATCATAATCCTTGTCAAGTGTAGCCACGTCTTCAAATCGTGTCAAATCTTTTTTAATAAATTCGACATTGGATCGCGATGTTAAGTCGCTAATCATCTTATCAGCTTGGCCGCGAGAATTATTATCACATATGTGGGTAACATGATCGTGATGAACACAGAGCGCCGCTAAATGTGCACCAATAAAACCAGAACCGCCCGTAATTAATATTTTCATTATTTTCTCATCCCGTCATAGACGGTAGTTTTATATTTTTTATTTTCATCAAGAATGGTTCTGAAAAAATCAATATCGAGGCCCATCTCTTCTACAAGCTTGGCTATAGCCAGCGTATCTTTCGGCAAGCATACTCCGCCGAATCCGCGGAAGTTATCATTACACTGTAGATATGAATCGTTTATATGCTCTCTGAGAACTAGGGAGTTCTTTATGTCAGAGTATGATATTTCCATTTTTTTACAAACTTCATAAAAGCTATTGGACAAAGTTATCAAGGTAGCATTATATATGTTGTTATAGTATTTTACCATTTCTGCTTCTGTTGGTTTCAATCTCCTAAAGTTCTTGGGATAATGCCCGTGAGCTTGCCGGACCTTCCTGTAAACTTCCTCGGATTCTGTTCCGATAACACATAGATCATGATTCTCTACAAAATCAATCATTGCACACCTTTCTCTTAAGAATTCTGGGACAAAGCAAATTTCCAAGTTCGGATACTGTTCTGATAACTTTTTGGTTGTACCGGGTGTTACTGTTGACTTTACTGCTACAATTCCTTTATAATTGTTTTTATTTAATCTGCTAATTGATTCTTCTACTATACTAGTATCACAAAAACCATGCTCGTCGGGGGGAGTTGGAACACATAGGAAACATACTTCTGTTTCCAAAACATTCTCAAATTTACTGTCCTCATAAGCTGGATCATAGAAGGATATATCTTGGCCAAGCTCTGAGAATCCGTTGCGAAGGGCGCTGCCCACTACTCCTATTCCTAAAATTCCTATTTTCATTTAAAAATCTCCATTTTTCTTAAATCTGGCCAATCAGCTAATGTCCACTGTCTCGGCTTACTTTCTATTGCATCTGGCAATTTCTTTAGTCCCATAGATGCCACTTCTGGTGTCATGTAATAGTGATATCCCATTGTATTAATATTCTGACTGGCCCATGGAATATCTGGCATCCTTCCATCATATGACATCTTTTTTAAGTTTTGAGAATCACTCTCTTCTTGGCACAAAATTACGCCGCCGCGGCCTAGGCTCAAGTGCTTTCGAAATTGGAAACTAATGCACATAAAGGAGTTAGGAATATAGCTATCCTTTCTCCACAGCACTGCTGCGTCTATTATGTTGGTATTGCCAATATAATAATAATCTCTCCAATCTTCTTCTTTCCACTCCAACTCAATGTTTAGCTTCTTTGCCAACAAAGGAACGGAAATATAAGTATGAGCCGGAACGATCATTTTTTCGACATTCTTATATCTCATACAAAGCTCTATACCATGAGTACAGCAGTCGACGGCGACGGCATATGGAGCGCCGAAAAAGGAAGCTATTTTCTCTTCAAATTCTGTGACTGCTTCGAAACTCATTTATCACACTCTATATTAAGACTCATTAGTACGCCAGAGTCCTTGTTCATGTGAGGCAAGTATGCTTGTGAATGGTCATCGAAAATGGCATGCTCAGTTTCTCTCCAATCATACATCCTAACATTAGAAAACGAACTGTCTTCCAGAACTCTCTTGAGAGATGAAAAATCATAAACCGTTCTATGGTAAATTGTTTCTTTTCCCATTGGCATGCGGCCGTACAACAATCCTGTGAAACTGTCCAAAGGATAAGTTCCTTGTGAATATAGTCTTGAAATTTCATAAAAATTTGGGACCGCAAGTCGCAACACCCCGCCGGGCCTTAATACTCTTCTCCACTCCGCAAATAAGTTTGTCACCTGTTGGCGGTCGAAATACTCTACCACATGTGATGCATAAATCAAATCTACTGTATTATCTTCGAATTGATTTAAGTCAAAAATAGAATCATAATTTAAGTGATCATAATCTCCCGCATCGATATGTACCCAGTCTTTTCCAAAGTTTCTCCAACCGCATCCCATATTTATCTTAATCATCTTTAATAAATTCCTTATCTAATTCTTGCCCCTCATATGGGCCTGTTTTATATTCATAAACTAAAGTGTCGTCTTCTAAAATCTCGTATGTATGTCCGCCATACAAAGTAAAACTCGCATCACCAGTTTGCAAGACAGGGGATGCGATTAGTTTATTGTCGATATCATATAGTCTGCACCGGACTTGGCCTGAAATGACCACCCAAGATTCTTGGGCTATTTGGTGAGAGTAATGCCTGTCCTTTGTGATATGGCGGTGGGGTGGGAAAGTTTTACCTTTTTCCATTTTTAACAAAGAGCACTGAATGAAGTTGTCATCTGGGACGACGTTAACTCGGCCGGTACTGTCTGATGGTCTCACTATTATGTGTAGCAATCTATCTGGTTCCGTTTTTGAATATATTCTTTCTATCATTTTGTGCCATAGTACTCTTGTAAAGTTAAGGGGCCATCAAAAATAGAGCGATTATAAAAGCCCTCCATTAGGGTTCCCTTGTAGATTTCTATATTTTCAATAAATTCGTCTCGGGCCCGAGTTGTTCTGGCGCCCCAAGACCACTTATATTTATTTTTCCAAAGCGACCCATAGTCTCCAAAGTCTCTAAAATTAGCATGATACTTCTTGCTACCCGAGCCAGAATTGGGTATACCTAATGAGTTTTTCACCCAGCAATCATGATTTATAATTATATCTGGAAATATTACTGTTGCGATATCTTTTGTGGCAAACTGATATGCTATATCATCTCCAAAATATTCAATTTTGAACTGATAGTCTTTTTGAATGTATTCTTTAAATAACGCGATGTTTATGCCAAAGGCAACCCAAACCGGCGACTCTACCACAAAATGATCAGATTCTAGATATTCCTCCGGAAGATTAGTATACCAGCCCGGGTGGGGCATTTTATCTATATTTTGAACAAGATTTGCTCTCGCATAGGAATCTGCTCTTGGTGATAAGTTCTGAGGGGTGTTCAGAACTTTAAAACCAAAGGCGCCGATGGTATCCTTATATTCTTTCAAACTTTCGAGCCTTTCTTCTAAGAGGGACCAAAAGTTTTCTTGAGTTGGGTATCCGTCATGCGTAAACCAGACTAGCCAGTCGCACTCTATATCGTTTTTTTCCAAATATTCTATTGTTTTTTCGAAATGCCGCATTGAAGAAGTTTGATGCTCATCCTCTTTTAGGTCCAGATCTATTATTTCATATGGACATTTTTCGATAATTAAATCTCTTAATTTTAAATTTTCTTCACTTGAACCACAGTCTGCGTTGAAAATCACTTTATTTGACAGATCTGATTTATTCTTTCTAAACCACAATTTTGGCCAAAGCTCATAGTTGTTGTAACTGCTAAATAAACAGCAAAACTTTGAATCATTCATATTTTTGTTCCTTTGTTAAAAAAAGTATTTGAATTAATTGCTTTGTCACAAATAAATAAATCGTAGTGAGGCTTTCCTAGCCGCAGTTCGTGGTGCTTGGCGGCCCAAGTCAAGAGTTGCTGCTCAGTCGTCTGTCTCCAGTCGATACCAGTTACGGTTCCGCGGGCTGTCCAGTAAACGACTGTATGGCCGGCGTCGTAGAGGCTGTTTATCTTTTCGATGTTCTCTTTGATTGGCAGAGCATCAGGATAATTTCTCTCACCCTCATATCTACAAATTGTTTCATCTATATCAACATAATAAATCACGCCTACCCCCTCAAGCTCTTTCTTTTTGAGAGTTCACCAGCCCTAACCGTTCTAGGGCCGTATTCACCTAAAGCACTATTGATATCCCTGATCCCCTTGACTAACTTAATCATACCTTGGGGCTCAACAGAAGCAAGCTGATCGCTCCCCCACATTGTTCTATCTAAAGTTAAGTGCCTTTCGACCCAAGTACATCCCATAGCAACTGCTGCGAACGTAGTAACCAGACCATATTCGTGTCCGCCGTACCCTATTTCAACATTACTATATTTGTCCTGTAGCCAGTTAATATACTTTAAGTTTAGATCTGGAACAGGGCTAGGATATGTAGAATTAGTGTGCATGACAACATCTGGATTGCATACTTCAATACACTCTTTAATCTCTTTTTCCGTGCTCATGCCCGTGCTTATAACCAGCAGCTCAGTATTATCTCTCGCATACCTACAAAGATCCAAATTTGTTATCAATGCAGATCCTATTTTCATTGGTCCACCATAAGTTTTCATAAAATCAACAGATGGTTTGTCCCAAACACTAGCAAATATTTCAATTTTTTTATCAGATACATAATCATATAACTCGTCATATTCTTCTCTTTCGAATTCGATTTTCTTTTTGTATTCAATGTAGGGTATGGTACCCCAAGGTGTTTCTCTAAGTTTGTTTTTTTGATCCTCGGGCACGCATATGTCTGGGGTTCTTTTTTGAAACTTAGCATAGTCGCAGCCAGCCACCAGCGAGGCATCAATTAATCTTTTAGCCAGTTCGACACTACCGTTATGGTTTATACCGATCTCAGATATTATTTTTGTCATTTTTTGCTCCTTCCTGAAAACGTTCAAAATCGCTCATATAATCAACATCAATTATTTTATTCTCCATCGGATAAAAAACAGTCTCTTCGCAATATAGATTGTTATCCAACTTCTCTAGAATGTGTGGCTTCGTAATCACAATGTAATGACAGACCTCAAAACACTCTGGATATTCTTGCCTTCTGTAAAGATTATGATTTATGACCTTAGAGCCTCTAAAATTGTCTAGTACATAATAACACATATAGGGATGACTGTCAACATGTTTTTTGCACAACAGGGAAGACGCTCCAGAATTTAGATAAAAATCGTACACTCTTTGTATCTGAAGCATAGTCCTCTGGGGGTATGTTAAATATAATGTTATTATGTCGTCTTTTGGAGATATGTTGAATTTTTCTCGGGCATCCAAAATTACTAATCTCATGCTAGTGTCGTCAGCGCTCAATCCTTTCTCGCGGTGGAGAACATTAAATTCATAACTTTTCGCTCGGGAGAGCAGTTGTTCATCATCCGTGGTAACAATTGTTCTATGTCGTAAAAAATCTGGTATTTGTGCAGCGGTATAATCAAACAAATGCCTATTTTTATGCGGAAACCCTTTTGAGCCTTTTCGAGCCGGTATTACTATCCAGACATTTTTCATAAATCACCCTTATATTTATTCCTTATCTCAAACTTCATATGCCCTCCCTATGCATAGATAGGCTTTCTTCATAATTTCGAGAAGGTGGGGTGTTAGCTATGGTTTCATCGATATCTATATAAATAATCATTTTCGGTCCTAAGATAAGTGTGATATAAAAACATCTGGGGCTTGTGCGGATATGGCCTCTATTTCTCTGGTTAGTTCTGCGCCTGATAGACTAAACCAGTCTTCTGACGCTGCGCCTATTAGTTTTTTCTGAGTTATCACTTCACAATTCAACATTTTAGCCTCCACCAACAATCGGCAACATGTTTCTAAATGGCCCGTCATAAAGACTATGCCTTCATAGGAGCTTAACTTCTTTAGAAATTCTCTATGGTTGCTGTCACTAACTAAATCATAATCAATATTATTAGTCTCGCAATATTTTACACACAAGGCGGTCTTTTTAATAGGATTTGAAGATTCCATGACAGCATATTTTCCATTCTTCGGCTTCATCGCCAGAGTATTAATATACTCCAGATCCTCTTGGCGCCAAACTGATGCCCCTATTTTGGGGACGTTTGGAAGACCGGTGTTCGCCTTTAATACATCAACTGCCAATTGAGTTAAGCATATTATAGCTTTGGCGCCGGCGAAGAATTCTTGATTTGCTAGCTCGTCTTTTGGAGCTATAAAATCCTTATAAAATATAGGATTTCTAGTTTTTAAATATTTGTGATCATGCTCATAAATAACATAATCTAAATTTTCAATAAAATACTTTTTATATTCTTCAGGCAAGGTAATAAAGTTAGCAATTATAAATTTGGCATGCCTATTCTCTTCCAGCAATTTAACTGTTATATCTCTACAGTATAATTTTTTAACTAGAATTCCTTTTTCTTTGAATCTGTCGATGAGAGAAAAATCATTTAATTCAGCCCCTCCCGTGAAATCTCCATAAAAGAAATCAGCTACCAAATAGTAATCAATCAATTGCCACCATCTCTTCTAGTTCTTGTATCCATTCAGCAACTTCTGGATCTACTTTATATAACATAGATGACAGCTTTTCGTGCATCTTTTCGCTCTCAAAGTTCTCCAGAACCCACTTCTGCAAAGTCAATGCTTTCTTTTTCCACTTAGAATGTTGTTTCCGCATCTGACGAAGCCTCATCTTATAAGACCCCTCTTCTGGATAACACCATTGGGCGTCTTGTTCAATAACGCCTGCCCAAACTGCTGACGGGTGGACGGGGGCTATACCATAGTCGACTTCTGCAAAATAGGGATGCTTGTCTTTTGGCTTTCCTTTTCCTTTTTTTGACTTAAGTGGAGCATAAAGAAAATCACACTGTCCGGACCAACCCGGAGCAACGACAGGGAGGCCGCTATAAGCCGCCTCAAAGAGCGGTAGGCCGTAACCCTCGCCATGGGTCAAAGACACCATTGCTTTGACCTGTGGGTGCACATAGAGAGAATGCATTTCTGCGTCTGTTAGGTCTCCATGGAGAAGATAGACTTTGCATTTTCTCTCTGGATACTTTGCTAAGACATTTGAAATCATTTTCTGTGTATGTTCACGATCTTGAATGCAGCCGTTCTTGATAAAAGTTTTCACAACCAGACCGACCTTTTGATCGATGTTTTCTTCAACAAACCACTTGATAGTGTTTTCCATATTCTTTCTTGGGCCCATTTGTGCCACAGCAAGGAAGTTGAAGTCGTAATCAAGGCTTAGTTCGAGTTCTGGTAGTGTCTCATAAATCTTTACTGGGTAATGGGCGATCTCTATTGGCGTGGTGCATGCCAAAGTCATTGGCTCGCCAGTTTGGCTGTTCTGGCCTTGGTATTTCGTGTTGTCAAAACCCCACTTAGAGTGTTCTGAGATGGTAATAATTTTATCCATCATGTTTGCCTTCTCAAGCCAAACAGGAGCAACCTTCGTGGTTTCTATTCCCGCTGTTACTCCGATGTTAATGGGTGCGAGGCGCTCCCATTCGTTGGGAATGGTGACCTGCAAAGAAATGTCAAACTGTCCGCCTTGTTGCGTGTAGATGGCGGTGGCCTTGATTCTTTCATCATACCATTTTCTCTCGTCGTTGTCCTCTGCTACCCAACCGGTCTGCCCCCAGCCGACAGGAATTACATAAATGTCGAAAATGTCTTGCCTTGTTTTTAATGATCGGATTACAAATCGGGCGTGTTCGCCATACCCAGAGCGCGTGAGACAAGGCCCACGAACTAAAATCTTTTTACGCAATTTCTTTTATCTCCCAAGGCTTATAGCCCTTTCTGGTTTCCCAAGAGCCTCGCTCTTCTACTATTTTATCCATTAGTTCAATCCATTTACTTTT
>Ga0098053_1000791_pt1 | contig 10136 bp, 9 predicted proteins | sample 15BtaG_FD_77068 | JGI IMG/M metagenome (GOLD analysis project Ga0098053, IMG submission 77068) | Marine viral communities from the Subarctic Pacific Ocean - 15B_ETSP_OMZ_AT15312_CsCl metaG | ecosystem: Environmental > Aquatic > Marine > Oceanic | place: Pacific Ocean | collected 2015-01-18 | reverse complement strand
AGTCCCTTATTACGGCTTCGAACCTGGCGAAAAAAGCTCTGGATTTGTATATGATGATCCGCCAATTCCACCAAATGTAGATATTGGAGGATATCGCGGCGTTACAGACAAGATACAGATTATGCTTTCCAACAACTATGGAGAATTTATCGAAAAGGCTCACGCTTTAGATAACGAGGATGTAGTCCTATTTGAGAATGCGAAGATTTATCAGAGCTTGTCAAAAAAGCAAGTGGCGAACGGTTCAGTCCGGTTCAGAACAGACGACACAAACAATAAGTTTGAGATATTTAGAATCGGCCCGGACATTGTAACTGGCCAGACTCCAATCCCTGTTGGGTTTTCTGATTTTCAGAGAAGAAAAATAAAAGTTATTGGATCCAACATTACAGATTCTGCGGCTTTTGTTGATACCTTGCAGCCCAATAAAAAATACTATTATGTATTTAGGAGCGTCGACGTCCACAATAACGTTTCAAACCCATCACAAGTATATGAAGTAGAACTGATCAACAATCCAAGTAGTAAATTATCATATGTACACGTGGCGCCTTATGATTTTAAAGAAATTTTACAGCCGAAAAATAGAAAATCGCTGAGAAGATATTTGCATATTGAACCACGACACGAGCAAAAAGTGATAGATTTTTCTTTTGATGACCCCGAAGTGAACATAGATGAGGTAATTGAGAGTCCTCCTTTACTAGGTATAGTAAAAGACCCACTTTTCGTTGAAAGGGGTGACGAGACAAAGAGCAGATTTAGAAAATTTAAAGTTAGATTGACATCGAAAAGATCAGGCAAAAAAATAGATGTTAACGTTAAATTTATTAGAGAGTATAATAAATACAAAAAGCCACAAGTTTTTTGATACTTAGAGCCTAATTAGACATTGAGGAGAAATAAAAAATGGCATTTTTAGATAATTCTGGCGACATCATACTTGATGCAGTGCTTACGGATACAGGAAGGTTTCGCTTGGCTAAGGGCGACGGATCATTTAAGATCGCGAAGTTCGCTTTTGGTGATGATGAAATTAATTATGGCAACTATGATAAAAGAGACATCCGCGGTTCAGCCTATTATGATTTAGACATCTTGCAGACACCTGTTTTGGAGGCATTCACCAACAATACTTCAAATATGAATAGCAAGTTGATAACTATCCCTAGAACCAATTTGCTGTTTCTTCCCATTATGAGGCTGAATACCAAACTAGATGGGAATGCCACAGTCGTCGGCACGAATTCATATTATATTTCTGTTGATCAAGATACCTCCACCCAAGTACTCGCCGCCGCCGGCAATTCCAGCAACTTAAAAGGCTATATTGATGGGCACTCTCCCGACGGCTCTTCTGCAATAAGAATTGACCAAGGCCTCCACACAAGCCAGGTGCCTATAACTTTTACTCTCGACCCGGATCTTGTAGAGACAAGCTATATTGTGCAAATGGATCATCGTTTAGGTTCTCTTGCTACAGCCACCGGGTTCACCGCGAAGAACCCTAGATTTATTGATGATGACAATATTGCACATTATTACATCTCTTCTGGAGTAGATAGCGATATTGTTACGATGAATGGCGCGTCGAACCCAGACAGCACCGACGAGGCCAATCAGGTCATCCATGGCCCGCGAGGATCAATTGTTGAATTTGTGATATCGCCATCCATTGAGTTAGCTTCAAGTGCCTTCTTGTTTAGTGAGCTGGGCGGCACATTCACCTGGACGCCCGGCTCGTCTGTGGCTCTCAAACACATCGACACCATTATCAGGGTCCAAGGCGCGACAACTGGATACGCTATTGACGTGCCAGTTAGATTTATTAAATATTAAATAATAGTTATTTTTAAAGAGGAAATAAAATGGCAACCACATTCAAACAATTTTCAAGCAACGATATTGCTTCTAATAGAACACTTCTTCACGAGTCAATCCCAATTACAGGCTCAATTCTTTCTGGCACTTACATCGGCGCCGCCGCTGCCGAAGAGAACGTAAAGACTTATTCACATGGTATGTTTTCATCTATTTATGATTACCCATATCTTTCCTCGTCTTCAAATCACTTAATGGACATCACAATGGGGTTCCACACAGACTCCCCACTATCTCAATCCTCGGGCGTCGTCGCCAGCATGCAGAAAAAGAAGATCAACATTTATAACCAAATGTCACAGCTCCTTGTTGGTTACGATGCAAGTGGCTCCATACGACAGTTTGATGAAGATGGTGATTTTGTAGCCGGCGGCAATAAATTAGATAACGCCTTCTTCATTAACTTGTCGCGACTCTTGGTGAAAGATGAGATTAAGAAGGGAAGTTTCTCCATGGAGTTTGGCGTTGAATCCGACCGGCCAGGATCTGCGGACATCAACCTTGCAAGAGTCAAGATTGTTGATCTTGAAGCTACTGCTTCTTATAAGATTAATTCGCCTGCAGGCGAATATGGTATTTTATATGCGACATCCTCCGGCGCCACTGCTGATACTGGCACCTTGGATCATCGAACCAGCGCACACGTGGCATGCGGATTGATTTATTATCAGGCCGGCGTGGTTGTTATCACATCATCCATTTTCAAAGACGACAGCGATGAAGGCCTGCTGGAAGATGATCTTGGGACTCCAAACTTTGGAACAGGCTCAGGTGCCGCATATCAAGTCCAGAGCACGATGAAGTCTAGCTCAATTCAAGAAAATACAAATTTCTTTAGAGCAAGAATGTACAACATGTCCTTCAATAACACAACAGAGCTTAATTCAACAATTCATTTCTGTCGAGCGCACCATAATGAGTTTAATTACAGCTCAAATCCCACGTATTTGGAGGCAACCGGCAGTAAGATTGTCGTGAAAGAAAGTACTCTAGATAACCCGGTGTCCTATATTACGTCCATTGGCCTTTACTCTGCAGATAATGAGCTTCTGGCCGTTGCCAAGTTGTCGGAGCCAATCAAAAAAGATCCGCAAACGGAGTTAACATTCCGAGTTAGATTAGATTACTAAAAAATGTCTTTATATGAGTTTAAAAGGAACGATTATTTTCATAACGTACTGAAAACCCACCCTAGAACTCGTTTTTTTCTGTACGGCGGACAAACATTTTATAATGAAAATATAGAATTATCTGGCGTTTTCGCCGGCGCCGCAAATATTGGCCACAAGTCGGTCGGCGAAGTGAGCCTTTATGAAATAAATGTTGATCGAAAATCCGACCAACTCGTATATCCGTTCATTACGAAAACAGGCGATCGCCAAGGCTTCGGCACAGTCTCGACTGCAGATTTTAATTCTAATTATTCTTTTGGCGACCAGTTAACTGGCAGCTACCCGATGACTTCTTCTTTGCATATTTTGATGCATACGTCGAGCCAGTGGTGCGCGACGACGACCTGTCTCCCACCAACACGGCCAAGAATAGAGTCGCTGAAGAATACTATGCAAAGATACACCCCCATAGGGTCACATTATTCATATTCTTCGTCCTACAGAGATCTTTCCTCAATCGAGTTAAGCTTGTGCTCGATACCAAGTATTTTTTATGGATCCGCAATCAAGAAAGGCTCCGTCGTACTTAGGTATTATTTGACAGGCAACGTCTTGGCAGAGGCTAAAGATGAGAAGAGAGATGGCGCCTTGTATCAAACGCTGCCTGAAACTACTGCACTTGGCTCAGGATCCGTCATTGGCACGGTAATGTACAATGAGGGCTTTGTGATTCTAACCAGTTCATTAAGTCTTACAGCTCAGTATCAAGAAAGCTATCAGACTGGCGCAGCCAATCCGAAGTGGACTTATTTCGGCCAACACCAGACATCAAATTTTACTTCTAGTTATACTCTAGAGTTTTCCGGCACAACAAAAACCAATGTTCTAACTATGTTAGCTCATGCCAAGTCTGGAGATATCAACTATTCTAACAATCCAACATTTCTAAATTTTACATCTTCTACGCAAATGACAGTCACCAAGGAGAAGATGAAGAATTTCGTTGAAAGGCCACGCAGCATGAAAAACGTTGTTAGTTCATCGTATCATGAACATTCAGAACCATTCGAAGAGACGGTATACATATCCAAAGTTGGCATTTATGACGAGCAGAAAAATTTAATAGCTATAGCAAAAATGGCCAGCCCTATCAAAAAAAGACTTAACGATGAGTATACATTTAAGTTAAAATTAGATATATGATTTTAGGTTTAGATGTTAGTACCAGCATAACTGGCGTTACAGTGTTGGATGAAAATGGTAAAATTATTTATTGCGAAGCTTGGGACACGCGAAATAAAAATCACTTCCCCAGCCTTTTTCACAAGGGGCAGGAAATTAAAAACTTGTTATGGGAAATTGATGATCATTATTCTATTTCTTCAATTTTTATAGAACAATCACTTCAAAGCTTTCGAAGCGGTTTTTCATCAGCAAAAACTCTTTCGACCCTTTCGCGGTTCAATGGTATTGTTTCATGGCTGTGTTACTCAATATTTGGAATAGAGCCAGAATACATTGCTGCCACTTCAGCGAGAAAGAAATGCGGGATTGTAATCCCTAGGGGCCAGAAAGCAAAACAAGCTGTGATTCAATATGTCGTTGACAATGTGCCAGATGTTCTTATAGAATATACTAAGCATGGAAACCCTCGTCCGCAATGTTTTGATAAGGCCGACAGCTGGGTTGTAGCACATGCGGGCTGGCTACAATGTCGAGATCAGAAAAAGTAAATATTTTAAAGAATTTTCTTGGCTTCTATCACGTCGAAGGCGGCCAGCAATTTCTTTTTGCGTGCCCAAAATGCAGCCATCATAAACGAAAACTATCTGTGAACATAGAGCAGAATGTTTTTAAATGTTGGATTTGTGAATATTCTGGCCGCGATCTAACAAGGCTGGTTCAAAGATATGGCGCAAGAAGCGACAAGCTTGAATGGGCCTCGCTGACTAACCAGACAAACGTAGAAAGCTTAGCTGAAAAGATCTTCGGCGAGAAGAAAGAAGCCCGGCAATCTTTGGAGCTTCCAAAGGAGTATGTATCGCTTTGCAACAAGGCTTTGCCAAGAACAGCGATTTATGCCCTTAACTATCTTGCTTCTCGCGGCACGACGAGAGCTGATATTGTTAAATGGAAAATTGGATTTTGTAGTTCTGGTGATTTTGAAGGGCGCTTGATAATACCCTCCTTTGACTCTTCCGGAGATCTAGATTTTTTTGTTGGCAGGGCTTATGATGGCAACTGGATTAAGTATAGAAATTCTACATCTTCAAAAGACATCATATTCAATGAACTTTTCGTTGATTTTGAATCAGACATTATTTTGGTCGAGGGCGTTTTCGACGCTATTAAGTCGGGAGAAAACTCCATTCCCTTGCTGGGATGCTCGTTGCGCGAATCATCAAGATTATTTACAGAGATAGTTAAAAATCAGCCAGTTGTATATCTTGCTTTGGATAATGATGCAGAAAAGCAATCAATGAGAATTATCGACAGTCTGCTTAAATATGATGTTGTTGTAAAGAAGATTGACATAAGTCCGTACTCTGATGTTGGCGAGATGACAAAAGAAGAGTTTTTAGAAAGGAAAGCTTGTGCCGATACAGTCGATCGCGACAACTTTTTAACAAATAAGATCTTAGGAATCTGACAGAACTTAAATGTTTATTTTGCTTTCAATGTTGTTATAATATTTTTATTAGCAGGAGAACGCATGAGATTCGCTCATATCGCGGATACCCATATTCGTAATTTAAAGTATCACAAAGAGTATCGAGCTGTTTTTGGCAAGCTTTTTGAGAAACTTAAAGAAGAAAAGCCGGACTATATCATTCACTGCGGCGATATCGCCCACACAAAAACCCAGCTTAGTCCGGAATTTGTTGATATGTGCACAAACTTTCTGAAAGGGATGGCGGATATCGCACCTACATATGTGATTTTAGGAAATCATGATGGGAATCTAAAGAATTCAAGTCGTCAGGACGCTTTAACGCCCATTGCGAGAGCTTTAAATCATTCGAACTTATATTTATTAAAGGATTCTGGCGAGGTAATTTTAAATGAAGAGTTTACTATCAATGTCCTGTCGGTTTTTGACAGAGGTAACTGGCAAGATCCATCCGACACAAATAGAATTAATATTGCTCTGCATCACGGCTCTGTTAGTGGAGTAAAGACAGATACAGGCTGGATAATGGAGCACGGTGAGAATGATGTTGCTATTTTTGATAATTTTGACTATGGTTTTCTTGGAGATATACACAAGACCAATCAAACCCTTGACAAAGAAGGGAAGATACGCTATCCTGGCTCAACGGTCCAGCAAAACCATGGAGAAACCAACGACAAAGGATTCTTGATTTGGGACATTCTAGATAAGGACAACTATAGTTGCAAACATATTGTCCTTGAAAACCCCAAGCCATTTATTACGATCAAGTTAACTCCGAAAGGAAGGTTTCCAAACAAGATCGTTGTTCCGCCGTCAGCTCGTCTGCGGCTAATTTCTGAAAACAACCTTCCTTTGGATGTCGTCAGACGAGCCGTAGACGTGGCAAAAAGCCGTTTTAAACCAGAAGTGGTCACTTACCTTAGTCGCTCTGCTGGGATGCGTGGAAGCGTGGAAAACTCCATGAACGGCTTGATACAGGAGGACCTCCGCGACATCGCAGTGCAGGAAAGGCTAATCCATGAATATCTAGAGGACTATCAACCATCTGAAGATACGATGAAGATGGTTTTAGGCATGAATATCAAATATCATAATGTGGTCGAGGAGCAAGAAGACGTACGCAGGAATATTAATTGGTCGCTGAAAAAGCTCGAATGGGACAACCTCTTCAATTTTGGAGAATCAAACTCGATTGATTTTTCTAACATGAAGGGCGTCATCGGGATCCTAGGAAAAAACTTTTCTGGAAAATCAAGCATTATTGATAGTCTATTGTATACGCTTTACAATACCACTTCTAAAAAAGAACGTAAAAATTTCAACATCATCAACCAAAATGAAGAGCGCTGCCGCGGCTATGTAGAGATCGATATTGGCACAAAGACATATAAGATTGAGAGGGAGAGCAAAAAGTATAAGAAGAAGCTAAAAGGCAAAGAGACTGACGAAGCGAAGACAGATCTAAATTTCTGGTTTGTTGATAATGCTACTGGTGAGGAGACATCTCTAAACGGCGTGTCTCGCATGGCTACTGATAAAAATATTAGAAAAATCTTTGGAACTCTTGAGGACTTTCTCACGACTTCTATGGCTAGCCAGCTAGATTCCTTGTCGTACCTGAACGAAGGATCAACCCGCCGAAAAGAAATTTTAGCAAAGTTTTTAGATTTGGAAATATTCGAGAAGAAGTTTAGACTTGCAAAGGAAAGCTCTTCCGATCTTCAAGGCGCGATCAGGAAGCTTTCTGATAGAGACTATGATGAGGAGATAGAAGAATCAAGCACAGATCTATCAAGAGTTCAGGTCGAGCTGATGAACAAAGAAAGACTGCAAGAAGCCGCTGAAAAAAAAGTAAATCAAATTCAGAAATCTATTGATAAGATCAATTCCGAGCTGACGGCAATCCCGAAAGATATTGTTGATATTGAAGAAGTGCTAGAGAAGCTTAATAAAATTAAAAAGCAGTCGGCTGTCATAAAGACAAATATGCTTAAAAAACAGGAGGTGCTAAGCAGTGAAGAATCGCTTTTACAAAAGATTGAAAATTTCCTGCATGGGTTTAATATTGAAGACGTTAATTCTAAAAAACAAATTGCAATGGAATATCAGAAAAGGCTGCAAGAAATTGAAAAAGAAGTAGCAGAGCATGAGCTAAGAAAAAAGACAATTGAAAGAAAGACTGATTTTCTAAGATCCATGCCTTGTCCCCACAAAATGCAAGATAAGTGTCAGTTTGTTGCGGACGCGCGTCGGACTCTAGATGATACAAATAGAGTAAAAATTGCATGTAATCAAATTCTCTTAAATAAGAAAGTGTTGGCTAAGAAGCTGGGAGATTTAAATCTCCCAAAGCTCGACAATCATGTAGAGAAATATTACAAGCTACAAGACAAGAGGGTAACTCAGAAAGATTTGGTATCTAAATTGCAGCTTGATATTGAAAAAGACAAGCTCAAACTAATGAAAGCCACCAACGCTCTTTCTATTCTAAAAGACAAAGAAAGACTTTATGAGCAGAACTGCGAATTGATTATCAGCTTCAATGATATGAAAAAAGACAAAGCAGTTCTTTTAGGCGACATATCGACTGCCAAGAAAGCCTTCGCTCTTCTTCGAGAGGAGTTGGTGCTCCTCTACACTTCGGCCGGCCGAGAAGAACAGAGAAACACAGAGCTTGAAGAGCAGAAGAAATACCTCGAAGACATGAGGAGCGAATTTACCTCGGCTGATCTTTTCATGCGCTGCATGCATGCTAATGGTATTTCTTACGACATCATTAAGAAGCACCTGCCCATTATTAATGACGAGGTATCAAAAATTTTGACCAATATTGTTGATTTTGAAATTTTATTTGAAAGTGACGATAAAAAACTTGACATCTTAATTAAACATCCTCGCCATGAACCGCGCCCCATCGAAATGGGCTCTGGCGCAGAGAAGACGATCGCCGCCATGGCCATACGCCTGGCTCTTTTAAACGTCTCAACCCTGCCAAAAGGCGACGTTTTTATTTTAGACGAGCCTGGAACAGCTCTTGATGCGGATAATATGGAAGGCTTTATTAGAATTCTTGATATGATTAAAACTCAATTTAAAACCGTTCTTCTTATATCACACTTGGATTCTTTAAAGGACATTGTTGACAGCCAGATATTAATTGAGAAAAATAACGGCAAGGCATATGTAAATGAGTAAACTATTTATATTAATAGGAGACTTATAACATGGCAAGAATAACAGCGTGGCTAGACAAGCACGTAAATCGATTTATATCCCGTAAATTTTTAGCATGGGGCACCGCAACTTGGTTGGTTGCAACTAGTTCTTTAACAAGTGAGGACTGGGTTGCAGTCACTTTATGCTATATTGGCTCAGAAGCGCTTGTTGATATCGCGGCCCGCTGGAAGCATGGGGCATAGCAGTGTTGACGGCGATTTTTTGGAAAAAAGCCTGGGTTTGGTTTAAGAATTATTGGTATTTCCCCGTTATCCTTATACTGGGAATTTTGTTGTTATTTTCTGGCAAGGGGTCGAAGAACAAGATGTTCAAGCTTCTTGAGGAACAAAAAGAAAGGTACAACAAAGAGATAGAGATTATCAATGAAAGCAATGCTGAGAAGGACAAAAAACAAAAAGAAGCTATTAAGGCCAGCCAAGACAAACTAAAAGAGATCGAGAGGCAGTTTGATGTAAAGATCGAGCAGCTCGAAGGACTTAAAGAGCAGGAACTGCAAGAGATGGTTAAGGAGTATGAAGACAATCCAGAAGAATTAGCTAGGAGGATAGCTGAGATTTTGGATGCACAACTAGTTGAGAGGTGAATATGTTTCGTAAGCTGATAGCGACAATTGTTGCTTTATCAATTATAATCTTTCCCACTGCGGCACCTGCACAGGCGCCACTGGATGGACAAGTTTACTCTATCGAGATGAACGAGGAAGCGCCATATGCTGGAATTTTGCTCGACTCTATCGCTGCAGCCAAGATGATTACGAACGAGAAATACCTCAGAACTGAGGTCGAGCTGCAGCTTAGAAAGGAATTTCAAAAAGAACTAACGAATAAAAATCTAAGCTTAGACCTGCTTCAAGTCGAGTTCGATAATTATAAGTCTCTAAATAAAAATATTCTCTCGCTCAGAGAGACAGAAATTAAACAATTGAACGCGGCCCTCAAAGAAGAGATGAATGACTATTCTCATTGGTGGTTTGCTGGCGGCGTCATCGCCGGCGTTCTTTTGTCAATTGGTATATTTTATGCTTCAGTGGAGATTGGAAAATAATGGCCAATCGTGGTTCTAGAGTTCGCAACAGTATTGGCAGCTACACCAGGCAAGAACTAGAAAGAATAATTAAAAATATTCATTTAGCGTCACTTAAGTCCGACCTCTCTGTCACCGCCGGCACTGGCATATCCGGGTCCACATCCACCGGCCAAACAGTCTTATCGCTGGACGCTAGCGAGCTTTCT
>Ga0098053_1000788_pt1 | contig 10144 bp, 7 predicted proteins | sample 15BtaG_FD_77068 | JGI IMG/M metagenome (GOLD analysis project Ga0098053, IMG submission 77068) | Marine viral communities from the Subarctic Pacific Ocean - 15B_ETSP_OMZ_AT15312_CsCl metaG | ecosystem: Environmental > Aquatic > Marine > Oceanic | place: Pacific Ocean | collected 2015-01-18 | reverse complement strand
TTATAGTTCCAAGTCGCAGTTATGGCGTTGAAATCAAACTCGTCGCACTCATAAATGAGTTTGCCGTCGTGGTATACGCCTAAGCAGTGCCGTTTGTCGTCTAATGTTTGAACTATCAACTAAGTTCCGTTGTTTTTACTTTTTGAACTGATATTTTTTCATTGTATCTCCAATATAACGTATTGCTTCAGAGATGTCAAGGTTTTTTCTTAAATCTTTTGCGTTTTTTATGACTTTTTTGAGTTTATGCTCGTCAAGTGGCTGAGATAGTTCAAAGTTTCTCGTATTGACGTAGATTGAGAGCCAATAGTCGTCAGAATAGTCGTCTGCGGAGATTTGCTCTCGCAAAATCACTCTTTTTGTTGGTTTTCCGCACTTTGTTGGAGTTGTAATGGTTTTTGATGGGTATGAGGCGGCGTAGGTGTTGTAAAATTGGGAGATGTAGACTTTTAGAAGGTAATAGTCGAAATCACTTGCTTTATAATACATCTTTTCGAACAGGTTGTCAACTGTTATTCCATAGTTTGCCATATAGTGTTGCATTTCGGGTGAACCGATGTCGGCGATGATGCGACCTGGGTAGTCAACGTCTACCATGAACCCGAACTTCTTGAGGGCGTTTATGTAAAACCTGAAGTTGGGGTTGTCGAAGAACTCTTTGGTTGAGTCGGTGCTCAAACTTGGCGTGATTTCAATGGCGAGTCCAGTTGTGGCAATAGGGTTTTGATTAGACATAACGAACGATGCTCGGGTTAATCTTGTAGTGTCTCCCTTTGTGTATAATAAGTCGTTTAGTAGCCCAACAAATTGTTCAAAGTTTTCTGGGCGTCTATCTGCCTGTTCTCCTGATTCGCCCGTCTTTTCAAAATAAAGCCTGACGAGTCTCGAATAGATTCTGTCTATATTGTTTCCATAGAGCGTATGTATGCTCTCCCAACCTCGAACGGGTTCGATGATAGATAATGCTCCCTGCCGTTGCTTTATTCCTCCTGCTGTAACCATTTTGAGATAGTATGCTCTGAAATCTTTGAAGGCGTCGGCGACAAAGTTGAGAGCGTAAAGTGAACCTTCAGATGGGATGGGGGCGAGGAACTTCTCCGATGGATAGACTGCGTTGCCTAATAAATCAACCCTACCGTAGTTTGAACGTATAGATGAGTCGTGCCAGTTGGTGTGGTTGGACGAGTGGACTACCTCCTCAAGGTATTGCTTGCGGAGGGCGAAGATGTTTTTAGGTGTTTGTGTGATAGTTGGCATTGTTATTACTCTTCGAGGTTTTCTGGAACTAAGCCGAGTGACTCATAAGTCTCTAATAGCTGTAGAGCTTCTCCCGCACTGTTTGGTACTGGCGTGAGTCCGCCTTCGACATCAGCTTCTTCCGAAATGTCCCGAAACGAATCCTGAACTCCTATTATCTGCTGTCGCGTATGTATATACCCTTCGTATCGCGTGATGTCGGCTCTTTCAACTCGAACTATATCGTTGTACTCATTCTCGCCTATATCGCCACTGTCTCTTTGAGTTTGGGCGGCGGCGATTCGCTCTCTTGATGCTCTCACCTCTGATTGATACAAATCTACGAAATCGCTGTTGCTCGAAAATCTCCCTACACCTTCGAAGATGGCACATGGATCAGTTCGGGGATTATCGCCCGTACTGCCATCTCCGTATGATTCCCATTTTGTATCAAGGCTTGTTGTCCACGATTTTCTTACAAAATCCATCTGATGATCAACATATAGTACCGTATACAGTCCTCCCAGTCCCAGTTGTCGAGCAATGGAGTCTCGCGTAGAACTATATCCCAAATCAAGTGGAGCAGGATCTAAAAATACACTTCCCCCTGGTAGAAATGCCGTAGTTCCAATCATGTCAATAGTTGTGTTATATTTTTCTCGCAACATCATATTATTTGCAGTTGATTGTCTATCTGCCATCAATCTTGCCACAGCATAGCCTGGTATGTCCTCTCTCTTAAATTGTACTCTTTCAAGTATACCTTTAGTTGATTGCCCCCATATAATCTTTGGAGTTTTCGTAGAAGTAGTTGCTCCATTGCTTTTCACTTGCCCTATTATCATAAAGGATGACTGAATATCTGCTCGCTTGGTTGAGATGCTGTCAGCGAAGGACGCTACTTTTTCCACATAAGCGTCCGATTCTATTATATGCGAATGCCAAGTGCTATCCAATACGAGTTCTTTGACAGCTTCTTTTGAAGTGTTTACAGAAAATACTGAGAATTCTGGTGGATCTCGCTCTGTGGCGGCAGGATCTTCGTCATAAGCGGCGCTGGAAAATACGTGATTTGGTATAAAATCCGTAAGCAGCGAAGATACAAAATCCTTAAAATAGAATACCGTCATATTTGCAGTCTTTTCCTTCCACCATGCGACAAACAAAGGGTAACTTATCGGAAGTTTCAAAAGCGAGCCTCTGTATGAGTCTCCATTTGGTTTATCAAACAGTACGTCACCAAAAATGACTCCTCCGTATTTCTCTATTGTTTTCACCCGACGCGGATCATCGCGCTCGTAGTTACTCCACGGAAGAAAGAACGTTGAAGTGTGATTGTTCACAATTTTCCTCCTGTATGTAGAATTTCTCCCTGGAGTGCCGTCATCTGGTTGTTCTCCGAGCCATTCGTTCGCTGCAAGCAACTCCATCGCGGAGTCTATTATGTCTCCGAGAAAGATATATGCGGCTACTGCCACAGGAGTCCCATCTCGGTTGCGTACGGCGGGCATATCATTCCCATCATCGTCAACTCTAGCCCTTGGCCATCGTTCATACGTAGCGTCGTAGTCTTCTTCGCCCATATTAGCCGCTTGTTTAAGTCTAGTGATTTGCTCATTTTCTCTGCTGACAACAGTGTCTGGGTGCATAATTCCTAACTCTAACTGATTAAGAAGTCTGCGCCTTCCAAGTTCTACTAAATATTCTAACTGATTTGTCGTTCCTTCTATGATACCTTCCACGGCTGCGACCTCTTCATCTGCACAGTGTTGGTAAATTTCTCCACCTTCTTTGCGGGCGTTTCGTCTTGCTTCCATTAGTCTTCTTCTTTCCCTCTTTCGTTGTGCATTTTTAATACGATACTGTTCCTTAAGCCTTGGACCTAACAATATATCTGAATTTGGAGTTAGCATTACTCCATTTCCTTGAGCGATAAAATCTACCGAGAGCGACACTTCGCCTGACGCCTTGAAGTCGAACTGGTGCTGGTGTATATTTAAATAAAATAGCTCTTGCTGGGCTGATATGGTGTTTCTCCAACGGCTCCATTCGAAGCTATCCATCTCAGGGGGCCTGAAATCTGAATCAGGGCCTCCGATGTCGGCATATCCAAGTATAACTTTAATTCTAGTATCAGATTCGTTTATTACCGCTTCTGAGTCCACCTCAATGCTTCTTCCTGGATCTATCTTAATCAAATCAATCCACGCCACGCCGTTGGCTTCGCAGTCACGACGAAACCTTGGGCTGATTTCAATGGCTATATGATTCGGGATTGGTTCTGCCTCAGGATACTGTCTCTTGAAAAAGAATCCCAGTTCTCGTGCCGATAGTAATATATTGAACTGAATGTTAGTATCAACTTCGGCAGGGTTTCCGCCTTTGCGAGTGAAGTCGATTCGTTCTAACTCTACCCTGTTCAAACCATTGTTCCAATAGTCTGTCTTCAGTCTAAGGTCTACCTGTTCTCCTTCCTCGTTCACAAATGTCTTATATATCTTTGCCGTAGGGACTAAAACTCGACGAAGAGCGTCTGGCAAATCAACGAATCTCTTTGTCACTTGCGACTTTGAGATATCAACTACACGGGGTTCAATAGTGTCAGTGTCGCCAACCTGCTTTGCCATACACAGAGGTACGAGAGGCAGAGCCCAGTCCCAGTATTCAATCTCCTGCAGCCCGTCTTCAATCGAGTCGAGCAGTTCCGAGGTGGATTCGAAATTATCCAACAAGAGTCCCTGCTGCTTTCGATATTCCTCCGCCACGACTCGTTCAAGCCAAGTTTCAGCCATTTTACAAATACCTCAAGTAAGTTTCTATTGGCACTGGAACTCTGATTGTATCTCCGAGAAATATCTGCCCTTCTGTTGGTTTGTTGTTGTAGAGAGCTATTGCCCACCATAGTTCTGGGCGTCCGTAGTATGTGGCTGCTAGTTTATAATACCTATCGCCTGTTCTCCAGACATGCTTGATTTCGCTGAACGAGCGTCTTTGCGCTGCCGTTAATCTTCTGAATCTCGGAGTTGAATATTGAGTCGTGTTGTCTGCTTTTGTATTTACGAACTTGTATCGTCCTGAAAGTCTTTTAGGGTTTGCCATTGTAAGTCTCGCTTATGTCTCGTTTCTCTAAATAGTTGTGGGTTTGGTTTATCGCTAATCATCAGCGGATGGAACTCTTGGTGGGGTTGGAGGATCTTCGGGAGTTTCTGCTACACCTGCGGCAGCAGCTTCTCTTTCCGCATGTCGTCTGACGCGGGCTGCTCTTGCTCGTTCTCGGGCTTCTGCTAGCCTTTGTGCTCTCATCGCTGGCGAGTCTTCATCGGGCTGCTGATCGCTAAGACTGTCTCCTTCTTCGGACACCAAATTGCCGTCTGCGTCGAGCGTCAAGCCGTACTGATCAGCGATGTCAGCAGGATCAAAAGGTGCGGCTACATCATTTGGAGCGGCGTTTCGATGCACTTCGGTGTTAGGGGTGCCTTCAATGTACGGCTCGACGCCTATAGGTCCAGTTCCATGAGGCCAATCTCTGCTAGGATCTGTGTGATTTTCAGCCCATTTGTTCGGATGTCCTAATCTCCTTGGACCTCCGAAGCCGAGAGGATAGTCGTGTCTGAATATTATACTTATTTGGATGTCTATTTGTCTTGGCAGTATTTTAGTTGGATTTTCGGGCGGCGCAGAGCCAAGAAACTGTCCGCCATCGAATGCGCCGCGTTCCTCCAACAATGCTATTTGCTCTTCGTCTAACAAGCCCAACATCTGCTCTTCGGTTAGCCCGCCCCCACCAGGCACATAGGTTATATCATGAACGCCTGCATCAGGGTTTATGTTAAAAGAGAATGCGCTGATAAAGGCTCGCTCGTCTCTTATCAGGCTTCCGAGATCAACTCTAAAATATCGAGTTCCAGCCATAGTGAAATCAGGGCGGCGGCTTGCAAGCGGATCGGCGGCTTCGGCGGCGGCGGATAAATTGAGAGGATATTTTTTATACCGCCCGTAGACACTTTTTGCGAGTTTAGCGCACTGATTGAGATTCTGAAGCGCCTCCCTAGCGGTTCCCGCTGCTAGTGTGAAAGATATGCTTGCTTCTCGCTCGGTTCCTCCATAATAATACATTGGATTTAGGCGTCCGTAAGATTTCTCACCCTTCTGCCATCGAGCATTGAACGACTCTTGATACGATGTCAAAAAGACTGGCTTGTCGAACAAAATTCGCTCGCCCTCATCAAAGCTGTCAGGATGTTGTGGATCTGCTTCTTCTCGTATTCTTAGTGGAGGATATAAGTCACGAGCAAGGCTTGCAACGTCTGGTTGTTGATAATCCGACATTATGCTCCTCCATACGACGGATAGCTTGTAGGTAGGAAATGATTAGTGTCGTTGAGCCCTCTTTCCATTATCGAATTTGCAGAAATGTTTATCTCTAAACTTATTGGATATAGTTCTTTTCTAGAATAATTTAGACTTTCGATACCTTCGTTTCCATTTATGACACCTTCTTCCAAGTTCATGCTAAACTCTATATTTTCTATAATACATGTAACTCCACTTGTGCTATCGCCGCTGGCAAGTAAGCTCGACATCTCTATTTTGATGTAAGGGTTGCCGATTATTGATCCTTCACTGTCCAAAAGAGGATACAACATTTGTATCAACAGGTTGACGCATTGTGTATTATGTCTCGCATCGGCTATTGAAGAGTTCAAAACAGTAAACGAAAAGTCAACCTTCCTGTCGGTGCTATTCAATATTATTGTAGGGTCCATAGTGTCGTTACCATACTGTTTGGAAAATTCTGGAGTGTGAGTATCCGAGAACGATAATAGAGTCGATGGAAATTTGACAGCGTGTCCAGTTGGAAGGTGAGTGAACTTTATATAATAGTCATAGTTGCGAGCATAAGTATCAATGTTTGAGTTTACCGAAGTAAGCGTTGCTTTTGTTGGTTGCGACATCGTTATGCTACCTTAATATCTTGTTTTCGATACCCGTCTGAACTCGCTCCAGTCTGTTCGTTTACTAATCTTGCAAAAGCGCGGTTATCGACTTTCAGAACAATATCGCCTGTGGCTTTCAACGCTGCTATCACTGAATCAAGTTTCGCAGCGACGACATTGACTGCTGCTACGACTGCTTTGTTGTCTCCTGAGTCTGCTGATGATTTTTCCGCAACCATACTTGCCAAGTTTTCTGCTGCGGGGGTTCGCTGTATCGGAACGATTGCCTCTCCGCCTTGCACCATTGCTGGAGTATCTCCTGTTCCTGCAACGCCTCCGCCTTCGTGGAACACTCCTAAACCTCCCAATAATCCACCAACGACTGCGCCTGGGACGCCAAAAATCATTCCCCCCATTGCAGCGCCTTGGAGAGCGCCGCCTATTTTATCATTGGCACCTCCTTCGCCATCTTTTATTTGAGCGCCAAGTATACTTGCACCAAAACCCAAGCCCATACCCATTTTCGTTCCTCGGGCAAACATTCCTGTTCTAGCTGCTGGTGGAGTTGCTGCTCTCCGAGCAGACATGACATTCCCATATCTTCCGCCGCCGCCCATTCCGCCGCCCATTCCGCCCATGCCCTGAGCAGAGCCTCTAGCCATTGCTACGGATCTCCATGCTGCGGCAAGATTATAAACAGCAGTCGTTTGAATACCTATGGCAGTCGTTTGAGACCCTATCGTCAATGTCATGATTGCACCCTTTGCGATTGCTTTCACAAAGGCTGCGACTAATGCTATTCCTATAAGGGCGATGATCGCGCCGACGTTTTCTCCGATGCCTCCGAAGGCTGAACCTACTGTCTTGCAAAGTTCTATCCAGCTAATCATCCATCCTATGACGGTTTTCAACACCTCAATCACGGGTGCTGCGGCGACGGCGAATTCAGCCATAAGTATTTTCAGTTCTTTTCCAAGATCTCTTGTCTTCTTGAGTGTCTCCTCTATAGATGCAGTTCGTGCGGCTTCTTCTTCATTAATGGCTTCGGCGTTCATAATCTGACTCAACTGTTCCATCGACATTCCAGAAGCGTTAGCGATTGCATCTTTTTGATAAGTGCTTAGAGCTTCCCAATCTCCGATTGAGTTGTGGAGATTCTCGGTCATGTATTCAATCAACTGTTCTGGACCTTCAAGGTTTGCTTCAAGCATTCCCATTGAACTAAACACTTGCGTACCGAGGACAGCATTTAGATTTCCTGCGGCGGTGGCAGCGGAGTCAAATGTCCTGTAGTTGCCCGCTATGTCTACAAGTTCTCCGATTTCAATACCTGTTCTTTGAGCCTGTCTTTCCAAATCTGCAAACATGTCTATTGCATCTTCACCATATGATGTTAGCTTAGGCAATACTTGGTTAAGATCTTTCATTACTGAACTGACGCTCTTTCCAAGAGTCTGGGCGAGTGACATGGCTTCTTTTGTCATACCCATCGCAGCCTCTTCGGACATTCCCAGTCCTCTCGTCATTGTCTCCAAGGAGCCTACATAATCTGAAGATGATACTCCCATTGCTGCGAATTGAGATCCGAGGCTTGTGAGTTCCATTCTCGAAGACTGAGCCATGACGCCAAAGCCTGAGAGTCCTTCGAGTAGGGCGGTTTGAGTTTCGGCTGTTTCTGCTGTTGATATTCCGAGGTGTCGATTTTGCTGTTCAAGGGCGAGCAATTCTGCATCATAATGTCCCGCTGCGCCTGTTGATTTGTTGAAAGATGCAACAGCCGTATCATTAGCCAGCGCCATTGCCTTAGTTGATTGAAGAACTTTCGAGACAATGGATTGTCCGACATTCATCGAATTAAACATTTGCTCCATTGACTTTCTAAAGTCTTCTTGAGCCTCTCCACCCTTACCTGCCTCCTTCCTCATCTTGAAGAAGGAACCAATCAGCGTTTCAGAACCAGATGTGACACCTGTGTATGTCTTTATAGTCCTGCCGAGTGCAGATTGAAAGTCGCCCTGCGCTTTCTTTGTCTTGTCTAATTCTTCGGTTTGCTCTTTGAGCGTTTTCGTGTTGGCAGCGCGGGCATCTCTCTCTTCGAGTTGCTGTTCAATCGTTTGTTCAGTAGTTTTATTTACATCGGCTTGAGCGGTCTCGACGACAATCAGTTGCTTGGTGTACTCTATAGAGCCCTTTGTCAACCTGTCAAGAGCGGCTGTTTCCAACTCAAGTGTTTTAGTCGCAGCTTCGCGCTGCTTCTGCTCTCTCTCGCTGGCTTCAGTAGCCTTTTCTTTCTCCTGCCTCGCTGCCAATTGGACTTCGTTAAAGCTTTCTAAAAGCGCCTTTTCTTTATGAATCGCTTCTGCCTTTGCTTGGCTTGCCTTTCCAGTGCTCTCGGCGACAGCAAGATTAGCCTCAAGTACGCGCTTTTGGGCTGCAACATATCCGTCGGCACTTTCTGTGAGCGCCTCAAGAGCCTTTTTCGCTGCTGCTTGTTCTGCCAATGACATTTTAGCTGCATGTTTAGTGTCTTTAGCCACTCTTAACTACCTCCCTATTTGAATGGCCAAACGATGCCAGTGTCTCTTTCAAAGCTCTTTATTGATTTATCAAGGGATGACTTTGTTTTATGCGATGCTGGATTGTCGAGTCCATGCTTCTTCATTGCTTTGAGGTATTTCGCCTCGTGTCCAAGTGCTTTCTGAAAGGCGCTGATTTGCTTTTTTGTGCCTGTTACGCTTACTGGGACAATAGAGCCTCCGAACATGCCTGCCATAATAGTTTCGATTGCGCCACCGAACATTGCGAGCCAACTCTCATTAAGAGTGCCCTCTGCTTTAGCGTTTAGGTTGATTTCGAGTGGAACCAAATCATTGTCATTATTCATTTTATGTCCTCCGCATAAAGTCGTTGCTTTATAAATAGTCTCTTATAAAAAGAAAACGGGCAATAATGCCCGCTTCTTGTTATCCTTTTTTACTTTGTGCCTTCTTCACTGCTTCGTTCTCGTCTTCGAACTGTTTTGACAAGCGTCGGACGAACCAGTTCCTTAGTTGGACTGGGAGATTGTATGCCTCAATGAAGCTCCACCCTCCGTGATGCTTTAGATAGAAGAACTGCTCATATATGCCTTCCATATACTCACTGTTTAGGCCAAAAAAACTCCGCAGTAAACGGCACCTCCACGTCGGCAACTGCACCGCAAGATGAACATTCGCAAGATTGAGTCATATCGACGTTTGGTGTAACAACTTGGACGCAGCCTCTGATGTGTCGTGCGTCTTGTGCTGGCATATTGTCGATGAAGTTGTTGACTTCTGTCCTGTCGGTGACGCCATTGACTGATACAACTAGAGTTTTTAACATGTCAGTTGCCACAGAGTCAGACAATTTGTGCTTTGCCTTCTTCGCCGAGGTTTGGATAGTGTTTTTCTCGTCTTGAGCAGTGAAGAGTCGGAACTCGGCAGTGTACCCTGTTCGGGGCAGAACTGCTGTAAAAGTTCCGTTGTCAGTCGCCGTCACGCCGCTTCCATCATTTTCTTCGGGCTGAGTGCCCTCGCTATTTTCAAGCTCAGTCAAGTCGAAGGTGTGCGCCTGTGCGGTGCCACAGGATGGACAGGATACTTGGACTGTATAGTCTGCACCATAACCTGATACTCTTGCTGCGACTAGGAGAGCGTTTTTATCTCCGATGAGCAAGTCGTCTGGGTTGATGTTCTTATCGACGATGAGGTTGGATACGAGCCTGTCTATTGCAAGTCCGTTCTTGAGTAGCGCTTGAGAGGTTAAGATGTCCTCATCTTTCGCTGTCATAAATCGGAGTTCGACAGTCTCTTGGTTGTGGAGCGGGTGATCTGCTGAATAGAACTGTCCTCGGGAAGGAAGTTCTACAAACTCTGTCGGCGTCACATAGGACAGTCCTGTGGCTTGAGTTGGAGCAGGTTCCACTGCTTGTGCTGGCGCAGGGGAAGTTG
>Ga0098053_1000786_pt1 | contig 10151 bp, 7 predicted proteins | sample 15BtaG_FD_77068 | JGI IMG/M metagenome (GOLD analysis project Ga0098053, IMG submission 77068) | Marine viral communities from the Subarctic Pacific Ocean - 15B_ETSP_OMZ_AT15312_CsCl metaG | ecosystem: Environmental > Aquatic > Marine > Oceanic | place: Pacific Ocean | collected 2015-01-18 | reverse complement strand
ATATAATGGTGGTAATCTTTATGATATAACTCCTATAACATCCACTGTAGCAATGACTAGCTGCTTTGGAACAAGTGTAGGAACAACTAGAGTATGTTGTTCTGATGGAAGTCATGGAAGGTCTAAGGGTGATTATGTTTATTTTACTTCTGCGTCTACTACTATTGGTTCTAATATTCTTCTTAATAATAGCGTTTATGCAATCACTTCGATAATAGATACTAATTCGTTTACTATATCGGTTACTAACACGGCTGCTGCCACATCTTCTACATCTGGTTCAGCTAACTTTAATTATTACATAGCTACGGGAACATCCGTACAAACACAAGGACTTGGATATGGGGCTGGATCTTATAATGCTGCTTCTCCTACTTCTGTAGGATTAAGCAAAATAACTGCAACAGGAAGCAATGCACTGGTAACTGTATCTTGTGCATCTGCTCATGGTGGGTCTGCAAATGACTTCATCGTATTTCAAAATACATCTATTGATAGTGTAGCAGCTACAGTAGGTGGTAACTTAAATCTGACTAAACCAGCAGCAGGAGGACCAGAGTTTCCTATTGTATCTGTGAATGGTACTCAGGTTATCATCAGTGCAGCAGCTAATGCAAGTGCAAGTGGTGATGTTACATCTAGCTTTAATATGACTGCTTTGATATATAAGCAGACAGATGGATCAGGAAGTGGCAGAGGATGGGATATAGCTGCTACTGTAGGTGAAGGAGTTAATCTAGATATAACACAATGGAGCTTAGATAACTGGGGTGAAGATATAGTCTTAAATCGTAAGGGTGGTAATATATTCTACTTCGATGTAGATGCTTCAACAACACCTACCAGAGCTACCTCCGTAACAACAAGTCCTGTTAGTGTTAACTCTATTATTGTATCACCTAATGATAGACACTTGATTGCTCTGGGATGTAACCAATATGAAGCTACTGCTACTGTGAGTGGTGCATTTAATCCTATGTTGGTGAGATGGTCTGATCAAGATGATCGTACTACATGGAGTCCAGCAAAGACTAATACGGCTGGTGAAGTTGTGATTACAGATGGTACTAGAATTGTAGGAGCAAAGAGATCTAAGAATGCAATTAATGTATGGACAGATAACTCACTCTGGTTGATGCAATATGTTGGTCCACCATTTACATTTAAATTCAGTCAGGCTGGAACTAACTGTGGACTAGCAGGACCACATGCAAGTATAGATTATAATGGTGTAACCTATTGGATGGGATATGATAACTTCTATTCTAATAGTGGTCAAGTGCAGGTGTTAGATTGTTCAGTACGTAAATACATCTTTGATGACTTAAATACTACATACTATGATAAAGTATATACTGGTATTAACTCAGAGTTCAGGGAGATTGTCTGGTTATATGTAGGTGGTACTGCAACTGAATGTAATAAGTATGTGATCTATTCACCAGAACAAGGATACTGGGTATATGGAGATACATTCTTTACTACCTTTAGGGATAGGGAGATATTTAATAATACATTAACTACTGGTGCTACAACTACAGGTAACTTCTTATATGATAATGAACCTGATAATGTATACACTGGTGATGGCTCTACATTAGTATCATACATAGAGTCTGCTGACTTTGATATTGATGATGGTAATAAGTTAATGTTTATGAATAGAATCATACCAGACTTTGAATTGAATGATAATAAGGAATTGGTTATTAAGGTTAGTCCTAAACAATTCCCTGAAAGTAGTGTTTTAACAACAGTTTCTAAGGCAATAGATAATACAACCAAGAAGATAGATTTTAGAGGAAGAGGAAGGCAAGCAAAGATTAGGGTATCTTGTAGTTCAAATGGTGCTGATTGGGAATGGGGATCAATCCGATTAGCATTTCAACCTGATGGTGGAAGATAATGGCAAGGTATCCTAGTTTACCAATATACCAAGGTAGAGACTACCAGACGAATGGTGAGTTCAGTGTGGAAGATCTACGTAAGATGTATGAACAGATACAACAATGGGGTTCTGTTCTGATAGATGAGATAGATAGTAAAGATATAGAAGTAGATGCTCAACCAAGTACAAAGATATATACAGTTGTTACGATAACAGATATTGGTAGACCATCTAAAGGTGACATAGCATACTCTAAGAACACAGGTAAGTTTAAGGGATATGTTAGTCTAGGTGCAGAAACATCATGGCAGGATTTAAACTAATGAGCATTATGTCGGATCATTTTAATTTAGTTAATAACGGTACACTACTTGGATTAAGAAATACTGGTAAGGTTATTGACGAAAGTAGATACAATTCTATGCAAAAAGTACCAGAACAATTTGCGAAATCAAAGAAGATAGGGTATAATTATAATAACAAAAATAACTTTGATACTCAAAGTGATACTAATAACTTTGCAGCTAATCAGTTACAGCAGGTAGGGTATAGCTATGACAGTTAATAATAGACTTCAAGACATATTGGATTATCGTAATCTTGCTAATACTGATCCTATGAAACTTATGCAGTTACAGAATCAAATGAAAATGCCTATGGTTAATAGAGCTATAGGGAGTCGAGTAGGTGCTGGTGATCAGCCACAACAGGAACAAGAAACTTGGAGTGAGATGGTAAGAGATTCTGGTCCTGCTGTATATGCTAGTTATATGAATAAAGGTATTGATGAAGAAACAAAAAAAGAAATATTAGAATTAGAAAAACAAAAAGAACTAGAACAATTACTAGCTGAACAAGATCAAGCAGATGCAGACATTGGCTTGCTTCAGTTTGCAGGACCACAGATAAATAATATGGTAGCACAAGGACAAGCATTAGAGCAAGGAAGCGTACCAGCTAAGACAGGTGGTGGGCTTATGCAGTTAGCTATAGGTGGTAGTCCAATGCCTACAAGAAAATTTAGTGGGCCAGTACAAGGAGATGGTCATGGCATGGAAGATAATGTATTTATGCCAATAAAAGATAGGGGTCAACAAGTAGCAACATTAGCTGTTAGTCCTAAAGAGTATGTTGTGGATGCACATACAATGGCAGCATTAGGTAATGGTAATCCTGATGCAGGTGCTAAAGTAATGGATAATGTTGTAGAGAATGTCAGAGAAAAAGCATATGGTACTGATCAGCAGCCAAATGAGATTAGTGGTCTTGCTGCATTACGTCCAATGATAGAAAGGGTTTAATAATATGGGTTTCTTTTCTTCACTGTTTGGTAGTAAAAGGAGTAGTGAACCTTCAAGCACAGTAGTACAGGCACAGAGTATACCTAAAGAAGTTGCTCCTTATCTTAAGGAAGTACTTGAAGGTTATCAAGACCTGTATCAAAATCAATTAGAAAGAGGGTATCAAGAGTATGGTGGAGAAACAATAGCTCCTCTAACTGCTGCTCAAGAGTCTGCCTTAAGTGGTTTAGAAGGGCTTAGAGGAGCAACACAACCTATGTATGAGACTGCTGCTGAGAGAGTAACAGGAGCAGGACAACAGTTTACTCCTGAAGCTGCACAACAGTATATGTCTCCTTATCAACAAGCTGTTACTGATGTAGAATTAAGAGAAGCTCAACGTAGATTTGAAGGAGATACCTTACCTAGACTAGAAGCACAAGCTGTTGGTCAAGGAGCTATGAGTGGTTTAGGTTCTAGGGCTGGAGTAGAGATGGCTGAAGCTCAACGTAGTCAGAATCAACTACTGGCTGATATACAAGCTAAAGGACAGCAGAAAGCTTTTGAAGCAGCATCTAAACAGTTTGAAGCTGAGAAAGCTAGAGAACGTATGGTAGGTCAAGACTTAGCACAGTTAGCAGGTCAAGGATTAACTAGTCAGATTACTGAACTAGGCGCACAGAAAGCTGTGGGTGAAGAGAGACAACAGCTAGGTCAGTTAAATTTAGATGAGGCTTACAGAAAATACTTAGAGAAGCAAGAGTTTCCTGAGACTGCTCTTACTACATATTCAGGTGGTGTATATGGTAATCCTATGTCAAGGACGTTTGATACAAATACAACTAACTTTGGCGCACAGCCTAGTACAGGACAATCATTATTAAGTCTAGGTCTTAGTGGTCTAGGTATGTATGGTATGGGTAAGAACATTTATAATAAAACATCTAAAGAAGGTGGCTATGTAGGCCAAGGTTTACCTACTGTGTATAGACAGACTAATGATCAGGTTGGAACTGGAGATGATGACTTAGCTATAAGTCAAACTATTGGTAATATATTTGAAAGTATTAAACAAGCTGTGACACCTTCAGAGGAAACAAGAGCTAGAGTACGATTAGCTAATGCTAAAAGACCAGATTTAAATACATTAAGTTTAATGGGTCCAATGCCTGTAGGTAATAAACAACTTGTACCTCCTAAAGTTGCTGACATTATGAATCAACTAGCAGAAGCTAACAAAGGAAGACTTAATCCAAGAGAAACAGTAGGTGAAAAAAAAGTAAGAGAGTCTTTAGTAGAAGACTTACAAAATAAAAAAGGAGAAGTTATAGCAGAAGAAGAGGCTAAGATAGATACAGATTTCTATTCATCTGAAAAAATAGATCAAAAAGAAAAAGATGAAATTAGTGATTACTGGCGTTCACAAGATTCTACTGCTCCTGTATCTCTTAAGCAAGACGTTACAGTAAAAGAAACTATAACTGCTGATAAAGGTACACCTAAGACTAAGACTAAGAAGACTTCTCTTACAGATACTAATGTTCTAGATGCTTATATAAAACAAAATGATAAACTTAAAGATATGGTTGGTAATAAAATAAAATCAATGAATGATCTTCAAACTCAATTAAAAGAGAAGATTAAAGCTGATGAATCAAATACAAAAGATTCTAGAAGTAGACGTAATGAACTAGCTTTCTGGAGATCTTTCCTAATAGCAGGTGAAGCAGTAGGTTCTGCTGATCCTAGTAAAGGATTCATGAATGCTTTAGCTAAAGGTGCTACTGCTGGTGGTAAGTCATTCGCAGATACTAGAATGAAACTTCTAGAAGAAGCTAAAGGTGATGGTAAAAAAGCTATTGATGCTATTAAAACTTTAATGGTTGCGGAAACTGCTGATCTTAAACTACAACAAATATCTACAACTTCAAGTGGTGAGGTAGCTAAAGTACTAGCTTCTTGGGCTAAAGCTAATAACTTAAAAAATCAAAGTGTTAAGAAGTATGCAGAGATTACAAAAACTGCTACTGCAATAGCTAAAGAAGCTATGGCTGAAGGATCAGAAGGTTATGATAAATATGTTAAAAACATGATATTACAAGCAGTTTTAGAGTTAGATCAAAGTAATGATTTAGGAAAATCTTTAAGAGTACTAGCTAGAGTTCCAAAACCTACTACAGAAGTTGGATCGAATACAGGAGGATCTGAACGTAAACCTGCAAGTAATGTAAAGAGAATTGGAAATTTTCAACCACCAAGATAAAAAGGTTAAGTAAACATGGCAACACCAAGAACCGCAGCTTTTCAGTCTCAATCTTTTCAAGATAGTTTAACAAAAGCAGAGCAAGAGTTTGCTAATACAACTCCAACTACATTAGATGTAGAAGCTTTTGCTTTGCGTGAAGGCTTTGATCCTGATTCTTATATAGAAGAGTATGGAAAATATCTTGATGCAGCAGAATCTGGAGAACAGATTGAGCAAGGTGGTACATTCTTAGGACGTATACTAGGTAGAACTTTAGGTGAGGTAGCAGGTGTAGGTACATTTGCTAAAGAAGTTTTACTACCAGAAAGCATGGCTGATACTATAGAGTCTTGGTCAGATCAATTAGCTGAAGACATCCCTGAAGATATTAGAAAAGAAATGATAGAAGTATTTGATCCTTATCATGGAGAAGGACTAGCTGCTGGTGCAGAAAATATTACAGGTCATTTAGCATCTATTCTTATACCTTATACAGGAGTAATGAAAGGTGGTAAGGCTATAGCTCAAGGAGCTAAATTCTTAAAGGGAAAAAACCAACAGAAAAAAATAGATGAGTTTTTAAAATTAGTTGAAAATACTTCTTCAAAGATAGTGCCTTCAAATAGAAGATTGACATTTCAAACTGGAAGTCCAGTACCACTACAAGAAGCTCCTTGGTTATCAGGTCCACTATCAACAGGTAGAGCATTAGTACCACTATCTAAACCTATTAAAGAAGGCATTAAAACAACTCCTAAAGATTTAACTCGTATGGAAAGACTAGCAAAGAGAACAGGAACAGGAATAAAACATGGTACTGGTTTTGCTATTGGTGCTACTATGGTAGAAGATCCTGATGAAAACTTTGTTAATATGTTAGTAGAAACTTTTCCTGAAGCAATGGATTTTTTAGAGCCACTTGCTATTAATCCTGATGATCCTGCAGCAAGAAAATATGGACAAGCTTTTATAAATCATATGTTAACTGTTCCTGCTGCTGAAGCTTTATTTATGCCCTTCTATTTAAAAGCAGGTAAACCATCTATAGAAAGGATAGCTAGTGCTACTAATAGATTGGATAAATCAGCTTTAGTGACTGATGAAATTCCAATAGTAGGACTGATGGAAAGGCTAAGACTACCTTTAAGAAACTGGTCTTCAACTAAAGGCACAGATAAAGATACATTAGCATTAGTTTTAAAAAGGGATGGTGCATCTAGAGAAGCAGCAACTATAGCTAATAGCATTAGCCTAAGTTTAAAAGAAGCAATGAAGAATGTATATGGTAAAGAAGCTAAGAATACTAAAGTAATAGAAAATATTAATGATGCATTAGCTGGTACAACAAAGGAAGGTTCTGATAAAACTATGATAGATGAGTTAATAGCAGATCCTAAAACTAATGAAGTAGGTGTTGTAGTAAAAGAAATGAGAGATGCTATGGATGGACTCTCAACTGCTATAGGTGGTAGACTTAGAACTGGTAAGATGAGTGCTACTATAGATAAGAATTTAAATACCTATATTAATAGATCGTATCGTGCTTTCGATGATCCTTCTTGGCAAGGATTAAAAGATGTATCAGTTAAAGTAAAAGCAGATGCTGAAGATTATTTAATAAATCAAGTTGGTATAGCTAAAGATGACATTGGTGCTGTAATGAAGTACATAGCTAATCCTTTAAAGAGAGAAGGCGCACCTACAGTTAGAAGGATGAAAGGATTTAAAGGAGAAGATCCTAATAAATTTATAGGTAACTTAGCTAACTTTGCAAGAGGAGCTTCTAAACCTTTAACAAGAAGAAGATACCAAGCTCCTCAACTTAGAGCTTTATGGGGAGAATATAAAGATCCTTACAAAAACTTTGGAACTACCTTTGAAAAACTTTCTGTTCTTAAAGCTGAACAAGATTTTTTAAGAGACATTAAGACTTTACTAACACGTAAGAGAGTTGATAGAGCAGGTAAAGAAGTAGATCCTGTAGCTAGACAAGGTGTTGAATTAAAAAACAGGAAGGGAGAAGTTATAGGTTATTCATCTCCATCTAGTTCTAAACAGTTATTTGATTTAGGTAAAGCAGTAGAAGATAGAATAGGTTTAGCAGGAAGACAGGCTATTAAAGACTTTGATAATCCACTTAAAGGTTTGTTTGCTGATGAAGCTTATGAAGATATAATAAAGAATGGATTAGATCTTGCTTCTCCTAGTTCTCCTTTAATGCGTAATTGGATTAAGTTTAAAGCTGCTTCCCAGATAGCTAAAACTGTTGCATCTCCAGCTACTCATGGAAGAAACGTCATGGGTAATACTGTTATTATGGCAGCTAATGGTTTTCTTCCTTTTGGAAAAGGGCAAGCAACTTTTATAACTAAAAGAATGTTAGGTAAAAACGACAGAGAGTTTGCAAAAGAAATAGGAGAGCTACAAAGATTAGGAGTTCTTGATAGTGATGTAAGAGCAGAGACTGTTAGAGCTAGTTTAAGAGATATGTTAAAAAAAGGATCATCTAAAAAAATTACTAACATGATGGATAAAGCTACTCTTGGTATTCCTAGAGCTATCGGTAAAAAAACAATGCAGTTATATAGAGATGAAGATAACATGTTTAAGTTAGTTCATTTCAATAAAACTAGAGATTATTTAAAGAAAGCTTTTCCTGATAAATCAAGGGATGAGATTATGGCAATGGCTGCTCAACGTACTAGAGATTTAATGCCTAACTATAACTTAGTTAATAAAAGATTAAAACAATTAAGAAGGGCACCAGTTGGAGACTTCTTATCTTTTCCTGCTGAGATGATACGAACAAGTTTAAACCTTGGTAAGTATGCTATACAAGATATTAGATCTGGTAATCCAGTTCTTATGAGACAAGGATTTAAAAGATTAGGTGGTATGGCTGTAGTAGGAGTAGGTGGTGACGCTGCGGTTACACATTCTAGAAATGTATTTGGAATTACAGAAGAACAAGATAAAGCAATTAATGAAGTAGTAGCGCCATTTGAAAGGAATGTTCCAAGGTTATATTTAAGTGGTATTAATTATGATAAGAACAATAGACCCGGAGTAGATGTTATTAACTTAGGACCGATAGATCCTTATGATTATATTAAATATATAGCACGTACAACTAATGAAGCATTACTATCTGATGAAGAAGTTGATTGGACTATGACAGGATTAGGGTTATGGGATAAAGCTCTTGGTCCTTTTCTTGGTCCTTCTATGATAACAGAAGCTGCTTTAAAATTAGCTAATAAAGACTTTGATCCACTAAAGCCGGGAGTATATGAACAAGCTATGCTTGAAAGTATTGGTCCTTTTTCTCCGGGTTTTATTCCTTTACTTCAAAAAAGACTGCAATATGAAAGAAGTTTAAAGGAGAGACAGAAGTTAGGTCTTGGTGCAGTAGGTAAGTATGGTAATACTTTAACTGAAGATCAAGTAGCTTTATGGCCTTCACTTGCTGGACTACAAGAAAAAAGAATTGATCTATCTACAGCACTAGGAAAAAGTTTACCTAGATTAGCTAAACAAGTTCAAAGAAGTAGTTCAGGATTTAAAGGATCTCCTGCATATAAAGATCAAACAGTTAATGATCCTAAAGGATTACTAGATGCTTATTACGATTCTCAACAAATGAAAATTAGAGATATGAAAAGATTAAAAAAAGCTGTTGATGCTTTTAAAGTATTAACACCTAGTGGTGAGGAGTTAGATTTTAATTCTGAAGATTATAGAAGAGCTATTACTTTAGATGGTAAGTATGATATTAACGATGGTAATCAAAGATTAATACAAAATGCTTCTGATGATTTATTTATGCCTGATTTTTTAACAGAGAATGATAGAAGATATTTAAGAAACTCTCTTAAAACAATTCCTTCAAAAGAAATAGAAGAATTATATAATCAATTTGTTAATACAAAAATAAAGGATGATTAACAAGAAATGTTAGAGCTAGGTCCAAGAGAACTACTGACACTAGGAACGGTGTTGGCAGGATTAGCAGCTACATGGGGTGTACTCAAGGCTACTATCAAGTCTATTATGTCTCAAGTTAGTGACATCAAGGTTGACATCACCAAGATCTACCAACAAGTAGATAATCAAGAGGCTGATCAAGCTGTCATCAAGAACAGTATCAAAGTTATTAGTCAGGATATCTTATCACCTCAGATCTTGAAAACTGAGAGTGAGCGTGATGGTAGAAATGAAGCACGTATACATATGTTAGAAGAAAGAATGAACCGTTTATCTTCAATGCATAACGGGGATCATCCACCAACAACAACAAAGGAACATGATTAATGTGGGAATACTTCACAGTAGACGAACTTAAATGTAAAGGAACAGATGAGTGTCACATGGATGAACAATTCATGATACAATTAGAAGCACTCAGATATGAATTTAATGAGCCAATGGTTATATCCTCTGGCTATAGGGATCTATCTTATAACCATGTAATCGGAGGAGCTAAGAACTCTCCACATCTCTATGGTAAAGCAGTTGATATAGTAATTAGTGGTAAGTCTGCCTACAGATTAATGAAGTTAGCTATTCAACATGGCTTCACTGGCATTGGAGTATCACAAAGAGGACCACATGAGAGGAGGTTTCTCCACATAGATACAATGGAAAACAGTGATACCCACCCAAGACCTTGGATATGGAGCTATAAATAGCTAAATGCTCTGTACAGGGTTTTAAGGCTCATACAGAAGAATCAGCCTCT
>Ga0098053_1000783_pt1 | contig 10161 bp, 4 predicted proteins | sample 15BtaG_FD_77068 | JGI IMG/M metagenome (GOLD analysis project Ga0098053, IMG submission 77068) | Marine viral communities from the Subarctic Pacific Ocean - 15B_ETSP_OMZ_AT15312_CsCl metaG | ecosystem: Environmental > Aquatic > Marine > Oceanic | place: Pacific Ocean | collected 2015-01-18 | reverse complement strand
TAATGGCTTGTGGGTGAGTAGGCATCCTTGGAAGAAAGAGTTTGAGAGGAGATATGGAACTGAACTAGAGTTATTGGAACAAGTAAAGGAAATACTAAATGAGACTTAAATCAATTACGTTTGATAGCACAGATGAACAGTTGGTAATTGAGGCAACCGAAGTGAAGGCTAAGTCTTTTACAGGTGCAGAAAGAAAGTTTAAGGGTAAGGATGTTGTGGCAATGGTTAAAATAGATGATGAAAAGTTTTTGGTATTTATTGAGAAATAAAAAAAGGTGACGCAGCTAACTCATAAATATTTACCAGTCATAGGAATTTACTGTGCAAATTGATCTACCATTAGAAGTCTACTACTCAAAGAAAAAGAAGTTCATACTTAACTTGAATAACTACCGCAACGCACATTACCGAGTGTTGTCTATATCAAAGAGACTTTACTCAGAACAATTAGTAGAAAGAATTAAAGATTATCCGAGGTTTACCGAGCCTGTGAAGTTGGTATTTACCTATTACGCTAGAAGTAATAGAAGATTAGACATCAGTAATCCCTGTTCAATCATAGACAAGTTTACTTGTGATGCTTTGGTGAAGGCAGAGATACTAGAAGATGATAGCTTTGAACAAATCAAAGAAGTGTTTTATAAATTTGGGGGGGTGGATAAAGATAATCCGAGATGTTTGTTGGAAATTCTTACCATCCCAGAAAAATAATATTTACTGGTTAATAGAAATCTGGAGGAGTTATGAAATTAGTTGAACAGTTGCAAGATGACTTGCAAGAAAGGAAGGAGGCTTGGTGGGAATGGCACAAAGAAAACCCTCAAGTGTGGAAGAAGTTTGAAGAGTATACTTTAGAGGCAATCGCCACAGGAAGAAAGCATTACTCTCATTGGGCAATAATCAATCGTATAAGGTGGAATAGGGAGATAGAAACCAACGGAGGGGAGTTCAAGATAAGTAATGACTATATAGGCTTCTATGCCCGTTTATTCCATGCTCGTTATCCTGAACACAAAGACTTCTTTAGACTGAAACAGTTGAAGGAAGAGAAGCTTATAGATGAATTAAAGGTTCAGGCTGAAGACTGGAATGTTAGCCTTCTTCCTAAGTTCAGGCACGAAAGCTAGTCTTCTATCCCTTTCTAGTTCCATTTCTCTAAGCTTATCAGATTTAGCTATAACTGATATGTTCTCGTTTCTCATTAGCCTGTCTCTTCTCTTTCTCCAATTATCCAAGTATCTTTCTAAGGCTCTGATCTGTCCTTTAACTCCTATGACACCTTTCATATTGCTTCTATAGGCTGATAGTTCGTCAAACCTCTTATCATTCTTTAATGAATTTATAGTAGCTACGGCTCTATCTACCTCTCCTCTGAGTTCGTAGAATTGTTGTTGCAGTCCTCCCGCCTTTTCCGTGTCTAAAAGCAGTCTATTAACAACAGGTAACTGTTTAGCTAAATTAACATTGTTAGGAAGCAAAGGCTCGCCCGTAGCGCCACGAGTTAGCGTATCTGATAGTGCGAGCACATATCCGCCTAAAGTACCCGTATAACCCCTTAAAACGTGTTCTATTTTAGCGGGAGATATATTGAATAATTCTCCGATTTCTTTTGCTAATTGGTTGGTTGATGCTCTTGTCTGATATGCTGGCTCTCTTTTTAATTGATAGTAAGGAACAATGTCTTGTCCTGTGTAACTATTCCTATTGTTTATTGCTTCAGCTAGAGGCTTAATTATTTGGAAGCCACCTCCAGGTTGAATGAATGGAAGGTTTAAAGATGTTTCCAATTGACGACCTGTTGAGGTCAATAGTTCATCAACTGACTTCTGACTAAACGCATCATCACCTAAAGTTAAATCAAAGACTCTTTCAGGTATAGCTTTGAATAACATACCTACTTCAAAAGGTATTGGAATTTTAAGAGAATAATCAAAAGGTGTTGGAACTACCCAGTTATCATCTCTTACTTCTCTTTTTAAATTCCTGTATTCATCTGTGTCATGCACCATTAAATAATATAAGAGGGTGATAGACGTTAGTAGTGAAGAGTTTAATAATGCCTTTCTAAATATTCTTGCCTGAACATCTTGTAATGTTTCATTCTCTTGAAGCTTTTCAACTGCTGAATATTTACCAGATGCTGATCTATATAAGACATCAAGACCTTGTATCCTTGCATTTAGGAAAGGTATTGCAGATGTAATGACTCTAAACAAAGGGTCTTGTCCTCTTCTGCCAAAGTTAATTATTTCTAAACCTTGGTAGGCTGCTTCAGATTGTGCTTGTGCTTCTGTATATCCTTGATCTTTTAGTTTCTTATAAACTGCGTCATATACTGCTAGACGAGTTGCTCCGTCTGATTTAGTTGTTAAAGCTCCTAGACCATCCCATAATTTAAAGAAAGCATTTTTAGCGGACATACCATTACTGGGTGTTAGTCCTTGCTGTCTCATAGTACGATCAACGTACTGCTTGATACTGCCTTCATCATTAGAAAAATCATAACCACCTAAAACACCAAACTGTTCTAGGTCTTCCATGTCTCTAAACATATTAACAATAGAATCTTTTACTGGCACAAAATCTGCACCACTAGTAACAGCAGAAGACAATGTATCTCTAAGTATGTTTACAACAACAAATCCAGGATCACGAGTAACTGTATCTCTTAGTAATGAGGCTGGTAAAGCTAAAGCTTTTTGTATTGGTCCAGTTCCCACACCGCCTATACCTTGTATTCCTTCAACTAAATTCCTATCAACTTGATAGTGGTATTTAATTCCTTCTCTAAAAACAAATATAGAATCAACTTTTCCTGCATTTTCAGCCGAAATTGGTCTGGCTTCTCCAACTATTTCTAAATCTCTTATTAATTTTGATAGTCCATCATTTTTTAATGAAGCGGTAAGAATAGATAATGAGTTTCTTGTTATAGCTTCTAAGGGGTTTACATCTAGTATATCTTCAGAGCCTTCTAGTTTGATACTTAAAGGATTATTTGGTAATGCACCACCCGCTATAACAGGTGCTTTAATGCCAGAATCGTCTACCATATCTCTATAAAAAGGATAGTAAGAAGATTGTTGTCTCCAGATTTCTGCTTGCCCTCTTGTATCTATACCATATTGGTTTCCTACTCTAACTATTTCTTCTACACTTAATCCATTATTTGCTTCTGATAGTGCAATAAGATTTTTTATTTGTTCAGGGTCTATAGTTATTTCACCCTTATCTAATTTTTCGATTAACTCTTCTATTATTTGGTTGTTAGATTTGAATTTACTTAACAAACCTTTTTCTTCTGCGAATGTAATTAATTCATTATTCCATCGCTGATAGGCATCAAAGACATCTTTAACTTCAGGATATTGAGTTTCTATTTTATCAATAAGGGCTAGATCAGCTTCTGTAATAGGCGAGGCAACTAATCTACCATTTTTATCAAATGTTTCTGTTCTTTTAAGTGATCCATAAAACTTGAATATTCTTTCTAAATCTAGTTCAGGTCTTGAATAAAGAGGGGATAGTATTTCTATTAGCCCTCCGTCTTCACCCTTAATAACATTAGCTAAAGAGTCTTCTCCTTCTATACGACTGTTTATAGTGCCCTTAGTAAGCATCTGTTGAAATAAACCTCTGGCTCTATCGGCTAATCTTAGTGCAGCCATAGTTGCAGTATCTGCTGTATTATTAGCTTGTCTTACTTCTTCATTCTCAGATATAGCTCTTACTATTGCTTTATCAATAGCGTCTAACTTATCTACAAAGTTTTCTCTAAATTTTCCAAAGTAATTGCTAATAGATTTAATGGGGTCTTTAGCAACCTCTATCATTCTAGCACCCCAAGACTTTTCTACAGGTCTTCCTTTACCGCCTGTTCTTTCAATGCCTTCAACAAGATCAGCATCTACACCATCTAAACTAGGTGCAGACCAAAGCGGTATATCGCTAGGAGATTTTGATGAAAGGTCTTTATTAAACTCTAATGCAGCGTCTATAGCGGTATCTGAGGCATTTAAACTGTAATAGGGTACTCCACCCCTAGGTGTCTGCCTTACCAGTTCTTCTACCTCTTCTACGGACTTCTGTAGTTTGATTTTTTCTGAAGTATCTGCTTCTCCTTCAAATCTTACACCTTCTTGGAATAGTTCCATTTGTTCAGGTTCAACAGGTTTAGCAAGTTGTTGTTCAATAAAGTCTATTTCATTTTGTATTCTATTAACTCTATTTCTATCTTTTTTAGCAGTTGTTGGTCCTACTCTTCCTCTGCCATCTGCTTCTAATCTTTCTGCGTCATATAACTGTGTTTGTAAATCTCTTAATTTAGTTCTAAGATTTTCTTTATCGCTGACATCTATTAATTTTTCATCAAGAGATAAATCAGCCATACGACTCAATTCAGGTATCTGCAAACGTACACCTTCTATATTAGGATCAGGATGTTGTGTACTTATAATATTTCCTTTATATAAATCATTCAAATCACTTTTAAGAGCTTGAACAACAGAATCTGTACGAGTTCCAAGATTTGCACCTTCATCTGCATATATAATAAAAGTATTTGCTAAAGGACCTTCATCATTAATTGTGGTATCACGAATAGCATATTGTCCTTCACCATTATTTAAAATATCTACTCGATATTTTACAAAACCTTCTTTATCTACAGACAATGGTTTTATACGAAAATTAAAATCGTCAATAGAACCTTCTGAAACAACGCCTTCACTTTCAAGTGTAACTTGGTCAAATTCTTTTGTTACTTCTGCAAATTTCCGAGTTCCTTCACCTTTAAAACCTTTTCCTAAAGCTGTGGTTTCTGCACCTGTTGTTATTGCTGGTTCTGCGTATTGTAAAAATGCAGATAATGCAGTATTAGATTTTGCTGGTAGATTTAATAAGTTTCTTATAGCTTCTACAAAACTACTCCAAGCTTTTTTCGTTTTATAAGGAATAGCTTCTAGTAATTTTTGGAATTCTCTATCAGTAAACCCATGAGTAATAAATTCTGATAAATCTTTAGAACCCTTACCTTTAGCCTTTCCTGTAATCATATAATCAAAATAATGCCTTTTCCAACCTTCATAACGCTGAATATTATTAAAGTGCCTTTGATTAGTAGGCAGATTAGCATCAACTAAAGAAGCAGCTAAATCTTGTATAATTTGAGGTTCTACAGAAACTGTCTCTACATACTTATCAAATGCTTCTTGAAATTCATTGCTATCTAAGGCTTCAGTTCTTTGGAGGACTAAAAGTTCATTGCCTAATTTTCTATAATATGATGTTTTTTCTTCTATGTATTCAACTACTTTATCTTGTACTTTTCCTAAATCTTCAATAGCTTTTATGCTTTTCTTATTTAATTTAACAGGTGCTCTAGCAGCTTCAGGCAACCTTCTTCCTTCAACCATCATCTTATAAGATTCAAGATTAGACTGAGTAGCTGCGTGCATAGCTTCATGTAAAATAGTTGAATAATTAACACCATTATATGATTGACGAAAAGGAAGATGTCTTGAATCAATAGCTTTTACACTATCTGGAGAATTCATAATATACATTTGAAACTTAGTAGGAGTACCAAAACTTCTATAACTTACTGCTCCAGCAGTGGTAAGTTCTCCTCGTATCTGTGAATTTGTAAATTCTAAAGGAAACTCAAAACCTTTTTTCTTCAACTTAACTAATGTTTCATAAGTTTTAGCAGCAAGTATTCTATATTCTTCAGTTGGTGAGTTATCTTTTAACCACTTCATCATTTCAACAGAATCACCTACATATAAATTAGGCTGTCTGTTGCTGCCAGCTTTACTTATAGCCTTACTATTTACAAGACCATTAATTATGTATTCTCTATTTTCTTTATATTCTGTTGGGGTAAGTTTTGTAGTGTCATAAACTTCATTTAAAGGCGGTATGTCTTCTATTTCTATTTCTGTTGGTTCAGGAGTTTTCTTTGGGTCTTTAGGTTTTGGTTTTGGTTCTACATGAGGTGGATTAGGAATACTAATACCTTTTAAATTTTGTAGTTCTTGTGTTGTAATTATAGGATCGCCTGCAACTACTCTAGTAGGTTCTTCTAATGCCTCTTCTCTTATTCTTATGTCATCAGCAAGATCACCTAATCCTCTGTCAATTGGACCAGTATCTAACTCTCTAGTGGTTCTTATTTCACCTCTTGTTCTAGCACCTACTCTACCTGATTCAATATCAGTAAATATATCAGATACATTTTTGTAACCTGATAGACGCATGGCTTCTCCCATGCCTTTAAAGAAATCAATAACCTTATTAAAAATGCCATCTACTTTAGGTGGCACATTCTTAATGTCTTCTTTAGCTTTAAACATCTCAGCAATAGCTTCTTCCACAAAGAATTCTTCTCTTTTCTCTTCTGTTAGTTCTCTACCTGCTAATGTAGGAGTATTAATATCTACACTTCTTTGATAGAAAGTTTTATTTTTAAACTTATCATCAAATGATGCTGGAACTTTTTTGCTTTTTACTTGGTTACGAAGATAGTTATATTCTTTTTCATTAATTAAATCTTTGGCTCTCAACGCATGAACCATCTCATGGTCAAGAACTCTATTTAATTTTTGTTGTATTTCTATTTCAGAAAGATTGCCGTCAGGATTAATTCTGTTTAAAGATAAAAATATTATGTCAGACTGTTTGTCATACTCTCCTTCTACTCCTCTGTCTTTAACCTGTCTAGGATCATATATAACTTCATTGTCTTTAATCTGCCTTAATGTGCTTGCAGACAATAATTCATCACTAATAATAACTCCCGTATCACCAAGACCTCTTTCTTTTAATATTCTCTGAGCTTCTTTAGCAAACTTATTAGTTCTGCCTTCTTCTATAGCTTCTGCATAATTTAAAAACTTAGGTTCTATTTCTTCAGGAGGTAATACCTTTTCTTGTTTAACTCTTTCAGATTCTACTAACTGGTCAATAATCTCTGGTGGTAATTTATTTTCTGCTTCAAGCTTGGCTCTAAACTCTTCTGGTGTTTGTCCAAAACTTTCAGTTCGTCTTGCAATATCAAACTCAAAGTTATCCCTGATATTCATAGTTATCATATCGTCTTTAAGTTCTGCTCTGCCACTAGCTAATAAATCTCTTTCAAACGCATCTGCCTCTTGTATTGCTAAATAAGAATTGTCTTCAAAATTACCTTCATTATATTTAGCTTTTTTTCCTGTATATCTTTGGGTTAAAAAGTTTTCAATATCTAGCATTGTAAAATCAGATTTACCAACACTAGCTACAAAATCAGCCATATCTTGTGCTATATATTCTCTAGGTTTAAAGTTAGGCATTTCTATTTTGTTATTAAACTTAGGCATTGCATGAATCCTAGCTAACAAAAGTTCTTTTTGTCCTTTGCTCATATCAGCTATTACACCAGAGCCAGTAAAAACTTCAGCAGCGTGTCTAAAAGCAGGTGATACTAGTGAGTCTTCTTTAATATTTTTAGAAGCAAGCATAGATTTTAAAAACTTAGGAGTAGTATTTAGTTTTTGTTTACCAGCAGTAAGAGAAGGTTCACCAGACTTTTCTGATTGTTTAAATACAGCCTGTGCCATACTTTCTGTCATGGTGTTAAAGTCTTTCTTAGTAAGAAGTCCTTTAGCTTCTTTCATAGTAAAAGTTTTATCTTTGTTTTGATCTACAAAATTCTTTTTACCTTTATCTTTTAATCTGCTGTTATAAGCAGCAATATCATTAGCACCAACAGTTGTAGCTATTGGGTCTAATAAAGTTTGCCCAATTTCAAACGCAGCAGAGCTATTAACATTACCTTGTAGGTAAAGCATATTATCTAATTGGGATTTAAGAAGTTTGTTGTTTTCAGCAGTTTTTAATTTATCAATACCTATAACTGCTTCTGCCTGTGAAGGGGCTGTTGCCATTACAGGATTACTGGGGTTGTTTAAGTTTAATATAGAGTAAGTGCCATCAGCATTTTCTACATAATCTAAGTTGATGATTTCTTGGATGAAATCAGGGGGAGGGATGTTTGGGATATTTACTTGAACAGGTTCTTGATATTCTTGAATAGTACCTTGTTGAATTCCTAATTCTACTTTTTTAGCGTTCATTAACGCTTCTTTGTTTAGAGTTTCTCTTCTTGCTTTTTCTTGTGCATGAAAGTCTTTTATGCCTTTTTTGCCCATACTAGTAACAACTAGATCAGCTCCAGCACCAATAATGCCACCTATAGTAAACTCGTCAAAGAGGCTTTCGCCTATAGGCAGTTCCTCGCTGTATAAACCACGAGCAGTTAAATCTTGCAATATACTTGCAGTTACCTCTTGACCACCTTCAAATGCCCATGATTTAAGAGCTGAGATTAATTTTTCTTTTGTTGAGGGTGGAGCTGCTTTAGAAATTTTAGAAAATATATGTGCAACAGGTAGTATTTCTGTAATACCTATAGCACCACCTAATAGAGTGGCAGTCGTTTCTGTTAAGCCACCAACGTCTTCACCCATCTCTCTAGCCATATTTAGACGATCAGCTTGTGCTGACATACCTGTAGGTATAGCTAATGCTGCTGGCACTCCGTACTGTCCAGCTTTTTGGCTTACAGCACCAGCTTTAGATAAAAGACTACCTGCTTTTGCAGCACCTAAAAAGGGTACAAATGAACCAATACCTTCACCTAGTTTTGTACTAAATTTATCTGCGTATCTGGGATCGGCTGCAAGTGCTGAGTCTTCTCGTAAAGATTGTTCCAATCCACGCAGTCCTTTAAGTGCCTCACTATCATCACCAATATCAAATAAAGAAACTATACCTGTTGGTACATCTAAAGCTAAACTAGCTGCACCTCTCGGTATAGCTTTAAGAAATTCTTTGGCTTGCCCTAATGTAGAAGTCTCGTCTAGGTCTTCCTTGTATTTAATTTTTACGGCATCAACAAATCTTTTTCTTTGTAAAGGGTCTGATGGAATATTGTATTTACTTCCATCAGGTGCTTTATATACGCTCATTAGTTTATTTTTGGTCCTAATGCTTTATCAACATCAAGTCCTGTTAATGAATTTGCATCTATACCTTGTAAAGCTAAAATTTGTGAAGTTAAAAGTTGAGAAGCTTGATTTAATTCAAGTTTACGTTCATCTGTCAATTCAATTTCACCTTCACGAGCTTGTTTCAATGTTTCTGTAATATTATCTAAAATATCAAACTTTTGTTCTAAAGGTAAATTTTCTAATTCAGCTCTTATTTTTTCAGTATTAGCTTTATAGTAATCATCTTTGGCTTGTCCTTCTAATAAGGCATCTTCTCTAGCTTGTTTTCTTTCAGCTAAACCAGCTAATCCCATACCAAGTTCACTCATATTTCTAGAACCCATTATAAGACCACCTAATCCTACTAGGTCATAGTCTATTTCTCTTTTGGGTTTAGCCATTCCTGTAGCTTTATCTCTAAGTTCATCTAGTAGTTTATCTTTATCTTTATCTTTATCTTTATCTTTATCTTTTGTTTTTGTTGGTTCAGGTTGCCCTGTTAATTTATTTATTCCAGCTAAAATTGGTGTTATTGTTGCAGCACTTGTAATCGGATTTTCTGTTATTGGTTTTATAATATTACGATAACCTGTTCCTCCATATGCTTCATCAGTAGTAAGTCTACCGCTTGGATTTTTTTTAGGTCTTGAAAAATAATTTTTTATACCTTTATATGCTTTAGGAATAAAAGGTAATGTTTTTCGTAGTGCTTGAATTCCTAGTCCTCCTACAGGAATACTAGCTATATAATCCATAGCTTCATCACCAAATTCATCTCCATACATAAATTCAAAAACAGCATCTCCTAAATCACTTGCTGTTTTTGGAGCATTACTTTCTGGATAAGGATTAGTAGATGAACCTAATACATTTGCATATGGATCATCAAAAGATTGATCTAAAGAACCGCCATTAGCATAAGCAGTTAAACCACCGCTAGCCATTCCCATTTGTCTTTGTCGCATTTCATTACGAGAAGCATCTCTAGCTGCTTGCAAAGAATCATTACTTCTATAAATGTCTTTACCATGCCCCCATTGAGGAGTAAAAGCATTTAATTTTGATCCTAGAATTAAAGTATCTGTTTCTGTTTGTAGTGCTTTTCTAAATTCTTCTTCATCTATAATTCCTT
>Ga0098053_1000766_pt1 | contig 10310 bp, 17 predicted proteins | sample 15BtaG_FD_77068 | JGI IMG/M metagenome (GOLD analysis project Ga0098053, IMG submission 77068) | Marine viral communities from the Subarctic Pacific Ocean - 15B_ETSP_OMZ_AT15312_CsCl metaG | ecosystem: Environmental > Aquatic > Marine > Oceanic | place: Pacific Ocean | collected 2015-01-18 | reverse complement strand
TCGGTGCTCTCGCCAGCCCCGCTGCGGCGGCGGCGGTGTTCGCGACAAAGGTCGGCGGGGAGGGGTTCTTCCAGATCGCAGGAGGGATCGGACAGGCCGTCGAGCAGCAGGCACGGCTCGCCAACTACCTCGCCGCTCGGAAGGCTGGGATGTCGGCGTTTGAAGCTGCGGCTCTCGTCAACAAGACGCTGTTTGACTACGGCGATTTGACGGATTTCGAGCGCCACGTCATGCGGCGCGGATTCCCCTTCTACACCTGGACATCGAAGAACCTCCTAGAGCTCCAGCCTTATCTGGCCACGCACCGGCCGCAGGCGTCCATAGCTTTGAGCAAGACCCTTATGGCGGTGGCTCGCGAGAACCCGACTGACGAGGATCTGTCTCTCCTCGACGACCACCTGAAGTACCGGTTCATTGTGAACACCGGAGCGGGGAAGATCGTCGCCGGGTTCGGCCTTCCGATCGAGTCTGTTGCAGAAATGACGAAGCCGTCCGCCGCTGGTTTCCGCGGGATGGCGCACCCTCTGTGGCCCTTCTTTGAGCGGTTCGTGATCGGGGTTGACCCCTATTACAACGTCCCCCTCGAGGAGATCCGTACTGCTCGCGACGTGATCCACCTTCCGCAGACGTTCCATTCGTGGGTCGGGTTCAACGAAGCTATTCGGAAGAATCCAGGGGCCTGGTTGAAGGGCCATGATGCTCGTGACGTTCCTGAGATCGGCTGGTACTCCTACGAAAACGAGGCGGGGGAGACGGTCTGGTATGAGGACCCGGAGAAGGGCGCAGCTCGACTTGCGCTGCTCCGTTCGTTCCCGCCGTGGCGTCTCGTTGGAGAGATGAACAAGGCGTTGAATGAGTCGTTCATGCGCGGGGTGGGAAGCGGCTCCGGCCCCGAAGCGTCAACCGGCGAACGGGTGGCGGCGATTCTGTCCGGCGCGAAGCCTTACTCTGTGGAATGGGACGCGCTTGAGCGGAAGGTCTGGCACCAGATTGAGACTGCGCTCAAGGAAGAGATGCTCGGGCTCGGGAAGTTGCAGGAGACGGCTTACCCGGTCACTGGCGGCATGACTGGCCCTGCTCCGGTTTCGCAGGTTGAAGGGCTTTACGGCAAAGAGTTCACACACCGCAAGTTGATAGACCCTGGCGCAGACGCGCCTGTAAAGTGAGGCTGAAATGGGTGCATACTCTCGAAACATTGTCCGTCGCTCCACTGCACTGACTTCTACGTCGTTCACCAACAGTGAGAGCGCCCGTCAGGCAGTCCAGGCGGACGGGGCCAACCTGGCGGGCCCGGTCGGGATCTCCACGGTTCGCTGCAAGCGCAAGAGCGGGACCGGGACGAACGACATCACCGTCCGCGGCTACAGCGCGTCATCCGGTGGGGTGGAGATGTTCGAGCAGACGTTCTCTGCACTGGCGGACGAAGACACCGACTCGCAGACTTACGCGGCCTTGCTCCCGTTGGTTTCGGGGGAAGTCTTCTTTGTCACGTTCGAGAACAGCGCCGCCGATGCCAGCACGGCAGAGTTCACGGCTGACTACGAGGTCACGAAGTGAGTCACCCTCGCCAGCCAGGCGGGGGAGCGACCCAAAGTCCCGCGCAGGATTCGTGGGCGTCTCGATGGTTCTGGGCTCCTGAAGACGCGACGGCATCGCACGACTTCCTCACAGCTGGCACCGACTACACCGATGACAGTGGCGTCGCATGGGGGCTGGATTCTGACGGCGGTGCAGCGAACATTACTGGCCACGCATCGGCCGGAGTGCTCGGAGTTGATCACGAGGTTCCCGCACTACGGGTGACCACGTCGAGCAACAGCAGCAACATCAAGTTCAGAGAGACGCTGCAGACGTTGTGGGCCGACTATGCCTACGACGAACGGTGCTTGCTCGTCGTCAAGATGGTGGACCCGACACTGCCCTCGACGAACGATCGGTTCGCGATGCTCCGTGGGAACGATGCGGACTCATACCGTCTTCGCATTGCAAACGAAAACACTTCCGGCGCCAACGTCCGAACGCAGCGCAGGCACAACAGCAGTAATAGTGAATCGAACCGCCTGAACGATACAGCGCCCGTCCTGGCGATCGAGTTCTGGGGCGACTCGTGTGTCACCTACCACGCGAGCACCTGGCCGACCGCCACCGAGCTTACGGACAACCTCACTGAGAACAACAGGTTCGCGTGGAATCGTGCGCCATCCACCGCAGAGTTCCTTGACGACACCACTGACGTGTTTGAGTGGCTTGTGCGGCGCAACGGCGGAAGTGACTTCACGATCGACATCCTTCGGATGGAGCTCTTCAGCCGAAGTGCGAGTCTGGCATGAGTGACACAACGACCTTCCCTGTGAAGATGCTGCATCGGCTCGACGAACGAGAAGCCGTGCGCTTGGCGCTACTGGACATCGGTGTGACTACCGGCTTCACCAGGAGCAAGAAGACTGCAACTGGGTGGATCGTATCCATCTTCCCGGAGGCGAAGAGTGACGAGGCTTTGGTTGGCCCTGAGCATCGTTGTCAGGTGAGTACGAAAGGCAACGTCCGCCGGCTCCGTTCGCGCTGATTACGGACCGTGCTAGGACGAGAACGGACCCGGCAGCAATCCGCAATGCACCGCTACTCTGAGGGTGACATGATGACCGAAGACAACGGGGAGCGGGCAACCCGCCGGGCCATGGAAGAAGAGGCCCAAGAGCAGTACAGGGCGGCCGAATCGGTCATCGCGTCTATGGAAGCGGCAACGGAGTCGCTACACGGAGTCGAGGCACGATGCACGACGACGACGACGACGACGACGGGAGAGTGTCAGACTTGCTTGGGAGCAACCCACCCCAGCGGCGAGTTTCTGACAGTGTCGTCCGGCCCCACGTCCCAGCATGGGAGTCGTCAGCCTTTCTGGGGGCGATGGCGGAGCTTGTTCCGCAACTCTCTAGGACGATCGGCGCGCTAGAGGTCCGTATCGATCGGGCCGAAGCCGACATCCAAGCGGCTCGAGCCGCAGGCGCAACTGCACAAGAACACGCCACCGCCGCCTGCAATGACGTCGAGTCGCTGAGGGCATCTATCCGGGCAAAGATGCTTATAGCTGGGCTCCTGGGGGCCCTTGCCGCCGTCCTTGCCATCTACGCTCCGAATGTGCTCGCGTCATTGGCTGCTGCCATGAAGGGGATTCGGCCCTAACAGGTGGCGCGTGTAGGATGCTCGAAACGGGCAGGGACATGGCGCTAGTTCCGGGCGTTTGACCGCATCGCGGCCTCTGCTCGAGCGAAGTCCTCAGCAGTGTCGATGTCGACCGCCCTTTGGTGGGGGATGCGGGTCTTGGCGCACCGTGGATGAGCAAACGGCTTCCCCTGTCGGAGCCTTCGCAGGCTCATACAGTAGACGTTTCCGCTGGGGCGCTTGCCGTCGGTAGACGTGAACGCGCCGAGCCCTCCCGCCTTTGCCGCATTGATTGTCCTGAGCACGTCGGCGGTGAGGGTGAGCGGCGACGTTGGTTGTAGCAGGGTGACGAGCGCGTCCCCAGGGAAGCCGTGAAGCGCGTCGAGCACGGCAGATTCGGTGGTTGCCGTGTCGTGTGCGTGCTCCGGCAGCCGGTGGTGAAGGCCGACCATGTGCTGACGCGCAAACTCCTTCACTGCGATGTCGTCGGTCGTGCAGACAACGGCTCCGAAGCAGGAACTTCGCAGTGCCAGGCTAAACGCGCGGACGACGAGCGGTTGTCCGCCGAGGTTGGCGATGTTCTTGCCCGGGAGGCGCTTTGAACCTGCGCGGGCGGGGATGATGGCGATGTTCATTTCACCCTCCTAGCCGGCACCCCGACCACAGTCGCTCCTGGCGGCACGTCCTTCGTCACGACAGCGCCAGCGCCGACGACCGCACCCTCCCCGACTGTGACCCCAGGGATGACGGTTGCATTGGTCCCGACGAACGCCCTGCCGTGGACGGCGGAGCCCCCACAGAGGACAGCGCCAGGCCCGACGAATGCGTGCCTCCCGACGATGGCGTCGTGCTCGACCACGGCCCGCGTGTTGACCAGCGTGAACTCGCCAACGGAGCTCCCTGGGTGCAGGATGGCCCCGGTGAGAACTTGAGCCCCGGCGCCGACCATGAGCACTTCACGGACTACAGCCGTCGGGTCAACGGCCGTCATCCAGTTCGTCCAGCCGTCAAGCACGAGCGCGTCGGCAACCTCCTGGCGGGCGGGATTGAGGCCAATGCCCATGACCAGCCGCGCGTCTTTCGACAGCCCTCGAACGTCGTCGGAGTGAACGAAGATGATGTTCTGGTGTCCTCGCGCTCGCAGGGAGGCTCTCAGGACGTGGGCGTGACCCGAAGAACCGATGATGTGGATCATCGCCCCTCCAGGTTCGGCCGCAACCACACGAAGTCGTCGTCGTCCATGACGTCCCCTGCGTCTCTTCGGCGCGCCATGTACCTCGACTTTCGGGCCTTCCTCCATGTGTCGATCTCGCACTTGAGCCGACGCGGCGTGCGGCTACCGAGCGTGTCCTTCGCCAACTGGACTTGAGCAGCCCAGTCCTCGAACTGCTCCGGCGTCAGGGCGACGTTGGCGTCAGGGCCCTTGCCGAGCGTGACGTGCTTCTCGACCCACTGCGCCCCGAGGGCGACGGCCATCTGTGCAACCAGCGCGCCCTTCGTGTGGTCGGAGTAGCCGACGAGGTCGTCCCGGCTGGCGACGTGGTCCATGAGCCACTCGACACGCCTGACGTGCGCCGCCTCCTCCTCGCATGGGTACGCGGACGTGCAGGCGAGCCAGACTGTCCCGGCGTCGTTGCCCTCTTCGGCGACCCACCCGCCGGCGCGGTGAATCTCCTTCGGCGTCCCCATCCCCGTCGAGACGAAGAGCCAACCCCGCGTTGCCGCCACCCGCCTTGCCGCCGCGCGCACGGTCCGCTCGTCCGTCAGTTCCCCGGAGCCGATCTTGAGGTTGACGAACTTGAGGGCGGCGGCGAGCTCGACGGCGTCGGGGCTGAACACGCTGACGAGAGGCTTGACGCCCGGGAGAGCGTCCACATGCGCTTTCGCCTCCTGGTGCTGGTTCAGCGACCACTCCAACGCCTCAAGCATCTTGTAGTGCTCCGGGTCGTGGTGCCGGGACACCAGCGAATCGGTCAGGTACATCTGCCACTTGATGAAGCGGACGCCCGGGACGGCGTGAACGGCGTCAGCGATGCGCTTGAACTCATCGACGCTACCGCCATGCTCGCAACCGATTTCGGCGATCAGGTTTGCCACTTGTCCTCCTTCCACTCACGAATCGCAGAGACGCAGCGTGCAGCCGAACCCCCGTCTCCGTAGTGCTTGCTTGACGGGTAGCGGCCCGCCTCCAGCGCAGCCAGGACAGCCGCGCGAATGGTCTCTGCGTCGTTCGGCACCGTGACAACGGACGGGGCCGCGTGTCGCCCCTCCTGCCTGTCGCCGACGTTGACACTTGGGATGCCGAGATAGGGAGCTTCTAGGACTCCACAGCTGGAGTTTCCGACGACGGCGGATGCGCGGGCGAGCAGCCGGATGAACTCCTCGCGGGGGAGCCTCTCTGTGTCTTCGTGGTTTGCGCCGACGTCTGGGGCAGACCCGAACCAACGGACAGTCGCCGGGACATCTAGGAGCGCGTCGAAAACAGCCTGAGATACGTCCTCGCCTGTCGCAGTGGCGGGTCGGCACATGACCAGGACGAGGCCCATCGGCTCGGCCTCCGTCCCGAGGAGGGGCTTGATCTCGTCCAGAGACGTCGAGCCCACCGTGCGGACCATGACGTCGAGCTCCCTGAACCCGAACTCAACGCGGTCGTCAGCTTCGTGGTCGCCGCACAGGACGAGGTCGGACGCAGCCGTGATTTGCCAGCGGAACGTGTTGTCCGCACTTCCTCGCGTTTCGTCGCCGCCAAACAGGTGGATCAGCGGAATGCGGAGCAGCGTGCAGGCGGTCGTCACGGCGAGAATCTCGAACCGATCCCCGCACACAAGCACGGCGTCGTACCCCGGCAGCGCGTGGACGGCCCACTGCTGCACGATCGCGAAGATGGACGAGATATCGGCTGGCGTGTGCCCCTTCCAGTCGCGACACGGCGCCTCGAGCAACGTGGCTTCGCACCACGACTCGTCGCGGAAAACTCGCTCGATTGGCTGGAGGTAGCCCACGTCTGCATGGCTACCTGTGACGATGGCGAGGTTCACTTCACCCTCCCGTTCGGGAGCAGGATCGTCCTCGAGGTCCATTCAACCTCTTCATGGTCATAGGGCCCCGCGAAGGGAGCCATCGCTCCTAGTGGAGCGAACGACATCCGGGCTTCGATGTTGTGCTTGTTCAGGGTGGCGACAACGAGCCGTGCGAGGGAGCGGTCTTCAAGCGTCACAGGGACCAGCCAAGCGTTCCAGCCGTCAGGGATGGGCCAGACTTCGCAGTCAAAAGGCTCGAGCGCGCGACGGTAGGCTTCGGCCCGCTCCTGCTTCTGTTCGACGATGAGGTCGATCCGCCGCACCTGGCCGAGCAGGAGGGCGGCGTTGATGTTCGCCATCCTTGCGTTGTAGCCCTGCCGTTGGTGCCAGAAGCCGAACATCTCGGCAGTGCGCGCTTGCCCCGACCACTCGACGGCGGACTTGTAGACCCATTCGTCGTCGGTAAGAAGAGCTCCGCCTTGTCCAGCTGTGACGATCTTGCTCTGGTTGAAACTGAAGCACACGGTTGTTGCGTGCAGTCCTGCCCACTTTGTGCCGAACGCCTCGCAGGCGTCTTCGATGCCAGATTCCGTAGCAACCCGATAACCGAACAGGGAGACAGAGAGGTCGCACTCCTGAGACCACTCAGCGCGAGAGAACTTCTGACTCCCGTAGTCGAGACGCGCCCCGGTGGCGAGGACTGCATTCGCAGTAGCGGCGTAGGTCACAGGTGGGATGACGACCTTCCGGCCTTCGGCGGCGCCGTGGGCAACAAGCGCTGCGTGCAAGGCAGTCGTGCCCGAGCTCGTCAGCAAGCAGTACCCTTTGCCGGTCTCGCGACATAGCGCGGCAGCAAGAAGCGCCTGCTCGATCCCTTCTCCGACTTCAGCACTAGCCGCGCGTTGACGGTCTTCGTCTTCGATGAAGGGTTCGTGCATCCGAGCTTTCACCCCGATGACGGAATGGACCGCTCGAGTGAACTCGATGTCGAAGTCTTTGTTCACAACACCCTCCCAGTCGGCAACGAGTCCAGCCGAGGCCGCAAGTAGTTGGCGATGTCTGCGATTGTGTTCTGGAGCGGAACCTCTGGCTCCCACCCGAGGTGGCCGAACGCCAGGCGGGCGTTGCAGATGAGGCGTTGGACTTCGCTTCGCTCCGGGCGGGCGTACTCTTCGGACAGCACGGGCACGAGCGTCTTGCCGAGGGTGAATCCAACAACGTCAACGAGTTCAGTCAGCGACCACCCCTTGCCGCTCCCGATGTGAATGACCTTGCCGCGGAGCTCGGACTCTCCGAGCAGCCGAAGGCCGCGCACGGTGTCTCGCGCGTCCGTTAGGTCTCTGACTGCGTGCAGGCTCCCGAGTTTGATCTCGGTCTCGCCGCGGAGCACCTGGCCGATGATGTTCGGGAGCACAGCGCGGAGAGACTGTCTGGGGCCGGTCGTGTTGAAGCACCGTGCGACCACCACGTTGCAGTCGTCGAACGACTTGTCGAAAGAGAGGCACAAGCCCTCGGCGGCCAGTTTGCTCGCCGCATACGGAGACTGTGGATTGAGGGGGTGCTTCTCGTCCTGGGGAACTCGCTGGGCAGTCCCGAGCACTTCTGAGGTGCTCATGTGTACGAGCCGGCATCCGTGCCAACGCGCAGCAGCAAGAGCGTTCAGTGTCCCTCCTGTATTCACGTCCAGGTGCAGCCACGGGCTCGCGTAGGAGCTCGGGATCGACACGATCGCAGCCAGGTTGAAGATGATGTCACACCCTGTCGCGATCCTCTTCAGCCGGTCCTGGTCCCTCACGTCCCCGAACACGACCTCGCAGTCGACCCCCCGAAGGTGGCCCGGGTTCGAGTCCCTGTTGTAGTGAACCAACGCCCGCACATCCCACCCCTCTTCAAGCAGATGCTCGACAAGGTGGCTGCCGATGAATCCTCCGGCTCCTGTGACAAGGGCCCTGATCACCTTCCCTCTCCCTTCGACATGCCCGCTCGAAACTCGGCGTCAGCCTGGTGCCATCCGCTGTTCCATGCGATGCGCTCCCACGTCCTCGGCTTGTGCGGGTTGTCGGACAACTTCTTGCCGTCCGTCCATGCCCGCCACCCGTCTTCGCGAGCCGCGCGTTCCTTGTCGGCCTTGAATCTCACCGCGCCACCCCCCTGACAGCCGCCGCCAAAATGTTGACGGCTTCGGCGTCGCAGTCCATGAGGGCCCCGGCGACGATGGTTCGCTCGCGGTGGTCAGAGATCCCCAGGTTGTTGAGGATCTCCCCGATCGGGTTGTTCGTCGTCGTGGCCCGGTAGATCCCAAGCCGCCGCATGACTCTGACGGGGTCGGCGCATTCGGGGCTAACGCTGCGGAAGCGTGCGAGGTCTTCGTCTGTGTTCACTTTTCCTCCGAGATAGCGTTGAAGTGGATCCGTCGCCGGCAGTGCGGGCAATTCATGGAGTCGCGCCCCACAGGCAGGATGTATGAGCGGCCATCGTCCCAGCATCGCGCGAGGCGCTTGACTCTCCCTGACGCCAGGCGGCGACGTTTGTAGGCCCCTGGGATCCCAGCTGCGCGCCGCACGACTGCAACGGACTCGTAAGAGATGCAGTACTCCAGGGCCAGCGCGTCATCGGTGAGTACTCCTTCGGGGTCTTCCTTGAGCCGGGTTGCGATCTCAGCATCTCGGCGCTTGCGGTCGTCGTTTTTGGGCATCTGCCTAGAATGGCAGGGCCGCAGGGCTAGGGAGGTGAACAAACTCCGACTCCCCGCGAGTTCGCACCGCCGCCTCGAGCGTTTGCAGCATGAGCCGGTAGCCCATCTGGCTGAACCGCCAGCCCGAGGCTTCGTGGTACGCCTGCGAGGCCGAGCTTTGGTCTTTCCATCCAAGGTCAGCGGCGATCTCCGCGAACGTCATCTTGTAGATTTCCCGCATAAGCAGGCAGGCTGTCGCCTTCGCTCGCTTTGCGTTGTTGCCGGCCTTCTTTCGATAAGTGCGGCGTAGGTGGTCCGGCCTAAGCCCGTAGACGTCGGCAGCGAGGGCAACGATGGTCGCGTCGTTCATCGCCCCCCCCTCTCCTGGTAGAGCCTTGCGGCATCGACCACGTACCTCTGGAACAGCTGCGGGGCTTTAAGCACGAGCTCTTTGAACTGGGGCCGGGTCAACTTGTTGCCCTTTCCCGCGCTTCCGTTGAAGCCTTGCCACGCTCGGTTGAAGACGGAGGATTTCATCGCTCACCTCCCGCCGCCGCTTCCAGGGCCATCGCGAGGGCGCGGCGGGGGTTGGTCTCGGCGCAGTCGAAGGTCCACACCATCGACACGCCAACCCACAAGCCCCACCGGGTCACGCCGCCCGCCTGTGCAACCGCCCTCCACCCCGGCGCGCAGTCCGGCTGCGGCACGTCAGGCGCCACGAGGTGCAGCAAGGCACGGCAGGCTAGTCCCAGGTCTCCCGTCAGGTCCAGGCACAGGCCTTCAGCCGTCGACGTGTACTCTCGTTGGAGGCTGTGTACGTAGTACCGAACCTCGCCGTTCGACTGCTCCAGCAACCACACTTTGCGCCCAAGTATGCCTTTGCCGGGGTTCTCCCTACAGATGTAGTCAACCCCGGGGGCAAGGACCCCAGGAGGCCCAATGATTAGTTCAGTCACAGCAGCTCCCTTTCGTGCCCCGTACACGCCTCTGTGCCCGTGAAGGGACGATGGCAGACCTCACACCCCAACACGCTCTCGTGCCGCTGGTTCCACCTCATGACGGCTTCACGCAAGGGGGACCCGTTTGGGCCTCGTGCGCCACACCGGAGGCATTTGACAAACCAGCAACCTTCCCCACGCGAGTCTGGGAAGACTTCTGCGGTGCTTCCACAAAAGGGGCACAACTCCAACTTTGGCAATTCGTCACTCATTTGTTGCTCTAAACACAAGCACTACGGCAGCCCCGACAAGCCCACCCCCGCCGCCAGCATCGTTGAAGGAGGCTTCGTAACGCTCGCGCTCATCCGTCGTGAGACCGTCGCGACGGTCCCGCCCTTTGTCCTGTCCGGGGGAGAGGGCCAGCGCGAGGGCGCGGCGAAGGCTCATCCCGCGCCCCTCAAAGGCGAGGCCGAGCGTCCGCATCGAGTTGTCTGCGCCGCGCTGGATGCGTCCGTC
>Ga0098053_1000753_pt1 | contig 10421 bp, 3 predicted proteins | sample 15BtaG_FD_77068 | JGI IMG/M metagenome (GOLD analysis project Ga0098053, IMG submission 77068) | Marine viral communities from the Subarctic Pacific Ocean - 15B_ETSP_OMZ_AT15312_CsCl metaG | ecosystem: Environmental > Aquatic > Marine > Oceanic | place: Pacific Ocean | collected 2015-01-18 | reverse complement strand
TACTCGCTGTTCGGGTTATCACCGTTGTACGGTGCAAAGTATTTCTGTGCCACTGTTGTAATCCAATTCAGAGGAGATATGGATACGATCTTACTGGCAATTTCTCCGTTTCCATCACCACCTCCACCACCACTCTGAGCAGTCCATACAACCTTTCCGTCACCATCGCTTGTAAGAACATTATTTTCTAGACCAGGCGAGTTGTTTTTATCCATGATAGCACCATGCAAGGACAAAGTACTACCGGCATACATGTCCACTTCGTCGCGGAACGTGGCATCAGCATAACAATTAACATTGCTGTTACCATCGAATTCAACTTGTGAATAGTCGAACTTGACGATGTTGTTCATATGTTGAAATATCTTTGACGACATCCCCAAGGGGTTGTGTGTAACGGAGTCCGTAAAGACAACATGATTCTCGAATGAAGTACCACTGAATACATGAAGATGATCAGTGCTTTCAGTCCCAATGACAACATCGCCATAGAATGTCGCAATACCGTCATCGTTTTGGTTGAAGTGGGTGTTGTGGTTGAAATTGACTTCGTTGTTGAAGTTTACAATTGCTTCGAAGTTTACAATACAATTCAGTTCAAACGTAACGGAACCAGAAAACGACACATCAACACCAGCCTGATAAGTGTGGGTGGCATTGCCGTGATATGAGATGACTTGATGCTCGCCATCGGTATTGAACGTGATGGGAGTTCCAGAGAACGTGATCCCACCAATAAAGTCGTGGTCGCCTCCGATCTCATAAGGAAGAACCGAACTAATGGTTGCGATTCCGTCAGTATTGACAGTAACCGAAAGACCATCTGTGTCAGTAGTAATCCCATACACCTGTATAGGATTCACTTTAGTGATAAGATCGTTGGTCCTTCTATACCAAGTGTAGAAGGTATCTGCTAGACGCAGAGAACTTAGAGGATCGTTGAATGGGGGTGTAACCATATCTTATTTAGTTCCTTCTTCTATCATATCGTAGTAGTACTTAGAGGAACTGCCCTCAAATCCTTGACATATGGCATCTCGTTGTGAGAATCTTGCGTTTGGTCAGCCATCATCACGACCTTCACACTGTATGTATCATAGTTACCCAGAGTTGTAATAGCCTCCGGCCGGAAGCAGTATTCATTGAATGCATTCTCCTTCGTTTGTCCTTCATTAGATCTAATAGACCCACCTATAACTTGGGGATATAGTTGGATGTATGGATTGTTGTCGAAGGTATCTTCAACTCCACCCACCTTCACAAACACCGCAATAGAACCCTCTTCTTTTCCGTATGCCTTCAAGAACACTGCAATATCGTTCATGTTCGAAGAGGTGGTGTCTACTCTCTTGCTCACATACCGAGCAGGGACTGTAGACGAACCAGATCCCGATAAAAGTTCGCCAGGAAGATTATCGACTGTTGCAGACACCTCATCTCGAATTGCGATGATTCCCAATCTTTCAGAGTCAATCACAGGAGAGAGATTTCTATCAGTTATAGCACCAAATGTCATTGTTATGGGAGTTTGTGCAGAACCGACTATGGGTAGGTGGATATTGGTTGCTTTGTTCAGAGAGAGATTTATATCACCCGAGGGTGTAGTCATTTTGATGGTAGGATTCATTGAACTAGCATCGAACGGCTGATCATTTCCCGTTAGGATAATTGCACCTACATTGTCTGTAGAACCAATTGGTCTAATAGTGAGGTTCTCGTCTACTGTGGAGTTGAAGTAGTGTTTGTTGATTCTCATTGTTAGTTGATGGGAAGAGTCTTTGACTCTAGTACCATTACTAATTGGTTTGAAAATTCCACCCAACTTCAAACCAACACCAGAGTCGGCACTGTATGGAATCGTAGTCTGGACTCCAGATGGTTCAAGAGTAAATTGACCCTCGATAGCAGAGTGCAATTCATAGTTTCCGTTGCTAATTACACAAACTGCGTACTTCCCAGAAGACAAATATATGGGTGACGAGAATTGGAAGTTGGTTTTCATGTTATCAACTTCGCCTTCTTCACCGGGAGGTCCGGGATATGTGACAACAGTTGTCTTGGTTACTGTTGATAGAGGAATGACTGTGTGTGGGTGGGGTCTTCCCAACTCCATAGGTCTAATTTGGATAGTGATTGGTTGGTTCGGGTCAGCGGTCTTGGCGAAAAGATCCACACTTTCGAGGAACATTCCGTTTGGATATGTTCCGGGATCCACAACAAATTCCTGAGCAAGAGGTTCAAGACCACCCACAGCAGGTGAGAAATTGTCGTCTTGGAGAGATTGATAGTTGGAATCTATGATGTCAGGTGAGTTCACAGACTTTCTGCGTGAAACAGGTGGTCTGAATGAAGTGATTAGGTTGTCTGTTGTGTTCAGCACACCCTGAGAATAGAACTTAGACTCCGCCATGGTTAGTGCTAGTTTATTGTCGTTGTCTGTTCTGTCGATCAACCGGAAAGATTTGACTCCAGAGACGAAAGTTCCCGAGGGAATATCGATAGAGCCAGAAACAGTGCCGATGCCATCAGCCACATCAGTTTCTGCTACGGTGTAGCCAGTCGAATCGCCCACCATAACACCATCAAAGAACGCATATACAACTGCCCCCGGCATCATTCCAGTTGCAGAGAAGTCGATAGTAACGCTTCTCATATACGGAGTTACGCTTTCGTCTACTGTACGTTCTCCTACTGTCCGCAGGATTCTATCGGGGTATATATTGTTCTGGTTGATAATAGGACTGGAATATGAACGACTGAACGGGTCCACTACGTTCGCGGATCTGAAGTCTGACTTCTCTCCCAACCAATGATGTTCCCATTCTCGTTCAATTGTTCCAAACCCAAAAGATCTTCCAGACTGATATGCAGACAGTCCGACTTCATATGCGTTATTCTCGCCATACGAGTTGACATAGACATACGGCGCGGCTGAACTATCGAAGTAGAAATCTGATGATGGAGTAAGACTCATATGTCCCAGATAATCCACCTCACCAAACGAGTTGGTAGACACAGACCCCGTACCCTCTGTCTGCATTAGAGCGATGTGAATATTGTCGGAAAGACCAAAGGTGATGATTCCATCAGAAGATTTGTTGAGGTTCCCAATGGTGAGTGCTACATTATGTGCCTTTTGTGTGATAGGAGGTCTTGCTGCTCCAATGGCAGAGTCCATAGAACAGTTATGACTTCTGTCCATCACATCAGCAAATCCATGCCCGGTCATATCATCTACCAAGATAGCATTTTGGTCTGGGAAAGATGTCTCGCCGTCAAGTTGCCATGAATTGACGAGAGACAACGCTGACGAATGTAGTGAGTTATATATGTCTGCTCTATATCGAATATCGTTTTCGGTTTTGAGTTGACCGATTTGCTTCATCGTAAATCGGTTGTTACTCACGAATCTGGTTTTGATGTCCTTAGACAAATCAAACACATATGGGGAAATGTCAATATTGTATAGAGACATATCGTTTGGTGAAATGTTTGGTGAGTCATCTATAACACCGGGGACACCACGAACGATTTTGAGACTTCTATCTTCACCATCAATCACTACCGTATCTGTTCTTGGCAAATATGAATCATATGAGATGAATGCACCCGCCATATGTATGGGAGTACCATACAGATACGGATTGCTATGTGAAAATGTCCATTCGTAATTGGCTTCTTGGACTGGTCGATAGTCGATGTAGTTTTGAAGCCTGTAGAATCTTCCGCTGTCGGGGTCGGTGAATGATGGGATATCCTCATAATCGATGTCGGTGGGGTAACTTTCGGGTGTGACCGGACCAAAACCACTATGCTCATAATAGTCGTATGTCACGGAGATTTTATATTCTTCGCTTATCTTCACAAGACTTGCCTCTTCAACGTACACCAAACCCGAATTATATGCGTGTTGTCTTTGCCCATTATCAAGAATAATATACAGAGGATCGATCACACTACCACCATCATCACCACCACTATTATTGTCTGAAACCTGTGTAAGATCTATAATATCTGCTTGTACTAGTTTGAATTCGACATACAATTTTCCATTGATGTTCTTTGTTGTTGAGGATGTTATATCGGTGTCAACTTTACTCTCTCGGACCTTGCTTCTTACAGTGGGTTTCAAATCAGTACTCGGTATCAAGACAGCATCATATAAAATGGAATATGATCCTTCTCCAGTGATTGGAGGGTTGAAAGTGACTTCTATTCTGTTGTCACTCCCAAGGACAACTTCTGCATTCGTATCAATCGCAGCATCCGCACCATTGGACAAGGATCTAATAATGATTGGATTGCCATTAATGCCAGACACCGTATAGTCTGATAGAAATTCGTGTGTCGTGTTCCCTTCATACACCGGCTCGCTACTAGTAGAATTAAATGTACGGTGAATTTGGGTGCTTAGTTGGCTGGTTCCTACTAAATTGCCTGCAATACCATCTTCAGAAATGGTTCCATTGGATGCCGTTGGGAACAGGAGAGATCTTATGTTTGGACTATGTGGACCTACTGCACCATCGACAGTATTGATGTAAAGAGGCAGTTCGCCAATCGCCACGCCTGCCCCGCCTAGTGGGCAGAGTTTGGCAGAATTGGTGATATTCTTATCGGGGAGTGTCGAGATGTTATGAGCATATAGTCTATACTCATCAGTAACAACACGAAGACCAAGGACATTACAGTATCCCAGAGACGAACCGGCAGAATCTTGTATTTCATATCTATCACCTCTCACAAGTCGCACTGCTGGACCATCTTCGTGGTCAGCGTGCCAATAGTTTCCAATATATGATGTTTCTTCGTCTACGACAAAATAATTTCCGAGGATGGTGTCGAAGGGTTCAGAAACTACCTTATGAATGTCTCTTGCCTTGTCTGCTGAAAGGAAGAGAGTACTTTGGGTATCAATTTCAAATCCACTAACATATGACTTGTGTGGTTCAATACCAACAGCAAACTTGTCAGCGTCTGCTGGTGCAAAGGCTATTCCATGTTCAACAATCCGAATTTTTGGAGTCGTTACTGTGTAGTGACCAGACTCATCATATGTTCTTCGTGCAAGAGCCTCTTCGATCTCAGAATATTCTGAGTAAAGAACCTTCTTGGTTGTATTTCCACCTACAATTCGAACCAATTCCAAGAAACTCTCGGATGTGAACACAAGATTAGATGCATCACCAGCCAGTGCCGTGAATGTTTCGAACTTCATGACCAGATTAATCTTGAATCGATCTGATCCGGGTGCATTGAAGTTGTAGAATCCAGCAGCAGGATCTCTCAGCGTTTCGTCTTGAGTTGCGTTGATGATAGTCTTATCGATTCGGAAACCAACGGTTGCTGTGGGATTGCTGAATATCCGAATGCCATCTACATTTGCGATGTATGGAATCGTAGTCTGGGCTGACGAGTACACAAAGTATCCGTCAACATAGAAAATACCTTCAGCAACAGAAATCTGAATGGCATCTGTCCCGTTCACATCACCAACCCCATCAGAGGCAGGTGTAAAGTCACTATTACCAATATCAGAAACTCGGAGTTTTTCATTTTCTGCAATACTATAAACTGAGAGGGGTTGATAGATGATGATCTGATTGTCTTCTAATGTACCATCAACCTTTTTCGTTGATTCGAGGGTATGAATGATTTTTCCGAGTTTATCAGTTCTTATTTCAATGCCTTCATCGTTCATAATAACCTTGAGAAGATCTTTTCCAACCAACTCGGATATATTACTAAGGGTATCGGCTTCACTGACTCGAACGTAATGAGCAGTAGACTCACCAATTTCTCCACCCAACACAATAGAACCATTTTTGAATATATGAGAACCAAAATGCTCAATCTGAGACTGAAGCATCGACTGAACTTGCGTGAGTTCTCTAGCCTGAACTGCATAACCAGGCTTGAAGAGAGACTTCAGGTATCCACTCGACAACGAATAGTCATCGTAGTATGGATGTGAGTCAAATAGGAGTGGGATGTGTGATCGCGTTTCCATTACTGCTCCTCTAGAAGTCTAGAACGACTCTTAGCATTTCTGTTTGCTCTGGGTGTCTTGTGATCATTTCGGTATACTCTGAATGGAGAATAGTACCAGAACCAGAAACAAGACCGGGTGGGTCAAGGGTATTTATACTCGCTGTCACACCTCCACCGACAGTAACTGTTTCTCCGATGGTATATCCATGATCTTCTCCCCAAGTGCTACCAGTAATCCCGGTAACATAGAGATTGGCTGTTGTTCCTGCTGATGTTGTATCGGAGAATACTAAGATTCCCGTAGATCCAGATGCTCCATGAATAATGTCATCTAGACTTACCTGAGAGGGAGATATTGTGTTGGTTCCGCCCATCACGACTCCAAGGGTGGTCATCAGACTGTAGTTGTTTGTGTTGGTTCCGAGATATCTGTCCTCTTGGAATTGGAAAATTGATTTGCCTTTATTCGTAGATGATAGTGCGCCATTTCCTGCAAAGTCTCCAGTCATTGCAACTACAATCTCAGAAGATTTGAAACTTCCACTCACAGACTTGAGGTCAACATAAGCAACGGTGCTTGAGAATTCGCGGAAGTCTGTCACCACACCCCCTGCGTGTGATTCTGTCCCCATGACAAAATCGCCAACATCATAGTTCAGAGAAGACACAGATGCAGAGTCTACCGTGGATACGGTCATCAACGAATATCTATCGACATCAGATCCTGCTATTTTTCCACCGAAGGGACCAGTTCCTCCAATGATAGGATCCATCAATAGACTCCATTGGCTGTATCCGTTTTCTACGGGGAACAGGAGGGGTTTTTGTGCTATGTCGGCAGGAACAATAGTCAAGTCTCTTTCGATGATGCCAGAGATCATAATCTTGCTTGGTCGAATTGCCATCAATGGATCTGATCCGTGTCCACCATTTGGGGAAATCTCTACGTCCAAAAGTGGCTTGGTGCCACCGCCCACTACACTAGTGTCGATAGTGGCATATGCGTATTGGTATCCTGAACCTCGTTGGATCATCGAAACTCCAACGACATCAGTTCCGGCATCACCACCCATTATTGAAACCGCATCTGCCCCAGTCCCATCACCATAAACAGAAATCAGAGGAAGGACATCCAAAGTATCTTCAGCATCAAGTGTCACTCCGAATGCCGATTCCACAGTCAGGGATTTGGTTCCGTTTGTATTATCATATGCCGTGATACCTCTTCCAATACCAATGGCATTTCCTGAAGTAAATCGGACCTCATATCCAGTTGGGTTGTTTGTATTTATTGCATCGTCTGAAACCTTAACAGTTGTCGCATCCGGTCCAGATCCTATTCTTACGGTCCCATTAGTTGTTGTGGCAGAAAATCCTTGATCCGTTGGGGTGGTTGATCTGCTAATGTGGTGAATTGCGCCATCTACTGCATTGTACTGGACTTCATATTGTAGGGACCGAGCATCCGAGAACCGATTTGCATTCTGTGTATCTACCTCTAGGGATCGGATCGGAATTAGTTCGTCTGTGGTGTAATCGAAGAGATCGTCAGTGACGGTCATAATGTACTTCCACACATAACCGTCACTGGTTTTGATGTCATTGACCCCGGCACCAATGGGAGTTTGAGTACTCGGTGCGCTATTGTTGTTATCGATGCAGACGTACACATTTCCGCTGGGAGTGGTTACATAATGACCATTAGAAACAGAAGGATTGGTGGTATCTATTGCATCCCCAATGCTGTCCATGCTGTCCGTGTACTTCACATATACGGTTTCGTATTTCCATTCGTTCTTGGGAGCCATTAGATGGACATTCAAGTCGAGGATTCTCTTTGCAACAATACCATGTTTCCAAGTCTCTATGTCGGAGTGTCTACTAGCACCGTAGTTTCCCGTGGGACCGGGTGTTGGGTGTGAGAGGACTAGGTATAGACTGTGACCAGAATCAACTTTGAACAAGTCTCTAATAGTGTTACACACAACAGTCTTCATTGGATTGATTGGGTTTACTGTTTCAGCCATTGTTCTTCTATCCAGTTATTTTCCTAGTGAAACTTCGTACATTCAGTGTTCGGAAATCGCTCGTCGCCCCGGTAGTAGTGTTGGTTGACTCGTTAGGATCTTGAACCTCATAAATGTTCTGCCATGTATTACCACCAGAACCTCCATGCACCAGTGCGCCAGATGTAGATCCATTACCTGTATCTATACTAGTTACCACGAACGGAGCATCAGTATATTGCTCTACTGTCAATTCTTGCCCAGTAACAATCTCATCCATATCCCAACCACTTTCAGACAACACAACACCTTGGGCTTCGGGGAGGTACTTCCCCATTGATTGGAAAATATAGTCTCCCGTTTCAAAGGAAGTTCCGTTTGGGTTTTTTGTGTAGAGGGTTGTCTTTGGGTATCCTTCGTGGGTTTCGCCGCCTCCATATGAAGTCCCCGCGATGGTTCTTGTATTTGGGTGAGGATAGATTAGCCAATAATCAGCAGTTGCAGAATCTCCCGCAGTATGTACAAGTTGGTCGTATAAGGGACTGTTTCCAACAGTGGTTCCATTCGTTCCTGTTGTACCGGGATTTCCTCCCGTCCCCCCTAGAGCGCCACTCGCACCCAGAGAGTGAACGCCTGTTCCTGATTCGTCGTAAGTTGATCCAAGATCACCACTAAACCCATAAGGGAAGAGATCTGTGTTGCTATTGCTGTTGGAACGGAGATTTTCCCAAGTAGACAAATTGAATGGGGTGTAGTGACCGATCAGTGGAGTCTCGAACTGGAATGTGATGCCCTCGACTGATGAGGGAATTGTAATGTCTGCTTTCAGAAGGAGATCACCGAAGACTGCATATCCCGAAGGATGTACCAATTTCTTGATCGCATCTCGATAATTTGTAATGGGCAGTTCTGATCGGATCACATAAGAAAAGTCTTGATAGTAGTAGTTGTCCTGCAACTTATTCGTGCTAGACAGAAGACCATTGTCAGAAAGATAATACCCTCGGGTCGGGTGGTTCACTGCTCCACCAGTCGCACCAAACACGGCTCCTGTTCCGTTCTTTGTGGTGATGGTTGAGGTGATGCTATCGTCTGTATTGAAGTTGATTCCTCGATCAAGAAATTCGATTGCATTGATGGACCCATCAATGTCAACACCAGAAACATATGCACGACCACCGCGTCCTCTGTTAGACACCATCTCAATGAGATCACCGATTGCATAATATGAACCCCCGGTGATAGCAGTGATGCTGTCTATTGCAGGGAGAATCATCTCTGTGATTGTTGCTCCTGTGTTAATGGGGATCTGGAGGGGAAGTTCTTCGTCGAAGTTTCCTGACGGTGAGACTATGTTCAGAGCAAAGAAGTCGTAACCATGTCCAATGAATCGAGTAACTCTATCAACACCGGCAGAGGCTTTTCTCTCACCGGTCACCGGGTGGAATTGTTGTACAATGGTTCCCTCCGATTCGTAGATAGATGCTCCGTGATTTGGCGAAACAAGGATTTGGTTTCCTATACTATACTCACCACCAGACGCTTTGATAATGTCCACCTTGGGTTCGTAGACTTCTGCGTATTCGTTGTAGAGAATTCTGAGAAGGAACTCAATGCTCTGTGGAGTACCCTTACTAGTATAGAACGACTTGATGTTCTTGAGAAGGGTCTTCTCATTGAGTCCACTCCACAGGGTTTTCGGAATAGACTCCATAAATTCATTTCGCATTGCATCAAAGAACACATCGATACACTCATCGGTGTCTTTGTAGGACTGGAGATGATGAGACACATGGACCTCCCCTGCTCCTGTACCCCCGTGCGTAACCCCCCTCTCCATCCACTCATAATATGTTCTCATAAAGTCAACGAACAGCGGATGTTCAAGACCAACGAACTCTGGAAGTTGGCAGGGCATAACCGTTGAGGTATAGTAGCCTGGGATTGGCTCCTCGTTCAACACATCCACAACAATCTCTTCTGGGGGATCACCCAGATTTATTCGGAGAGGAAGAAGCATCAGGTATAATCATTCCCCGTGCTGCTTAGGATGTTTCCTACATTGTCTGTATCAACCATACTTACACTAACCGAAGATGGGTCTAGAACATCGTATGTGATGATGGTGTTTCTTGGTGCAAATATGTCTGCATTTCTTGGTGTTGCTCGTACAGCAAGGTATGATTTGTTTCCGTCTATCGAACTCAAGACAATTCTGCTGATGGTCAACACACCTGTTTCGTAGTCTACGGTTCCTGCATTTTCGACAAGGATGCTTCCTTTTTCTACATCGATAATCTGTAAGACACCTCTACTATCATCTTTGAGTTTTCCTTTCTTCTTCAAACCAGTACTATCGAAGAAAGTGAACGGATCGCTTTCAATTACCGAAACATGACCCGCGTGTGGGTTGTGTATTTGGTT
>Ga0098053_1000746_pt1 | contig 10485 bp, 9 predicted proteins | sample 15BtaG_FD_77068 | JGI IMG/M metagenome (GOLD analysis project Ga0098053, IMG submission 77068) | Marine viral communities from the Subarctic Pacific Ocean - 15B_ETSP_OMZ_AT15312_CsCl metaG | ecosystem: Environmental > Aquatic > Marine > Oceanic | place: Pacific Ocean | collected 2015-01-18 | reverse complement strand
GGTACAGTCGCTTGGCTAGTTCCAAGAACAAAAATGTTATTGACAGTATCCCTATATATCTGCACATTGCCGTTAGTAATAAGCACATACTCATCAAAGTCGGCAACCTCATACTGATCCCCTATACCGTATTGAGCCTTGCCTATTTCAAATAACAAATCTGCAGACCCGTCTACGATCTGATAGAACTTATCAACTTCAAAAATTCTTACAATTAAGAATTCATACTTTTTCGTTACGATTCTCTGTGGAAAAGGCCACTCATGATCTACGCCAGAATAAAGCTCACTTATTCCTTCGAAACTCTCTAGTCCTGTCGTATGTGCTCTAGCATTAAAGCACTCTGTAAGAAGGATGTTATTTCTAACATTCCGCTCATCAGGCCTTAAACCTGTTATTAGTTCTTGATTAAGCGTAAGTTCAAATTCTCTCATCACTATTCCTCAGAGATAAAATTTTCTTGTAATTCATCCAACGCATCAATGGCCAAATTCTCAACTATGCTTGCATTATTATTAGGTGCCCAAGCAAAAGCTGCCCAAATCTCTTCAACTGCCTGTTCTTCATTATCAGAAGAAAATGAAATCTCAACTCGATCTCCGGCACTGACACTTAAATCTAACTTCTGAGAATATGCTCCAGTTGAGTTTTTATACTCTTGCGAGGAAGTTACACCATTTTGAACAAGCTTAATTGTGACTATTAGATTAGTTCTACTTGGCATATTATCAACTGCAGCAACTATATCTGTTATTGTCCCTGCTACTGGAAACATACAACGAATCTTCTCATCAGAACTAGTCGAACTGATAAATTCAGTCAAAGGTATCGCCGGCGTAACTACTGCTATAGTTTTTCTACTTCTTCGAATTAGTCTCTGAAGAAATCTATCTGCTTGAACTAATTGTTTCTCAACTGTGTCTGCTGTTAGTATATTCATCTTAGCCCTCCATCTGACTAACTTCGGCTATTTCCTCTTCAATTAAGTCCATTGCTATTCCTGTTACTTCATTAGTAATAGCAGCTTCCCAATCATTTACGCCAGTAGTATTTCGATTAAATATCTCAACTTCTCTTAACGCGCCCATAATCAGTACATTAGGATTAACCTGTGACCAGTAACTAATATCTTCATCCGAAACCAAAGGATTGGAATAATAATACCCAACTACTTCGATATACAAATCTTCGGATGTCGGCGGAAGAACAGCAATAGCATTATAACTCATATCATTAGTTACAAGTATTTCTGCGGCTCCACAAAGAGCATCCATATCGCCAGCATTTATTTTATCAATACTTGGTGCGCTTCGGATATGAAGAGGAGTATAATAAAGTGACGCTCCAGAATCTATAGCTGGAAATACAGAATTATAACTATTCCTTATCACATCCCAGTCACGTTTAAAGATTTGAGTTCTGCCACCATCAGTTATATTACTAGCCCAGACACTTTTAATAGCTCGGCACTCCGGTATAGTAACGGCAAACTTCCCACTTTCTAGTTTAGAAAACTTCGTCGCCCAACTCTTTTGATTAGTTTCTCTTCGATCCAGATACTTTTGGCCAGCATTTATAAAGAAATCTGCACCATTATCAGATCCATCAGAATTGACTAAATCAAACCTTCCACTTAGTTTTCTAAACTGTTGTCGTACCTGGATTAAATTCATATTTCCTCCCTTAACCAAAATTTTTGTTTAAGGGGCTAAACACAATGCCTAGCCCCTTTCTGAGTTTACTAGTGGAAGGAGTCTAATTAACTCAGATCATTATCAACACCAACACCATTGAGGATCATGAAAGTGTCTGGATGCCAGAACTCAACACCCATCTCAGTGATGTACTCTTCTTTCAATCCATCAATCGCATTGAATCCACCTTTGCCTTTGTTTGGATCTTCCATATACTTGGTATCATCAATGTAACGATACCTTATATTCTTAGGCTCAAACAAGAACATAGTATTTCTAGTTGTGGCATCATAGCTAAAAAGAGGGTGAGTCTTCATAACGATTGTACCAAAAGGTGTGATCCAATTCTGCACCTTAAGACCGAAAGAAGTAGTCTCAGGAGTGATGTTAATCTGGCCGCTATTCTTAGCCAAGCGATTAAGACCCTGAAGAGCTCCACTACCAATAAAAGCCATAGGCTCGTCAGCATATCTGAACAGCTGCTCAAGAAATGAATCAAACCAAGTCTCTCCACTTGCAAGCCAAGTATCACCAGAATAATCAGTGTTAAGAGAGAAATCATTTACATTAGCTGCAACATTAGTAAGTGTAAACTCTCTCATACCCTGAGTAGTTCTTTCTGGCTTACCATTAGAACCGGTGGACTCAGTTCTGATTCCCCAAAGAAGAGCCATTTCCATCTCAATAGAATGCATCTCAAGGGCTTCCATCTTAGCTTCCTGGTAAGCCTCTTTGGTTCTCAGCTTAGTCTTCTTAGCTGTTCTGGTAATCTCAAGAGGAGTCCTGAAGATCTGAGTGTAGTTATAGAACTTTGTTGGATCAAAGGTCACACTCTCAGGAACTTCACTACCCTCAGCATTGATATTACCTATAACAATTAGAGTATCACAATCACTTAGATCAGTAGATGCTCCATTGTCGTCAGCTTCAAGCAGGGAAACGGCAAGATAAGAACTCGCACCATTAACTACTCGATCAATTACCTTAGCATTCACATCAACGTCAAAGTGACTGGCGTCCCTAAGAAGTATCTGATGCCCAGGTCTTATCTGCTCGGCCAGCGCAGCAGCGATCTTTACATACAACATAGTACCGACAACACCACCAGAAGTGTATGCAGTAGCTAATGCTACATCGGTATAAATGTTAGTCACAGTACCATTAACGGTACCTACTTTCTTTGTCCACCAGTTAAACTCTGGGTCATCTGTGCTTTCATTCTTCATCAAAGCAAGAAGAGCTGTCAGTGGAGCCTTACCATTAGGATAGAGCCTAAGAATCTGCTCTCTCCAATTTTTAGGTCTCTGATCAGTTACAAAATCACCAGTTCCACGTAGTCCAAGAAATCCTATATCAGGCATTGTTTATTCTCCAAATTATCTAAAGGTTAATTAATAGTTAAGCTATTAGCTTAAGCCGTTGTTGGTGCAGCAGTAGTACCTGTATGAGTAGCAAGATCACTGATCTCAACCCAAGTCATACCATCAGAATAGAACAAGAGCTTATCCCCAGGTCCATTCATAGTAAAATCGCCATTCCAATATTCGGAATCATTGGCTTTGTCTTCTACTGTAACAGTATTTGTAGCGTCACCATCTCTACATAAGATAGAGAAAAACATTCCTCTAGCTGAAGCTACACTCGGAAGTGTTATTGTCAGCGCACCTGTTGCAGGACTTGCACTAACTCTCACTACCTGATCCCTAACAGTCATAGCTAGATTAGCTGTAACTATCTGGACCTTATCTACTACCGTATCATTCCCTATAAACTTTCTTTCAAGTGTCATCTTTAATCCTCCTATTAGGATTGGTTAGGTCTAAGCAAATTCCAGCATATCAGCTAACTGCTGGTCAAGCTCAGAGAGTTGTGGTTTAGCTTTCTTTTTCACCTTACCGCCCTTACTGCTGCCTTTTGCGAAGGCAGGTTTCTTTTTAGAACCTTTATCTTGTACGACCTTTTTTAATGCTAACTTCTTCCTAGCTGCTGTCTCCACTTTAAGAAGTAACTCATTAATAGTTATCTCCGGATTCTCACTCAGAACATTCTCAGCTACAGTAGCAATAGTTTTCTTATGCTTAGCCAAATCAGGATTGTCCGTATAGAACTTATCTGTCGATTTTTGAAGTGCTACTTGCTGAGCTACAGAATTCTTAACTACATTAGGAATAGCTCTTAGCACCTGCTCAGTAGTCTGGCTGACCGCTCTAGTAACGCTCTCTTTAAACACTTTATTCAATGACTTATTGAATTCTTTTGGGTCACTAAGCGCGTCTTCAAAATCAGTCTCAGCCATAAAATCAACATCTTCGATCTCACCAACTTCAAGAGTAGTATTCTCCTCCTCTTCTGGATTTTCTTTCGCTTCTAATTGCTCGCGCATTTCAGCAAGCTCATTTCTAAGAAGCTCTACCTCACTGAGTTCATCTTCTTCTCCTTCTTCCTCAGCTTCTTCACTATCTTCGTCTCCCTCTTCATCTCCAGAGTCGCTATCTTCTCCTTGTGATTCTCCATCATCTTCTTCGCCTTCGTCTGTCCCTTCTGAATCGTCCACATCACCGCTTGCATCACTAGATTCCTCAGAATCATTTGAAGTAGAATCGGCATCCTCATTCCCTCCTTCGGAACTATCAGTTGATTCATCGCCTAACATTCCCAACATGTCACCTATCTGACTTTCCATACTGCTAGTTGTTTCATCTGGCATTAGTTATTCTCCTTCCAAAATAGCCCTTAAACAAAATTTTTGCTTAAGGAATTAAAATTTACCTGGCACTTGTATTTCTGTACAATTCTTGCCAGTACCCATTATTAGTTGCCCCGTCACCATCTACATTAACCATAGCGATAATATCATTTTCAGCATTGCCGAAGCTAGTAGCTACCGCAGGTTGATTAAGAAAGAACGTGCCATTAGCTTTAGTAGCTGAATTATCAAATGCTATATCAGTATCGCCAAGAACAAATATCTTAATCTGTCCTTTAGAGCCGCCGGTTAAACTAGCTAAATCACTAGCACCGTCTCCTGTGATATTAATTACTTCTATTGGCACAGCCGAAAGATGTGTTGGAATATCAATTGAAGTTGTTCCAGCACTCAGATTTAAAGTTGTCTGCACACTAATAGCTCCAAGTGTGGCAATAGCAGCTTCAAGTGAATTAACGGCTGTCCTAGTTTCGCGCTGATATCCAGCTAACTCACTAACCAGATTTCCAGTATCGCTTGGTTTGCTTACATCAAGAGTCATCTTCTTCATCCTCCATAGATTCTAAAAGTTCCATCATAATATTAGGTAACAACATCATATACTTAATAGCTTCTACTCTGCCTTGAATCCTGCCTAAATGAAGCAGATCATTAGCTGATCCATACTCAGATTCAGCTTCTTTCTGCCACCTTCTAAGCTCTCTTCGCATATCAATACCAAGTGAGCCATTAATAAAAGCCCTAAGTTGGCTTCTCGAACTTATTACTTTAGTTCTCATTATACCACCTGATTAGCAGGAACAATAGAGCCTTCTGCTACCTTCTGCTGAATAGTTGAATCTGGGACCATCTCAGGCTGAATACTGAGTCTTCGATCAAAGTCATCTACATTCTTTGCTCCACTTTGAATAGCGATATACTTAAACAACCGCACCATATCAAATTGGGCCATAAGTTCAGGACTTTTACTTATAGTTTCAAACATACCTGACCAAGTTTGGGCATTAAAATTACCACCTGGAACACTACCATCTCTTGGCATCACATCATAATCAACTAATAAGTCAAAAGGTGTAGCCTTAACTCTGCTCTCAGCATCAACACCGAACTTAGTCAAAAGCGTCTCTTGCCAACGACCTGTAGTTTTCACATAAACATCTTCGGTCATCAGCTGCTTAGTATGACTAGCAAACATGTAACCAATATCTTGCATAGCTTGAAGCCCAATCACTCTTGCCATGCGCTCCATCCTACTAACTCCGCCAGCCTGTGTACCTTGAAATTCAGCTGCAGTTAATCTATCCGGTCCGCCACTTCTAAGGCTTCCCATACTAGCCCCATCAACTCCCATGATCTTTTCCATCCAGCTTGTCATGTAAGTTGAATCAGCCATATTGCCTCTAGTTATGTCATTCACATTAAGTTGTTGAACGGCATTAGTAACACCTCTACCCCAAGCAGGTCGACGCATTCTAATTAGTTTTCCTGGCTGTGGATCTTTTAAATCATTAATATTAATCAAGTATGGATCAACAACTAACATATCATTGATAGCTTTTCTTACATTAGTGATATGAGAATTGAATAGCCAATCAAGCGTACTTTGCAATCCATAAATAATCTCCATTCGGCTGACAGGCAAAGCTGAGTAACCATCAAACTCACTTGCAGCTACAGCAACAGGAAATAAATTATGATCAAAGTTAGCCGGACCAGCAGCAATTATTATATCATCTCCTGCTAGTTGAAAGTACCACCTCTCAGGAACTTCCTTATCTCCAAGTCCCCATTCAGCCGGGATTAAGTGTACATACATGTGAATAACATCTACTCGATTTGTTGTCCCACTAGCTGTTTCTTTTGCTACATTATTAGTAGTTTTTAATTCTCGATTAGAATTATCTTCAGCATATTGACTAGTTGCATCATTCAGTGCTCGAAGATATCTAACATTAAACATTGTTTCGTTGTTATTTTCATCAACGAGTAAGTTCATATAATTGTCTCTAACTACCCAACCTACAAACTCACCATTTTGGGCTTCTTGTACAGGCACATTAGGATCTGGTAGATAAGAATAAACATCTACATTCTGTAGCGCATTACCTTCAAACAATACCGCATCTACGCTTCTCCTGCTCTGGCCAGTTTCAATTGTTTGCCCACCAGCTACATAATCATAATCAGTAACTTTTTGTGTTTGAGTTCCATATTTGATATCCCAAGTAGGATGAACCACACCAAGTCCATAAGCAATGTTATCTCTGAACATGGTGTGAAGATTCAACCCGACCTTTGACTTTTCCGTATGAAATTGAATCACTCTCTCCAAAAGTGCCGCTCCAACTGTATCTTCTGGACTTTGGCCTTCATATCTAAACATCGGATACTGAAGAAAAGCATTCATCAAATAAGTTAAAGTTGTTTCCATCATGGCATAAGAATAGGGAAACAGAATCGAAGTAGGTTTGCGCGGATCACCTTCTTTAACTGCTTTCTCAGCTTCGTCAACTGGAATATAAGCAGTTAATACCTCATCAATCTTATTCCAGCTATCATATCTTTGACTCATAATATCATGTGAATCGCTAGCTCGGTGTAAAATTTCATCTACTAACTTATTATGAATCTCACTACCTGGTTTTAGATCGATCCCTTCTGGATAGCTCTCCGAATAATCAGCATCAATCGAGCTGATATCTACTGAGTTTCCGCTAGTTCTATTTCCCTGAATCACTTTTGGCATAATTAATTACTCCTTAAACAAAAGTTTTGGTTAAGGAGTATTTCAACTCCCGTTAAATCTCTTAAATGTGTTTCCTGACTATTATATATGCATATATTAATTTAGATCCCCATAAGATACAAATGTTGGATCAGTTGTTGAAACAGTTACATTTGAATTCGTACTAGAGGCATTGGCATCAAGAATAAGAACTGTCGTCCCTGATTTTGCCAATATACGGGGGCTCCCTGCAAAACCTGCGCTTACTGTCAAATATTCGCCCACATAAAAATCAGAATTGTCTGTCATATCGCTTATGGTGTCACTTCCTGAAACAGTGCCTCCAGTGCTGTCAGTTGCTGCGCTGAAAGTACCTGATGATGTACAGATCCATCCTACAGGCTGGGTCGAAGTTGGGGAAATATCTATAACTTTATCAGAAACAGACCACACGCCATCTGTTGGTGCTGCGCTGAATATCCAATCCTGGTCACCCTTGTTTTCATAAAAAGGTGTCGCCCCCTGGAATATACACGGCTGTCCTACGACTAATTGAGATCCATTGGTGCCCAGTGTTATAGAGACAGTCAACTCATCAGCATCATTATCAGCGTAGCATGTGGCCGATTTCCATGCCCATATAGTTCTATTAGGAAACGTTGTTTCGGCTGATTCAGATGACGCTCCAGATGCGTCTATATATAATGTATTATTTGTTGAAGGTGTAACTATCCCTTTAACTGGTACAGTGACAGTTATAAATGTGTTTTTATAATTGTCAGGGATAGGTATCTTCCTTGTAAGTAGGCACTGACCCGTGCCTCTAGTCATCATAGCTGTGGGCATGCCTGCATAGTCTTCGCCTGCCCTTTCTATAGTAGAGCCACCTGCCGTTCCTATTGTCCACCCTCCATAGGGTAGGCGGTCAGTAATAATGTTAGAATCTACAAATGGTGCAAAAATAGGATCTATCAGACTATTATTATAATCAACCCAATTAGGACTAATATTATAAATCTGGTTGGACAATAAACCGCTATCATCAGGATAAGAGAAATGCTCCCTCCAAAAGCCATTCCTGATAACTGAATGCTCGACTACGCCCCCGGGCAGATCGGCATCAAGGAATAAATACCCATTAGGTGACAAATTAGCTAGAGCATCATTATTAAGCATACAATCCATAATCCTGAGTCCTCTGGCGAATTTAACCCTTATAGGAGTATAGCTTGTTGATTGATCAAATCCTGGATTATAACCGTTGATATATGCGTTCTGAATGGTCAGTGCCTTGGTATATGTATTTGAACCTACGTAAATATCACATTCTTTGTTGAACTCAAAATACCCCCCATCTATTAAATCGGCCCCAGTAGAAAACCCTGAGAATTGGATTCCAATTCCACAGTCCTCATACGTATTTCCGAGATAAACATTTCCCGCTGTCGAACCCTGTAAGAAAACACCTACTCCATCTATATTAACAAAAGAGGAATTTTTAATAACGTTGCCATTAAATATACTTCCAGATCCGTCACCTGTAACAAGACCATGTCCCTCCATAGGCCCAATGTGTACATTGTCCCAACTCGATACAATAGCACTTGTTGTTTTAATCCCATATGCTGAGACCGAACTTGAGGGATTAACCAAGGAATCTATCATAACATTGTCGAAATTAAGATACTGGCACCTAGTGGCATCTATACCGCCGGAAGCTAGGTCAGTCCCTCTCAATGTAAAATCAGCTATTGTGCGATAAGGGCCGACATTGTAGTTTGTTGCCCCATCAATATACCCACCAAGAGAAATCATAGTCTGACCTTCAATACCAGTAGCACCATAAAGCCTTGTACCTCTTTTATCCTCCCCTCTAATAGAGTTTATTTGCCAAGAGTTTTGAAAAAAAGTAACACCACTATCCATGGCCCATCCTTCTAAATTGCCTATATCAGCGTTTCCGAACTGCGGTAGACTTATATTGTTGGTCATATGTCCTGGGTATTTTGTGGTAAAACTATCCGCAGCCGCCTGAAATCCTGCGCTTGTTGCTCCCCACCATCCGACCTCGACACTATTATTTGAATATACGAATTGTATATTGGAGCCATCAGCAAAAATCTGTTGATATTTATTAGCTTGTATTTGACTAGAATGAGTAAAGAAAAAGCTAACCCCACTTGCTGGAGTAGCCAGTTTGGCTCCTGGCTCGAATTTAAGAGTAATATTCTCTGGTGCTGTATCAGGCGTTAAAAATATATAAGGTGTAGTAACACCTCCACTATTATTATCTAATATAAATATAGATTCAATACTGCCAACTAAATCAGCATAATATGCATAGTTTCTATTTATCGTATCAATAGTTCCTTGATCACTTGAACGATAATCTATATAATAAATACCTCCACGATATATTGTAGATACTGCTTCAGAAGATGGCAGTAAATTTACTGTCGAACTCCAAATAGATTTATAGTAAACAATATCATTAAAAACTGCTGTGCCTGTCCCACCAAAGATCACATACTCACCAGCATCTACTGTGTCTAAGTTACTTAAAGTTGTTCCTGAACTAATATTAATCAACGCTCCTTCACTTTCCCACATCAATGATACATCATCACCAATTGCTCGATCATATATTAAAGTATCAGTTTCAGCGATCACTAGCGTTACTTTATCATCATAAGTTTCTAATATCGCCTCATCAAGATCTTCGAACCAGCTAGATCTAACTACCGCACCATCAGCAAAGTCAACATTACCTGTACCATAAAATAGCTGACTATCTCCAGCATCGATATTCAGATCTTCAATCAATAATGTAGTAGCTACCTGAACTGTGATAGCTGCACCTCGCATAGCTCTAACATGTGTGGTTGAAGGAATAGTTAGATTAGCTGTAGTTGATTCACTTCCAGCAATAACTAAATCCCTGACATCAGATCCAATCGCAGTCACAGCTGCTGCTAGATCTAACTTAGCTCTCGAATCAAGCCAAAATGCGTCGGGGCTGGTTAAGATTATATCAGGGGCATACTGAGCATTAGCTCCAAAACTAACACCAACTAAAGTCAACCAAGTTAAAATCGCCATTAAAACTATTTTCGCTTTCATAAATTACTCCTTGAACAAAATTTTTGGTTAAGGGTTATTAGCTAACAACCGATTCACTATCATTATAATATAAATGAAGTCCATCACTCTCCATCCATACCATGCCATTCACTAAGTTGCTTGGTGCTGCTGCAATATATGGGAGCTGAACAATACCATCGCCCCTAATCAGCATATCAGCGGCTCTTGACTCTGAAATAGTAAAATAATTCTCAACTGGCAGTGTCGGGATAGCCCCT
>Ga0098053_1000741_pt1 | contig 10515 bp, 18 predicted proteins | sample 15BtaG_FD_77068 | JGI IMG/M metagenome (GOLD analysis project Ga0098053, IMG submission 77068) | Marine viral communities from the Subarctic Pacific Ocean - 15B_ETSP_OMZ_AT15312_CsCl metaG | ecosystem: Environmental > Aquatic > Marine > Oceanic | place: Pacific Ocean | collected 2015-01-18 | reverse complement strand
TTCGTCTGGGCCGATATTAAACTTCTCACCATGAACTTTTAAATCACAATCAATCAGCCTTGTTAAAACGAACAAATCATCGTTAACAAAACTAAAGCATCTTTTTTGGTTTCCATCGCCGTAAACGATTGGCTGACGCCCTTGAAGCATTAAATTAGTCATTATGGATGCCACATTTCTGAAGGGATCATCATACTTTTGGCGTGGACCAATAATATTATGGGGAATGGCATGGACAACTTCAAAGCCATGAATTCTACCCAGCAGATCAAGCTGCATCTCAGCTGCATATTTCGCAACGCCATAAGGGTCTTCAGGAGATGGCTGCATTGATTCAGTAAATGGAACTTTATTCGCACCGTATCTTGCCATCGAAGAGCAATTAATGAACCTTTTTACCCCTGAGTTTATCCCAGCTGTCGCTAATGTAACAGTCCCGGTAACGATGTTGTCAGTAATTAATGCTGGACTAAAAACTGACAGCCCTTCATATGCTAACGCTGCTGTGTGGAAAATAACATCACATCCAGCAGTCAGCTCCGTCATTAGCTCTAAATCTCTTACATCGCCCGTATGAAACTCATGCTTGCTATTTTGTATGATATTATCATCATACCCGCCTATCATACTATCTACACTAACTACACTATGTCCTAAAGACAATAGTTCCTCAATTAGCCATGAACCAAGGAAGCCTGCGCCTCCAGAAACCATAATTTTCATATTTATATTATACCACATATGTGAATGCAGTTTACAATAAGTTATATAAAATTTATTCTTACTGTGGAAGACGAGCTGATAGCTTCATACACTTAATTGACGTTTTTTCGTCGAAATAAACTTTAGCTTTGTACGTACGATATTGCCATTGGAGTCTATTTCGAGTGCGATACCATTCACTTCCCTCTATTTCAAAACTAAGCTCAATTTTTATTTTTCTTACAAAATCAGGACCATCCCTATATTTTGGCCCATAGAATGCACCAAGTTCAAAACGAGGAGGTACGACACCCACAGCTCTTTGAAGCATACATTCATCAGCTACCCTAATTTCATTTACGCAGTCGATGAATTTATCTTTATGGGAGTGCATCAAGCCTGCTCGCAGAATGTCACACTCAATTTTTGATGCTGCTCTGTCAGCAGGGGTCTTTGCTCCTTTTTTTGGGACTGCTGTGACCTTCACAGCCTCGAGGCCATCAACGTCACAAAGAGATACCCAGAATCTAACATCAGCAACAGGCTCACCGGGGTAAGAGACGAGCCTGAATGTGATTGAATCAAATTCTTCTGCATTTTTCCTGATATAATACCTATCGAATACAAGCACACTGTCTGCTAGCAATTTTACTGTTTGTGGTTTATCTCGGTGTGGCCATGCAAGTAATGGATTCTTTGTTTTAAGAAAATCCCATAAGGTTGCATTTCTGTTCTCATTATGAAGTGAAAAAAACCAATCATACCTTAACTTGATATTAGTTCCGAGCTTCGGAACACAAATCTTCATATCTATCTACCTTTCTTCACGGTATTTTTTGAGCCGCTGACGTACACAAACTGCCATTTCTTTTTCTTTTTCAAGAACTGGAGCAGCGTCATGAACATAATCACATTTCATACATACCCACGAAAAATCATTCTGGTCCGTAATTAATGCTAGTCCATGGTGAATACCATTCTCAGAAACTTTGTCATGCCCAAATTTGCAAGGGTGCTTAAGCCACATAACTAAGATCTTAAATGGCTTTAATAAAAATTCTAGTTTAGTCATTAGACTTTCTCTCTGCTGCTCTTTCTGCTATTCTTCTCTTTAATAGATCATTTACAAACCGCTTATGATCATCTTTTTGTGTAAAAAAAGATCAGGTGAATGCAAGTAGTTGCATGTTTTGCATGCCCATGTATAATTAGCCTTGCTGCGGCTTGGAGTCCAGGGTTCAACATTACCTGACCTATCAAATGCATTATGGCCAAACTTACAAGGGTCATCCCACCACTGCTGTAAATAATGAAACAACCTTTTTAGCATTAGACTTTTGAAAATAACCAAGGACGTGCATTCCAACCATGGCCAAGGTTATTCCACCCTCTCTTGTTTAGTCCATCTCTAAATGGCTTACCTACGCGTGTATTCTTGACAATTTTTCCGTCGACATCGGATGTCAGGAAATGGCCGAGTGTAAAGTATCTATTTTCTGCAGACCAGCAGCTTGCATGCAACAACTTGGCATCGTCTGTGGCATGAGCAAGAACCTTATCAAGCTCAGTAAATACATCACCTACGCCTTTATGGCCCACTTTAGCGATATGTTCAACGATTTCGTAGGCTTGAATAACGTCGTATTTACCCTCAGCAGAAGGAACATGTTTCAGGTTAGTTAATCCTGATAGATTTTTAAAATATTTAAAAATTTCAACTAGCTCCGCATTGATTTCGCAGTAGTGCACTTCGGCATTAGGGAAGTTTTTAGCCAAAATTATTGAAGAAAACCCGGGGCCTGCACCCCAGTCGAAGATTCTCTTAGGATCATTAAACCCATTATCTCTTAACAGCTTAATCCCCCCACATGTAGTTGCGTGAGTCTGGCATGTTGAAACCCCCAAAGAATCCCACTTGTAATTCGGGTGTGAATACAGCCACGCAGGATCACGTGTAGTTTTCCATTGCTCAAATAAAGCTTCTGCTGAGGGCTGCATATACTGCCGAAGTGTACTAAGATCGTCTGGATTCTTAAGTCGCCAATGTTTGGCGAACTCAGCTTCTGACATACCAAGTTTTGTTTTAGCATATTCACTAATTGCACCTTGCAAACCCGCATTGTTATTAACACCGAGTGATTTACATAAGCCGATCGTCTTTATTTTCATATAAGAAATTATACTACAAATCGAGTATAATTTACACGTTTTAATTACTTAAAAATCGCCTGGGCTTCATTCCCTGGATTTTCTTTAACAGTGCGACATCTCTCGTCCAGGGCACTGCACATTCTTTTGCACAGAGAAAGTCTTTTTTAGTCATACTACCAACGTCATCGAACTTTTTTAAATCCAAGATCTTTACTGGAATATCATATAATGATAATAATTTCGCAATTCTTTGCCACTCTTTCTCTTGCATGTCACTATCAAGTGCCAGAATAATGGGGGTTTTGTGCTTGTAAATTTGAAAAAATAATCTAGAATCCTCAGCCAAACTTGAACCAAGTAATGTTGTTGCGTTATCATCACATTTCGTTAAGTCAAATGGTCCTTCAACAAGCGTTAGCTCTTTACTCCAGTCAATATTAATCTCATTGAAAATTATTGCCTTTTTTTGCTGATCACAATTCATATATTTACGAAATGGCTTTTTCTCAAGTGATCTTGCTGTATAGAAGTTAAGTGAGCCCTCTGAGGAGTATGACAGCATGATCACTCTATCTTTTAGATCTGGATCAGATGAGATTCCGAATTTGAAATACCAAAGATCTCTCTCTGTTAAACCACGCCGCTTTAAATATGTAATCGCTCTCTGTATTCTCGGGTCAACAGAGTTGCTCCTAATTGCGAGCATTCTATACCCTTCTGGCATTTGAAGTTGTTTTTCTACTTCTTGTTCGTCTATCAACGTAGAAAAGTTCTGGCTTGAAAATTTCGTTATATATTCATGAATGTGCTGCTGTGAGCGGTACATTTTAAGTACCTTAATCAGCTTTCCCCGCATGCCGCAAACCCAACAATTGATGCGATCGTCACTAACTCTTATTGCAAGCTTCTTTTTTCCTGAGCCTCTACACTTTTCTGATGGGCACTTAATCGCTATATTTTTTCCATCTCTAGAAAACTCAGTAGCACCAAAAACTTTTTTTATGAATCTAATTTTCTCGTCGAGAATTGACATATTATATTATACACGAGTCATGAAATAATTTATCTCATTTTGTCTTTTACTTTTTTGAGTACTGTGGCCCTGTCTTGCCTGTACTTCTCCTTGTTTTTTAATGTTTTGCTAGCTCTTAATTCAAGCTGTGATCGTGGAAATTCTGTTGTCCACCGTTTTAGGATGTCATCTGGAGTATCTCTTTTGCCAGCCAGCGTCATTTGAATCATGGAGTCTTTACTAGCGTCTGCTTTATCAGCTAAAACACGTATAACATCAGGTGTTAAACTTAGATTATATACTACGCTCATTCTCACTTCCCTAGAATGATCACCTGCTAAAGCGAGAAGTATAGATTCAGATGCTAAATTATTTGCTGCTACTTTTCTTCTAACAAGCTCTGATGAATCACTTGCTAAAGTGTTAAGTATCTCTAAAGAGACTTTCTGATTACTTGCAGTCGTGGCTCTAACTATTTCATCTTCAGCCGTCGAAAGGCTTTCCAGCACGTCAATAGGCGTGTTGATATTTATTGCGAGATGATCTTTTACATAAGTGTTATCAGATGATAACGCACGAAGAGTAGATTGCCCCGTCCGATGATTAAGCGCGACCATGGCTCGGACGTCGTCCGAATCATCATTTTTAAGCATATCGAGTACCTCAGGAGAAGCATTCCAGCTATCTGCTACGGCCCGTCTAACTTCTTCGTCTGTAGAACTAGCAGCTTTAACAAGACGCTCATGTGAAGATACTTTAACGTAATCGGTGACTTCTGGCGAAAACTTATACTCTTTCTTGCCCTCTAATGTATCAAGCAGATCAAAAAATGCATCATATCGAAGCCCGCTGGTAAACTTTTTGAACCTTGGAACAGACGTAATCGCTTTCTTAACGTCTCTTAAAGCAGGATGCTCATGATTCTTTTTTGTATGATTTTTAATCGCAGTACTAATCTCATCCCAATCGTCACCAAAAGCATCATAAAATTTAAACTTCTTATTGTTATGATCAACTGTTGTTTCATTCGGCGCGGATGGTTGAATAACTCCGCCCTTAACGCCAATTGACCACTTCTTCTTCGTATTGTGTTTATCAATTACATAGAAAAGAATTGTATTGTTTAAAATGTAACTATAAAATAGATTCTCGCCCTTTGTTCTTGCAGTACACCAAACCGTACCACGTCCAATAGAGCATGATGCGTCAACACTTCTTGGCATAAATACAACAAAGTCCTCGGATTCATAAATGTTATCCGCGTCCTTGGCTGCAGCATCATGATCTATCTTAGAGTCTCCAGGAAGCTCTTCAAGCTTCCGGTGGAGATCGCCAGGTGTCTTATAATTGTTAATATCAGCGTCTTTACCTTTAAGTTTCTGCTTGTTTTTAGCCTTATCAAATGAAATAATGAGAGGTGAAATGTCTCTGAGAGGTTCATTATTTGAACGTGAAACACGTTCAAGCCACATAAGATATTGCTTTAATTTAGCTTGAGGAAGAACTTGAAGTTTTCCGAAGACTTCATCCCATTCTTCTGGAGCCCTGTTAGACTTTTCTTTGATATCATCAATGGTACCCTCACTAAGAAGCTTAATTGCATATTCTAAAAGTTTGTTTTCGCTAGAGGCACCAGAGATCATCTCTCTAAGTTCAGAAATTTTGACAAGCATTTTAATATAAATATAGACTAAATGCTATTATGACAGTTCTGTCATTGACTTAATTTTCCAAATTGTCGTAGCAAAACCAAAATCACTTTTATCAATTTCACCCATGTATGCCGTATTAAGCTCTGGCATCGGATGCTTATCAGGATGCCATCCCCAGCAATAACATCTGTGTTTTTTGCCAGTTGGTCCCATGATATTAAGCAACAAATAAGGCTTCTTCGTCTTTGTTACTTTTTTAATAGCTTCATCTAAAATAAACCAGTGCAGCCCTTTCTTCTTATAGTCATCGATAGTAGGAACGCCGATTTTATCTAACCTTGTTCTGACTTTATCTGAAATTATTAGACTGAGATCGGTTGACCCAACAAGCTCCTTCAGTTGTCTAATCCATGTAGGCTTATCCCACTCAACAACACCTTGAGACTCTTGTAGGCGACGTTCAAAAACATCACGCCCTTTCTTTACAGATTTAAGCTTGTGAAGCTGTAAATCAGAATCTTCATAGTCATTGCCCGTCAACACATCAAACATCTGATGATAGTTAGAAAATGTCTTTCCTTCGCCCACAATACCTGTCGAGTCAAATGCACCTATCTGGATCAGATGTTGCATGGCGCGTTTGTTAAATTTTGAATGTTTCCAGCTTCCGTCTTCATTCCATAACAAATCATGAACAGAGTTATAGGGCCTGTTTTCTATAATTTCGTCAACAGCCGCTTCACCCACTGCCTTCACAGTCAAAAATGACGGCATGAACTTTTTGCCAGGCATTATAGTCCATTTTTTTGTTGCGTGGTTAATATCGACCTTCGTTATTTCATAGCCGAATGCACGTAGTTCACCAATTGCCTTCGATCGCTTATCAGGATGGCTAGATTGAGTCTCCATATATGCACATAGCCACTCTGATTCAAAGTGCGTAAGAAGCCAGGCGCACATATACGAATCGATTGCGTAAGATACAGCATGTGAATTAGACGTTAACAATCCATTGGCAAGATAGAATTGATGATCTGGGTGGTCAACTTCAAGATCATATGCTTGATGTTTTCCGATGGATTTAAATGATTTAATTTTAGGCATTGCGTTTCCAAATATCTCGAGCCCTTAGCTCAGTTTCTAAAAGCTTGAATTTCTTGTCATATTGGATATATGAGTTTATGACATAGCCGCTTGATCCTGCGGCCATCACGTCATTAAGTAGTCCGGATAGCTTCTTTTCGCTCAAGTTGTCCAATTGAGCGCAAGCTGTTGCATAATTCATAGCGAACTCATGAAACTCAATTTCATTGTCAGGAAGATGAAATTCCCATTTTCGTAATGTAAAGATTATATTACGAATCTTACGTAGACGCTCTTGTTTACGATGGTCAGCAAATAAAGCTAACGCTAATCCAGAAATTGCTGGCACACCAATAAGCATAATAATATCCATTATTATAATATTAACGCAGGTATGAAAAAATATACACATTTATGAATCATACGTTTTATCAAATGCTGCCCAACGATCAGTCATAATAAGATAGATGCGGTATCGCTCTACTGTGTACTGCTGATTTTTTAAATAGTACATCACAGAAATCTCTGATTGGCCATCATAATATACTGCTGCGGGACCATCTTCCCTATGCAAGTTATCATACACGTAATAGAACTCTGATATTTTGTCACCGTTTCTTTCGAAAAACGTAGTTGCAGGGCCATCTACCCTATGCAAATCGTCTTGCTCATAATGCTTTAAACTGTATAATGAGCCATCATACCAGTATTTTCTAATAATCATAGGTTGACTCCAAACCTTTCATATTATCCATTACAAGGCAATAGATCCTGAAGTCAGATTCTGGCATCTCAACGTCCTGGATGCTATACCGCTTCTTAATTGGGCCACAAAGATCATACTCTATCATAGCTGGGCCATCTTCTCTGTGCAGTTGACCCTTTATATAAAAAGCAACAACCTCTATCTTACCGCCGAAATCATAGGTAACGTAGGCAGGTCCAGATAACCTATGATAAGTGCCGTCCTGGATCCATGCACATATTGAGGGTCGGTGATTATAATGTTTTACTATGTGAAGCTCGCTCATAAGTTCACCACTCTTAAAATAATGTATCATGCTATGAATTTCACCTTTATCATGATAAAGAATATTAGGGCTCTGTGCCGCATATTGATAATATCACATTCTAACCGCTGATATCAATTGCGCATACGCAAGCATACGCAAGCTCTTTTCTAGTATATTTTAATAGGTATAGCATATGGTTACCATAGAAAATAATCTGCGTTCTAGAAATGCTAGCGCTCTAACCAAGATTTTGCATAGGAGAGATACTCAGCATCTTTCTTGATTCTTTTCTCTGTTATATAAATGCTATACGCAGAAGCAAGTGATATGTTCTTCCACATTTTAAATGTGGTACCTGTGTGTGTATTTGTATAGCTTTTACGTGACCATAAATTGTAGAATGGTGATGTACAAAAAAACCCTGCTTCTTTGATTTTGCGGATGGCATGGTACTTTTTTATTAAGTATGATGTTGTGATGATAGCGGTACCTACACATACTACCACCACACAAGAAGCTATTATTGGATCAATCATTATTCTCTCTTACTCTTTTTTCCCACTCTTCTACCGGGTTAGGGATAACTGCTGCGAATATAAACGCCCCAATCAGTAAAAGTGTTATTAATGTAAATCTAAACATATGAATCCTCTAACCCTTTAAAATTTCCAACCATGAGACAATGTAAGCGAAACTCATATGGCGACAAAGCATGCCCGCGGTAATAGTAACCAATGTCTCCAAGTGCTCCATTAAAATGAAATATTTTAACTGCCGGTCCATCTTCTCTGTGTATGATACCATCTATCATATAAGTATGAGAATACACAGGGCCAAAGTCCCTGTTCACAGGTGTGGTATTCCAATAATTGATAGTTAACGTCTTCACAAATGTGTTATCCATATGTACCACCCATTATAAATTATAATACTATTAATTTCATTTTATCACATATTAGTAAATTCATGTATATGTTTCATATAAACCTTCTTCCCATGAATTTACTAAGCATAAAATTCTATAGGTTTTTTTTGATATTCTATGGCCGTTGATATAATATACCTTACTTGCAGGTAACACATTACCGCTAAGATCAAAAGTAAGTGAAGCGGGGCCACATTCGTTATGAAGGCCGCCGTGCCTATAAAATTTTTCTTGATGAACAGCCCCGGTAGTATAATAACTGACTTGGGCAGGACCTGTAGTACGATGTATGATTGCATCAAGCCAATACTCTTTGGTGCAAACTTTGTTAAAGTTTCTGGAGTGGGGATGCCAGTAATTTATTGTTAATGTGCGTGTAAATGTGTTTAGCATGGCACATCACAAATAAGAATATCGGAATTAATCGTACTCGAAGAAACAATGTACTTATCAATTTTATTTTGTGTAACACTCCAAACTACAACATCTCCAAGTGAATGTGGGTCCCTGAGATCATTGTTGGATAAGAAGCTCAGAGGAATGTAGTATTCTTTGAGGAACGTTTCGTAAATAAGCTGGCCAATTTTAAATTCTGATACTAACATAATGCCTCACAAATGATAACATCATTCCTTACAGATAGATTGTTGATTTCGTATATCAGTTGCCTGAGCGTTTACGACCCAAACTGTCACAGTGTATGACTCTATGAAGTGGGTCATAAGCAGTGATGGCTTAAAAGTCAGAGGAATGTAGTAGGAATCATCGGGTTTGTCATAAATAAGCTGTCCAACTTTAAGTTCTGATGTTAACATAATGTCTCACAAACTACATAATCTCTTTCAACAACGTGGTCCGCTATATTATAGTGTTCAGTGCGGAACCTTGTGATATTAAATACCACCACCTCAAAAACAGGTCCGTGGGGCAGGCTGATTGGTTTGATCTCCACTGGAACGTAATAAAACTTGCCGATTGAATCATAAATGAGCTGCCCGATCTTGAATTCTGATGCTAGCATGTTGCACCGCAAATCACTTGATCATCTTCGACAGCAACTGGCGTTATATAATAACTTTCAATACTAAGATTTGTAACATTTAATACTGTCGCGCTAAAAGATTCTATGTAGTGTGTAACACACTCAGCCCTGTCGCCAATAAATAACGGAATATAATAGCATTCATTATACCCGTCATAAATAAGCTGCCCGATCTTGAATTCTGCTACTAGCATTAGGATGCCACTCTTAGTTCTGCTATGACAGTGTCATGTTTTAGCGTTACGTTAGTCATCGTGTAGGTTTGTGCGCCATTTTCCAAAGTTTTTATGGGACTCCGCAATACCCATACACTCGCAACAAAAAAGCCCATATCATCGTAATAAGTCTCCAGCGGAATGTAGAAACATTTAAGAGCCCTATCGTAGATAAGCTGTCCAATGTTAAGTTCAGATGTTAACATTATATTACTACTAACTCCGCTATGACAGTGTCATTTCTTAATGATAGGTTAGTTATATTAAATATTACCGCCCTATTATCTGCAATTCTCCATGCTGTTACAACATAGGCTGTCTCAGAGGAGTTAGTAGTATCAACTGATATAGGAATATAACAAAACTTGTGGACGCGATCATAGATAAGCTGATGGACTTTGAATTCAGATAGCAGCATATTATTAAATGGCCTATTCAATTATAGGACATCTAATTTCATTTTAGCACGCTGTATAAAAATAATATAACTTATCATTTTTTTCGTGTCCAATATCTATACGCACCAGGAAACGTAAGTATCATTCCAGCTACACTTAGTATAATCGATGCTATAATCAGTGCAATGAATAGCTCAGCTGTCATCGAGGGGCTCATTACTGATGTTCCGGCTACGCAGAACCCGCTTACATAAAAACCTGATGATGTCTGTGGTCGCTGCCACGATAGCCACACATATCCATGCGAACGTAACAAGCATAG
>Ga0098053_1000738_pt1 | contig 10533 bp, 4 predicted proteins | sample 15BtaG_FD_77068 | JGI IMG/M metagenome (GOLD analysis project Ga0098053, IMG submission 77068) | Marine viral communities from the Subarctic Pacific Ocean - 15B_ETSP_OMZ_AT15312_CsCl metaG | ecosystem: Environmental > Aquatic > Marine > Oceanic | place: Pacific Ocean | collected 2015-01-18 | reverse complement strand
CAGCAGTTGGAGCAGATACTCCTGTTGTCCGCCGCCATATCGTATGCGGATTTCTGCCTGAAGAACCATTACTCGACAATGTATTCGTTATAGTTGTTATTGCCGAGTAGTCTGAATTGGGTGCGGTGGGTTGCATTACATACGAACCCAGCCCATTGGCAGTCAAGTTACTCAACGCTCTGCTTATTAATGAAGCATTTAAGGTTGTATCTGTTTGTTGTTTAACTGTGTTTGTTATGAACTCTAATGGCTGAGTTAAACTCTCGGTACTATTACCAGCTTGGTATTGATAAATTGTTTTGGTAGTTACAGTTGTCGTTGCACCAGTAGGTGTTGTTTGGCCAACCGGCTCTGTTCTTTTAGTATCAGTGAAGCTACCTATACTCGTGTGATTACTATCTGTGGTAATAATACCAGGACCACTATTCGATACAAAATTAGACAGAATAAGATGTGAGCAAAAGTCCATCTCTTCGTTTGACATAAAAGCCAAACTTGTAAAAGTTCCTCCACCAGATGTTTTAATTTTTAGTGGATTTGCCATATTACGCTACGTATACACGCTCCCAGCGCCTAGCATAGTCCGTAGCCCAAACCTTAGTATATGTGGCATCAAATACTGAAGCATAATCTGTCGAATAATCCTTAGACCAGGTTTTTGCATAGTCTTTACTGTAATCTGTCGAGTAATCTTTAGACCAAGTCTTGCTATAAATCTTAGACCAAACTTTAGTGTAGTTTGCACCAAATGAACCTGTATAAGATTTAAGATACGATGCAGCATTAGGTTGTGCGTAACCACCATAATATATTGGCCCAACATAAACCTTAGAATATGAACCAGCATATGTTTTGGCATAAGTCGTTGTATAATCTTTACCATAGTCTGTAGCATAATCCTTAGACCAAATCTTAGTGTAGGTCTTAGTATATGCTGCCTCATAGTCTTTGCTGTAAACCTTAGTATATATGCCGCCCCACACAGTAGCATAGTCTGTAGCATAATCCTTGGAATATGTGGCTCCATACGCTATTACTTCGGCCGTCTCATATGTTCTCGCCCAATCACGTGACCACTCTGTTGAATAAGTATCAGCATATTCTCTTGCCCAAGCGCCCGTAAAGGTTGAAGTGTATGCTGGCGTATATGCAACATCACCAGAACCAATATAAGAAACGCCAACAAAGGCTTGATCATAATTGTCTGCGTATTCTCTCGCCCACGCACCAACATAATCAGTAGCATATGCTTTAGTGTATGATGTAGAAGCTAACTTGAATTTCTCATCGCCTCTAATTCTACCCTGACTTGATCCAGCATTACCAATAAACTCAACATGAGAGGCATCGTATTCACCAATAGCTCTACCTGGAAGACCACCATCGCCCGTCATTGCCCACTTTGTTCTATTAGAGGCAATAGATGGATCATTCATTCCACCGCCCATGCCCATCGCACCTAGATGACCAGCATTACCACCTTCAACTCTTGAATTGTGTGTTGACGCTATATCAGGAGTTGCACCTTCACCACCATCTATCAGGTTACCACCTGTCGCAGCCTTTGTAACAGCACTGCGAGTAGATCCTGGATCACCAGCTGGGAACCCTGCACCACCACCACCTGCAGAACCTGAATAGTTTGTGAATTCACTAGAAACAGTGTTTGTTGCAGGATCAATCTGCATGGTGACGCCGCCAGCACCACCACCGCCACCACCACCAGCAATGTAACCATAGTTCTCAATGTATATTTTTAAGTTTGGTCCTTGTAGAATAGCATCACCGCCGGCCAAGCCATCTGTGCCGGCCGAAGCAGGTATATCAGCATTACCACCATCACCACCACGACCAACAATATAAGCATCTGGATATGTAACAATACGAACTAGATGATCAACCGGGACAGTGGTATCATCACTATCTGTTACCAAATCAATACTTGAGAATCCTGTCAAATCAATTGCAGGATACTGCGCAGTATTGGATCCCATTACAAAGTAATTACCTGATGGATCATTTGTCGTACCAACATAAATGTTAGTCATTGTTGGATATGTATCTGGAGCTCTACCCTTGGCAGTTAAGAATGCATGAAGATCAAATTGATTAACAAAGTATGCGTTCTTCTCTCCGTTGTCACCAGTTACAGTTGCTGTGCCCTTGGATGAAACTGCACCAAGGCCTGAAGAAGTACCAGCAGTCTCGCCGTACAAATAGAATGATGTTTCTGTATTAGCTGTAGGTCCAGTATCTGTTGCATTCATATAAATGTCAGTTATCTTATAACCAACATGGGCCGTTCTCCAAGCATCGCCCTGCTTAACCCACAGTTTAAATGTTTCTTTCCACTCATTGCCTTGTCTGACAAACAACGACTTGATCTGCTCCCAGAAATTTCTCCGCATAACATGAGCAGTTGGCGCAGGACCTGGATCGGATTGCAGTGCACCAGTGTTCGGTCCAACATAGTGTGATGCATAAGCATGTGTTCCTGCATATACCATGCGACTCTGTTGGGCACCAGAATAACTAAATTCATAATATCCAATACCAGTATACGTTGGTGTATACGCTCCTGTATATGTAACAGCTGCTGACCATACTTTGGTATATGTTTTACTATAACCAGTAAATCCAGTAAACGAACCAATATAGTTTGATATACCAGTTCCATACCACATTCCATCTGTCGTATAATTTGCTACACCAGTATATGTTGTGCCACTGCCACTAACGAATCCTACCTCAGCTGAGTATGTTGCTGTTCCCTGATATGCTGCACCAACATATATTGCCTGATATGTCTTCGTATATGTTTTCTCATAATCCTTAGAATAATCTTTAGACCAATTCCTGGTATAGGCCGCTTCGTATGTTTTAACATATGCTCCGGACCACGCTCTAGTAAAGCTACCTGTGTATGAATTGGCAAAATATCCAGTAAATGTACCAGCGTTGGCCTGTGCATATCCACCATAATATAAGGGACCAGTATAATTTCCTGCCCATGTTTTCGAAAAGGCCCGACTATAGTTCCTTAACCAGGCTTTTTCGTAAGTCTTTGACCAAGCTCCAGTGTAAGATGCAGAATAATCTTTTGAATATGCTTTAGTGTACGTCTTAACATAGTCTTTAGACCAATCATGTGTCGAACCGCCCGTTGTAGAATATGTACCATGATATAACATTGGACCAGCATATGTTTTGGCATAATTTGATACTGCAGCAACATATGCCTGTGTACCAGCATAATATTTAAGAAAGACTATCCACGTACGAGCATATATTGCTGAGTATGCTCCTGTATATGTCTTAGTGTACGTTTTATTATAGTCAGTACTATAATCCTTTACCCAATTCTTGGTATATTCTGTAACATAATCTTTGGACCAAATCTTAGTATAATCTTTTGACCAGATCTTAGTATAATCTTTAGCATAATCTTTCGACCAGATTTTGGTATATGTCTTATTATAATCTGTATCATATGCTTTTGTATACGTTTTAGTATACGTTGCATCAAACAACCCAGTATACGCTCCAGAATATGCAATAGACCAATCTTTGGTATAGTTACCCGCCCACTGTTTTTGATAATCTGTTGAATAATCTTTGGTATATGTTGCATCAAACAGCCCGGTGTATTCTGTCGAATAATCTTTAGAATAAGTCTTCGCCCAAATCTTTGTATATGAATCATCAAACGTACCAACATAATCCGTCGAATAATCTTTAACCCAATTCGCTGTATAGGTTTTTGTATAGACCTTCGTATAAACTTTTGTCCATATCCTAGTCCAGTTTCTACTATAGGAGGCACCATAGTATGCAGAGTTTGGTTGAGCATAACCAGAATAATACGTTGGCCCTAACCAAGTCTTAGCATATACCTTGGTATATATTTTTGTATAATCTTTGGAGTAATCTTTGCTGTAGTCTTTATTATAATCTGTGACATAATCCTTAGACCAAATCTTCGTATATGATCCTGTCCATGTACCAACATAATCCGTCGAGTAGTCCTTAACATAGTCTTTGGACCAGATTTTAGTATAGTCGCCTGACCATTGCTTAGCATAATCTTTAGACCAGATCTTAGTATACGTAGCATCGAACGCTCCAGCATAAACTGTCGTATAGCTTATAAGCCAATCTTGTGAATATACACCTGTCCATTGCTTAGCGTAATCTTTATTATAATCTTTTTCGTATGTCTTTGTATACGTTTTAACGTAATCTGTACTGTAATCCTTTACCCAATTCTTGGTATATTCTGTCGAGTAGTCTTTGGTATATTCTGTCGAATAGTCTTTTACCCAATTCTTGGTATATTCTGTAACATAGTCTTTGGACCAAATCTTGGTATATGTTTTCACATAATCTTGATCAAATGTACCAGTCCAAGCCTTTTCATATTCTTTACTATATCCAGCGACTACGTAGTTTGCTGTACCTGAGAATGTCTGAGAGTAATTAACAGTACCAACAAAGTTATCTACACCCGTATAACTAGCAGCACCTTCATATGTTGCAACATAGTCTTTCGAATAATTTAAAGTGGCCGCATATGTAACAGCTGATCTGTAAGATCGTTCATAATTAGCCAGTCCAGTATATGATCTACTGAATCCAACTGTGTAATTAATATCACCAGCATAGACTGCCATACCAGTGTAAATTTTAGTGTATGCTACTTCAGCGGAATATGATGCATTAAAGTCAGCAGTATAATTTGCAGTAGCTTGATAATACAAAGTACCTGTATATGATTGCGTGAAGTTTCCGGTACCAACATATACGCCAAGATAATCTGTACTATAAGATACTGGTCCTGTATATGTTACAGGCACACTATAATTTTTAACATAATTTGCTACACCAGCATATGCTTTGGTCCAGTTTTTGTCGTAATTTACATCACTGGAATAAGTAGGTGTACCTGTATATATTTTAGTATATGATGTTACACCTGTATAATGCCCGACGTATGTCTTAGCATAATCCTGATCGCCGCCGCCATCTTCTCCGGCTCCAACATATACAACAGTTCTTGTCCTCGCATAAGATCCTGTTACACTTACATATTCTTTTGTGTAATCTGTTTCTGTGCCAATATATGAAACAGCTGATGTATATGTTGCAGTATAAGTTTTTAGATAACTTGCTGATCCCTCATACGCCTTCGTATAGTGAACCAGGTCACCAAGATATGTTCCTTCATATCCACCATAGTCTCCTGTATATGAGCCTACACCAGAGAATGTACCAATGGAAGTATATGTTTTACTATATGTGCCTTCATACGTTGCAATACCAGTATATGTTTTGGTATATGATTGTAATGCTGTTACCCATGTCTTAGCATATTCTGCAATGTAGTCTTTTTCATATGAGTTATATGATTTGGCCCACGCTCTGGTATATACCGCTTCGTATGAAGCCTCGCCAGCGTAGTTTATAACACCAGTATAAGTGCCCGCCCACGCTTTGGCAAACTCAGTTGTACCTGTATAAGTTTTAGTATAATCAAGGGTTCTATTTAAGTACGTCTTGGTATATGTTGCAGTAAATGTACCATCATATGCTCCAGAATAATCCTTAGCCCAAATCTTGGTATAGTCTTTATTGTAATCTTTACTATAATTCTTTGACCAATCTTGCGACCAAATTTTAGTATAGTCTTTTGAATAATCTTTAGTATAGGTTGCAACCCAATCTTTTGAGTAGTCTGCTTCATATGTTTTAGTCCAAGCCTTGGTATATGTAGCCGCATATACCTTATCATATTCCTTATTGTATTGTTTGCTAAAGTCTCGTTCATACGTCTTGGCCCAAGCCTTAGTATATGATGCTTCAAAGTCATGTGCTACTAAGCCAACATATGCTTTCGTGTAGCCTGCGCCGTATTCTCTCTCATAAGACTTAGTATATGATCCAGTCCACGCTGTCGTATAAACAGCTTCGTAATCTGTTGAGAATGAACCTGTATATGTCTTATTATACTCTTTGGTATATGACTTTGTCCAATCTTTAGCATAGTCAGCAGAGTATTCTTTCGCCCATGCTCCTACATATATTTTTGTATAAGCTGTACCATCATATGCTTTCGAATAGACCTTTGAATATACAGCAGTATAATCAGCAGAATATGCTTTACTATAATCCTTTGAATATGCTTTTGAGTATGTTGCCTCATAATCTTTTGACCAGTCGCGTGTATAGGTACCGATGTATATACCGGTATAATTGACCTCTTTACCGGAAACAAAGTTACCAACAGTAGCATATTCTTTGGTATATGTTGTAGTGTAGGCGACTGGACCTTGATACGTTTTTGTGTACTCTAAGAACGTAGTAGTCCAAGTTTTAGCATATGCCTTTACATAGTCTTTTTCATATGCTGCAGAATAATCCTTGGACCAAATCTTGGTATATGTTTTCTCATAATCCGTGCTATAGTCTGTACTATAATCACCGGCCCATATTTTTGTATAGTTAACAGCATATGTAGGAACCCAAGCCTTTGTATAGGCCGCTGTATATGCTTTGTCATACGTAGCTGCCCACACTTTGGTGTAATCAACAGAATAATCCTTGGACCAAATCTTAGTATATACAGCAGTATATGCAGTACCATCATACGCTTTTGTATATACTTTTTCATAGTCTCTATCATATGCTTTGGTCCATGTTCCAACATATGTTTTAAGATAATCTGTAGACCATACCTTTGAATATGTTTTTGACCAAACCTTGGTATAGTCTTTACTATATGTTACAGTAAATACCTGAGTACCATCAGAATATGCTTTTGTGTATCCTTTAGTATATACTGCTGTATAGTCTTTCGTATAATCTGCAGCATAGTCCTTTGAATATGTTTTTACATAGTCGGCCGAATAATCTTTTTCATATGTCTTTGTATATGCTTTGGTATAATCTTTTTCATATGTTCCGACCCAATCTTTTGAATAATCAGTAGAATAATCCTTAGACCAAATCTTTGTATATACCGCATCGTAATTTTTGCCGTAGTCTTTTACCCACGACTTATTGTAGACGGCCTCATATGAAGCTGACCCATCATAGTTTGCTGTATATGTGTCAGTCCACGTGCTCGTCCAAACTTTGGTATATATTTTTGTGTACGCTTTAGTATAGTCTGTTGAATAATCTGTAGACCAAATCTTATTATATACTGCTGTATAGGCAGCTTCATACGATGTTGTATAATCTGCAGACCCAGCATATTCGACATCAGTAGAGTACACTTTAGTATACGTGCCGCCTGCAAAATCATGTATACCCGTATATACTTTAGCGCCAACAAATGTTACCGCTCCAGTATACGTTCCACCATAGTCGCGTTGACCTAGGCCATAACTACCAGTTGCTCCAACCCAAACTGCCGCCGTATCTCCGGCGTACTCTCTCTCATAAGTACCTGTGGCACCAACGTATGCTTTGGTATAATATCCAGGTTGTGCGCCTTCGTATGATTTAACAAAGTCGAGTATACCTGTATACGAAGTGGTACCAACATATGATTTTGTGAAGTTAGTTAGAAGTGGGCCTTGATAACTTTTATTATAGTCTGTAGTATAATTAACGGCGCCAACGTAGCTACCATGATATGCTAAGGTAGCTGTTGACGTTACTTTGAGGTATGATCCACTATAACCTGAATAAGAGCCTACGTACTCGTGCATATATGCAATAAGAGGCTCTTCTGTATGAGTCCCCTTATAAGAGCGCGTAAACTTTCGTTCTGCTCCTGCATATGCTGGTGATGCTGCGTATACTCTTGTTGGCATGTGAGACTACCCTATGAATATACTTGGTACCAGATGTCACCATTTGCTCCGCCTGTAGGCGCACTTGTGCTGACATATACCACATACGATCCATCATTATTCGATGCAGCCTCAAAGTTCCTTGACGTTAAGGTTGTTGACAAATCATTATTCGAAACAGCATTTACCATGCCGTTTGATCCAACAGTAATAGTTGCAGAGTGTGTTGCATTACCATAGTTTCCTGCAAGAACACCAGACGCCGGCATTCTTGCTGTTTGGAATATAGCAGTACTGTTTACGAGCGCAGTACCATTAACTTTAAGCTCTCCCATCTAAATCTTCTCCTTAATTTCGTCTATTTGAGATTTAAGATCTTTTATAGCAGATACTAATAGTGGAATTAGTGAATTATATTTCACCGATAAATGACCACTGATTGGATGCTCATCGACGAGATAAGGAAGAACGGTTTCAACTTCTTGAGCTATTACACCAATATCTGGTGTACCACTTCTATGATCACTAGTGTTCCATTCAAACAAGTATCCATTAATAGCATCAAAAATTTCCCATAGACCATCTATTTCTCTGACGTTAGCTTTTAATCGCCTATCAGAAGTATAGCTGGCTTCAACATCTCCAAATGCTCTAAGATTATTAACATAAGTATTGCCCCACGCCATTGTTGCTGAACCTAGGTCCAACGTAAGGTTAGCAGATGGAGCGGTATTGGTAGAAATGTTAAGTACGCCCGCGGTATCAGTTGTACCTCCCCGCAAAGCGGTATTGGCAATCAATGTATCAGACGAGAAGTAACCGTTTACATGACCATTACCTGACGTCTCTGCATGATTAGTACTATTTGGTTGTGCAACCGACGCAGCGGTGAGCACGGTAGTGCTCATTGAATATGCAACGCGGTTTGTTACATCAACCCATTCTCTAAAAGTATCTGTTGACGGTGCAACATTTGCACCAGTATAGGTCGTATCAGCCATTGTCGCCCCTACTACTCCTAATTATATCTCGCAACAAACTTTTTATTTCACCAATTTCTGACTTTAAAGTAGCCACATCATCATAAACATCACTTGCCTTTTTATCTTGCTCTCGCCTGGCCTTATATTGTTCAAAGGCTTCGACATTATTATTTATAACGGCATGCGAATCGACGTCTCTTTTATATTCAGGATCTTCTTCAATCACATATGCTATTTTTCTATCTGCCATATTATACACTCAACGCCAATGCTCTATAATCCTTAACCCTTGGAATAGTAGCAATATCATCTGTCAGCAATACAATCTTGATTGCCCACGTCTTGTATGTGGTGAATCTATATTGACTAGAATTAAGATATGTTGTGATCTTACTATTCTGCGGATCCTTGAACGCGGTTGTAGCATAATCTAGTTTATGTAAATCAACTGCTGCGTTTGTAAAATCTAAATTTCTACCTACAGTAATTACCGTACTATTTGCAGCAGTTACAGCCTCAACATGATAATCTGTTATAGCATGAGCATTATCAATTTTGATTACATCTCCTGCAGATATTGTGCCCGAGAGATCCTCTGTCGTGGTAATTGTAGCAGCACCAGACGTGGCACCACCCTTACCAGTAAGAGCTGTAGCACTAGGAACAGCAGGTATGCTATAAGTGTATTCTCTGTAGTCTTCTCTGTTACTAGAATCACTCCGATCGTCTGCGCTTACAAGTTCAAGCTCAGTCCATTGCCTATCAATGAAATCATCTATTTCATCTTGATGAGCTAACTTAGCATATACTTTAATATCAACATTATCTTCACCCGGTTTGAATGCTGTTAGATATACTCTCAAATCTTCGGCATCAAGATTATCATCTAGTGTGACCATTCTTGAAATATAAGCTGCAGTAGACCCGGCATCTTCTCGGCCGAGATGTTCATTTGTTGTTACATTATTAATAATATTTTCATACAACAAATTACCAAAAGCCTGAGTATCGATTGTCGGTGAAACATATCTATGATTAGAATGCAAGGTCATATACTGAGACCACGACTTGTGTGTGGAAGAAACAGCTAGCTCATTTGATTTACTCATAATCTGAACATAATCATCAAGGAAATTTCTATCATTGGTTCTGTATGTCGTGTTACCAGTAACACTGCCACTTGTATTTGCCACTACCTTCATACTAATATTTGTATAAGGTACAGTAGTTTTATTCATCAGTGGCTCAAAATGACTTACTTTTACATTATCTACTGTTTGAATTACTGCATTAGCTCCACTATCTGCACCAATAATTGATGATCCAGCTGCAAACTTAAATGTAGAGTTTGTTGATGTGCTTTCTTCCAATTGAACTTCTGCATCAGTTTCGTTGAAATACATCACACGTCCAACTGGTGTTTTATATACTGCAAGGCCGCCTGTGTTTGATAATTCGGCCCATCCATTAAGAGTTAATGATGTAGTGTTTGATATAGCATTAATAGTTTTAATATCACGATGAGTTGCATTTGCAAATACAATTACATCACCGGCAGAGTATTCTGTTGTGAATGATGTGCCTGTACCAGTCACAGTATTATTACCCACCGCCACTGCAACTGTACCTGTTGTCTGTGCAGATGCATTTGACTGAAAAATATGTTCGCCTTGAACAAATGTACCAGCAATCGCATTAACAGTAAAGAATTCATGATCCTCATTTGTAAGTTTAACAGTTCCTGAAAGCTGTGT
>Ga0098053_1000734_pt1 | contig 10565 bp, 18 predicted proteins | sample 15BtaG_FD_77068 | JGI IMG/M metagenome (GOLD analysis project Ga0098053, IMG submission 77068) | Marine viral communities from the Subarctic Pacific Ocean - 15B_ETSP_OMZ_AT15312_CsCl metaG | ecosystem: Environmental > Aquatic > Marine > Oceanic | place: Pacific Ocean | collected 2015-01-18 | reverse complement strand
TTACTAGACTCGCTAACTTCATCGCTAGGTAGTCTTGGAGTCTCAGCATCGTCAGCTTGAACTTTATTCTCAGATGGCTCATGTAACTTCTTCTCCAGCTCTTTGTATGCGTTTGCCAAATCCTCTTGGCTGTTAAACTTCCCTAAGATTTTCTCATCTTTAGGCTCTTCAGTAGCGTTCTGTTGTGCGAGAAACTCTAGGTTTGCTTCGCTAAACTCTGGCTTAGGCGGATTATCTTCTATATAAACACCGTTTGTATTCTCGTCGAAAGTATCACTCATTTGGCTGTACCTCTTGCATTTGTTGGACTAATTGTGGTGCAACTTTCTCAATAACGCGACCAGTCTGCTGTTTTTCCATCATGGCTTGTTCTTGTTGTTGTTGCTGTTGAGCCATCATAGCTTGTTGCTGTTGCTCCTGTTCGAGCTGCTCATCTGATTTCAATATGTTCGTATCCACACCAACTGCTCTGACTAGGGCTTGCATCAATGCTCGTTGATCCACCACTTGCCCATAAGCCTCTGGGGTCATCTGAGTCGCCATGCCAACAAACTGTTGTAGACGCTCTAAGTCCGATGTTCTGCCTAAAGAGCTGACCCCTGTACTAATAATTAGCTTTACCTCTTTAGGTAGCTCTGGAATCTTCTTCTCTTCTGTAAGACGGTTTACAATAATGCGCACCAATGGTCGCGCAAACTCACTCGAAAGCATGGCATAAGTTCCAGCCAACACTTTCTCTAAACTGCTAATAAGGTGGTTTATCTCTGTAGCCGTAGTGCGACCTCCAGCTGGAAGTGCATTGTCTAACAGATTAAACGCAAAAGCCAAGCGTTGCTCGATGTTCTGAGCTGCTTGGAAGGCGACATTCATATCCGCGCCTTTGCTCGCTTGGAGCGTAGTAACGTCTGAAGAGTTGCCATTGATGACATCGCCATTCTCTGCCTGTGCAATAGAACGCGCCCTAGTCGTAGAGGCTGGATTTACCATGAACACAATCTTCGCTGAGATTGCTGCGGCCTCAACCATGGCCTTCTGTAGCCCTTCAAGCGATCGCAGGTCTCCGTAAAGAGATTCGACGTAAGAACGCCCATAGCTTTCCCCAGTTACTTTACTCATGCGCAAAGGTAGGAAAGGTAGCTTGTCCAAAGGCACATACTCTTCTGTGTCCTTTAAGACGTTGCCGTTTACCTCTTGGTAGATGTGGTATTCGTTGTTGTCCGTTAGCTTAACGCAAGTATAGATGTCTATATTCTTGTCGTTATCCATAACGCGCTCATCGCTAGGAAGCTCTGTGTCAATGCCTAGATTCTCAGCAACGGTCTTAGAAATCTGCTCACGACAAATAATATCGCAAACATTACCTTCGATATCACGATGCACCACATAGTCCTCTAAGGCGTAGTTACGGATGTTGCCGTCTGGCTGAACGTAGAGTAACGAGTTGCCAGCAATGATGAGGTTCTTTAGAGCTTCGAAGATAACAGGGCGAAGATTCTTATCCTCAATCTCCTCGAAAACAGTCTCCTCAATCGTAGCTAAAGAAGTATCGACCTCTGCTTTAACTTGCTCCGCTTGGTCGCCGTATTCATCGAAGGCGTTATCGCTGACAAGGAGGCGGAAAAACTTTAGATTAGTAGGGAACAATGACAGCATCAAGTTTGAGCTGAGATTATTAACCCCTCTTGCGCCTAAAGACGACCAAGGCGAGGCAAAGGATATGTCGCCTGTATCTTTATTGTTGTATTGATCCCTAACGACCAAAGGAAGCGTTAGCTCAGAGCAACGCCTAGCACGAAGAAGATAGCTTTCGCGTTCATCTTTAAGCTGCTTGTAACGCTTCTTGCCCATACGCTCTAGTAATTAGTACCAGACCCAGAACCACCACCGCCAATCGTAAACTGTTGGCGCATAGTGCCTTTCTTCTTATTAGCAAAAGGACTCTTAGTAACAGCTTCCTGTTGTGTTTTCTTAGCCCTCATGGCTTCTTGCTGACGAATCATAAGGTTTTTAGCCTCTTGTTCTTTAGAACGCTTTTCAGCTTTCTTTGTTGCTTCGTCCTGTCGCTTCTTAGCTATGTTTCCAGCGACATGTCCTTTACGGAGGCCTTCTGCTGCCAATGCTGTTGATGCTGCTGTCAGCCATGTTGCTAGTGCTGCTCCTGCCATAATATTATCTCTTTTGTGTTAAATGTAATTGTTTAAGAAAATTAACCACCTCTCTTTTGCCAGCATTAAACATTATGTCTGACAAGGCATCTACAGGCTTATGATCTACAGAAGGGATAACCTTTTCTAAGTAGGCTATTAAAGCCTTACTTATTACTGGTGTCTTTTCTTCTTCTTCCATGTGATGCTATATAGTAGCCTTTTGTAGAAGCGATTTAAGCGAAGCGAAAAGCGTTTTTAGAAAGGCGATTTATTAAAGCGGTTAATTACAAGCGTGTTTTATGAAAAGCAATTTATTGCGTTCTTATAACCGCTGTAAGCGTAATCTTAGTGTGTGCGAAAACGATGTCAAGGACTAAATGTTAGATATTTTTTTTATAAAACTTCTTGACATAGTTATATTCGCTCTAATATGCTGTAACACTAACGCTATCGGCGAGTGTCGACGGTTTCACTAAATCTCTAACGGAGTAAAAAAAATGAGCGCAGAAAACGCAATTCAAGCCCTCGCAGCCAAATATGGTCTAGAGGAGGGTAAGCACGCTGACTGGTATTTATGCCATCAGACTCATTGCATCACTAAGAAGGGTGCAGAAAAATTAAGGCAAGCGGAGGGGATTACCTTCACAATGCCACAGTCTGTAGTAACTGATTGCTCGATCGCCTTCACAGCTACATTCACAGATAAGGCAGGAAACACTACCCATGAGATAGGAAGCTGTCGTTGGGATGGTCGCAACAACAATCCGGAAAAGACCCACGCGCCAGAGATGGCTTGGAAGCGTCTAATCGTAAGAGGCGTAATCTCCCTAACCGCCCCATCACAAGGTATTTACGGTGTAGATGAGCTGACTGCTGAGTATAAGCAACATGGTCAAGCAGCCATAAATATGGACACAAGCCAACCTGTGCAAGCTCAACAGCCTGTTCCTGTGGCTCAAACCGTTAGCTCTACTGGGCAAGCTTATGTCGAGGGCGAGGCTGTCAATGTTCCGCCAGAGGGAACTGAGGGCTGGTTCACGAATGCAGAGAAGTTGCCTCAAGATTGGGCAAATCAGATGGGTCGCCTGTGCGAACTCACGAAGCAAGACCGTTCTAAGTGGGAAGGGAAGCTTATTGACGATGGCGGATTGTTCCAAAAGGATGACGGCTCTACATGGTTTCCGTCGTCCAAGTATGGCAACTTCAATCAGATAGTCTTTGATGTCAGCACCTTTAATGGGCAGACCAAGAGTAAGGCGAAGTTCGCTTTCAAGATATACAAGGTAGTTCGAGACACCTTAGATGAGCTGGAGCAGAAAGGCTCTGTGGACATCAACGTGAGCAATGGGCGCGGTGGAGTTCAAGCCGAGCAGATATTGCGCCACGATCAACAGCCACAACTACAGCCTCAAGACGAAGGTCAAGGCGTAGCACAAGCCCCACCGTCGCCTAAGCAGTATACGCCAGACGACATTCCTTTTTAAGAAATTAGTGTTTAATGGGGGTTTTCGTTCTTTTTCGGATGAATTGCGACGGAAGCCCCTGTTATTTCTCAAAATAAATATAAGTTATTTATTGAATGTTATAATGTGATGACGATAAGATAAATACATGGCAATTCCGCCAAACTTTACGGAGATTAAAATAATGAACGAACAGCAAGAAAAGATATGCCCTATCTGCTACGGCGATGGGTATGTAATCGAAACGCATGACGCTGACAGCACTCATCGTGAGTGTTGCCCTTGTTCTGCCGGCACTATGACTCACATGGTCGATAGCGGTCATGCAGAGAAGATGAACGGCGAACAGGTGGGCGAGATGTTAGCAACCATAGGGTGTGAGCAAGCTCTCAAATACACGCCAGAAGAGGCGAAGACAGAACTTAGGGAGGAGCTTAGAATGTGCTTCTTGTTACAACCTTATGGGTTTACGGCAGATGATCTCCGCGATCGCTTGCTTAGTAATTGCCCAGCTGTCCTCGATGTGATAAGCCCAAACTCAATAGGTGCTGTTTTCCGCGAGGCGAGCAAGAAGGGTCTTATCGTTGAGACAGGCGATAGAATAAAGAGCCACCACCCATCAACGCATGGGCGTAAACAAACAGTCTGGAGGCGAAAGTGAAACTAACTAAGTCGCAGCAACGGCTGCTGAGGGCTATCGAGGGCTTCCATACTATCGGTCAGACACCTAGCCAACTTGAACTATCGAAGGTTCTAGGGGTTTCTCAGCCAGCCATATTTTCTTGCTTGAAGAAGTTGGAACGCAAAGGGGCTATTCGTAGGAATGGCTCTAAGCACCGCACAATTAAAATCTTAATCCAGTCGGAGGACTAAAAAATGGAACTACTCGAATACATCGCCGATGTCGGCACAGCAATTTTTATAGGGGTCGCCTCATGGGTCGGCATCTTTTTGATGACAGCTTTTACCTTGCAATGGGTCAAGGACACTTTGGTTGAGCGCAAGCGCGTAAAGGAAGCAGCCAAGCAAGACGCATGGAGGATAGACTAATGAGCAAATCCTTATATGAAATGACACGCGAATTTGAGGAGCTAAAGAGCTTCATCGAGGACGGCACGATTCCAGCGGAAGATGCGGCTGACACAATCGAAGCAATGGAAATGACTATAAAGATGAAGGCTCATAATGTAACGGCGTTCATCTTGAACCAAGAGTCTGAGATAGAGCAACTAAAGGAGGCGGAGAAGCGTATAGCTAAACGCCGCAAATCTTTAGAGAACGCTAAGGAGCGGCTGAAGGAATACCTGTTAGCAAACATGATGGATAACAGAATCTTTGAGATTGAGTGTCCGGAGTGGAAGGTAAAGGTAGGCAAGTGTCCACCGTCTGTAGAACTAATCGAGGGCGCGGAAGATCTTTTAGATGATAAGTATCTGCGCGTAAAGACAACGGTAGCCCCAGACAAGAAAGCCATAAAGAAGGCGTTACAGGAAGGCGAGGAAATCGCTGGTGCTGCGCTTATCAGTAAGACAAAGTTGAGGTTTCTCTAATGGTTAATTCTGATTTTAATCTAGGACACGCCATCTTCGTGGATCGTGAGAAGGCTGGAATCCTCCGTAGTGATTTTGCCAAGATGGTATACATGAACCCAGACACTATGAAGCGCATAGAATTGGGAACTCGAAAGGTTCGTCCTTATGAGCTGTACGAGATTGCGAAGCGTTTGGGAAAGACGATGGAGTATTACTTGGGTAAACCACAGTTGGTGGATAAATCAGCTACAATCGACGAGATGTTCGAGGGAACACTTGAAGCGTTAAATAACTTGGGGGTAAGAAAATGACACCAAAGCTAACTCAATTACTTGAAGATGCCATCCGTAGATACGAAACTGCGGAGGTATACTTCGAGCAAGCCTACCTACAGTATCGCCTAGCGCGCAAACACTTGGATGAGCAAGAGATGCTGGTTAATGAGACTCGCAAGAAGATTGATGAGGAAGCGCGACAAGCAGAGGAGCAGTTAAATGACTGAAGCCTACATCGGAATAGATACAGGCATCAACGGTGCTGCTGTTGCGCTTGACGCATATGGGGAGATACTGGGCATGATAGCCTTGCCTCATATTAAAGAAGTGCCTTGCTATCGGTTAGATAAGAGGCGATCAGTTCTCGATGTGCTGGCTTTAGATAAGTGGTTTCAATGTTTCACAGACATAGAACGTATAGCTGTCGAAGAATCTCCAGCTTATAATCAAGGTGTAACTTCGGCTTATACTAGCGGCTATAATTCTGGGATGCTCCAGTCGTTATGCGTTCAATGGATGGGCGAGCCATCGAGTAGTAAGCTGGTTGATGTATTCAGTAGACCGTTCGATACTGTTGCCCCAAAGACTTGGCAGAGATTTCTGTTTGCTGACCTCATTAAAGAAAGCGGAGAGAAGTGGAGCAAGCAGCGTTCAATACGTTTAGCGCAAATGCACCATGGCACTCTGACTTGCTTTGAGACACCTAAGCGTACAGCTGATGGCTTCGCAGATGCCTGTCATATAGCAGAGTGGGGGCGGAAGCAATGAAACCTGAAAAACCATACGACGAGCCTTTAAGAGATGACCAGACTTTGGTTATAAGCGTAAGCGGTGGTAAGGACTCCGCAGCTATGTGTATTCACTTTCTAAAAGAAGCTAACCTACCTAATCCACTCAAGTTTGTTCTTGCCGATACTGGCTGGGAACATCAAGACACATTGACCTACGTTGATTATCTCGCCGAGACACTTGGCATAGAAATAACTACGGTTAGACACGAGTTAGACTTTGTAGAGCTGTGCGAAAAGTGGGGTTACTTCCCCAACAGTCGAGCAAGGTTCTGTACAGACTATCTAAAGGTCAAGCCAATTGAGGGGTATATATCACGCCTAATAGATGAGGAGGGTCTTGATCCTGTCATGGTGGTGGGGATAAGAGCAGAGGAAAGCCAGCGACGCGCTCTAATGGCCGAGTGGGCTTACTCCCAAGCCTATGACTGCCCTATGTGGCGACCATTTATGAAGTGGACTTCCGAAGAAGTGTTCGCTATTCATAAAAAGTATAACGTGAAGCCCAATCCGCTATACCTGTGTGGTGCGACGCGTGTTGGCTGCCATCCTTGCGTTATGGCAAGTAAGGGTTCATTGGCTAATGACTTCTTAAACGACCCAACTATGGTGGAAAAAGTTAGGGAAGCCGAGCGCAGAGTCGGCATCGCCTCTAAGAACGAACGAGCAACCTACTTCCCCCCACAGAAAACACCTAAGAAATACCACGATATGTCCTTCGTTACGGCAAGTGGCGAAACCATAACGTCAGCGTCAATCGACGCGGTGCGCCTTTGGGCTTTAGACGGCGACCAACCAGAGCTAGACATGGGCGAACCGCCATCATGCTTCTCGCAATACGGACTATGCGAATGAGATACATAAAATCACTAATACACAGGATACTTTTTGGTAAGCCAGAGTGCCACCTAACCTTCCACATAGAGGTTGATGAGGATAACGCTGCCTATTGGGTAGACGCATACAGCGAGGCTCTCGGCAAGTATGAGAAGATAGGCTACGTTCGTGGCTACAATCCATATCACATGGTAGACCTCGGCAAAGAATTGAAGAAGAAGTTTCCGCTTCACGCCTTCTTAATATGTGATCATAGTAGCAAGGCTGTTGCCGACTTTACAAAACCTCTACTTTATCAGTAGACATGAGGTGTGGCGACACTACAATACGCATAAGACGGTGGGGCTGAACTCCTAACGGTCGTGGAGTGAGAAGGGGTTTTTAACATTCATTATTTTTCCCCATATCCTCTGCCTTGCCATCGTCTTACTTTCTACAACTTTGGATAGCGTTGCGCAACGAGAAGATTGCCCTTTCCAAATCGTCTGGCTCTTGCACCTTCAAGTGGTCTGCCTCAATGAAGCCAGCTTGTATGAACTCTTCTATCAGCCAAAGGCTTGCCTCTAGTACGCAATGAAGGCGATCGCGCTCGCCCAGCAGCTTGGCAAGTAAGTATCTATCTACTTCAACCTCTCCGCCTTTCAGCCCCATAGGATTCAGAGTAGTAAGCTCGTCCTCAGTAAGAGGCGACCAGCTTTTACACTTTAGATCTTCCATTCTCTTAGGTGCGCTCATACCCAGTAGAAGGTTGGGAGTGGGGATGTTTTGTCTTTGTCGTCATATAATGCGTAGGCTCGTAGCCAGTCAGTCTGAGGGTAGGCGTATTGCATACCATCGCTGTCTTTGTCAGCTACGAATCCACCCTCTATAGCAAAGTGTGTGCCTTTAGGGGTAGTGAAGCCCATAGTGCCGAACCTATGTGTGTGTCCTATGTGGACGCTTTCGCCTAGTAGCTTACCAATCTTTAAGGCGTGGCGACATGGGAAGGCAGAGCCGCCTTTAACCTCATGCCCATGAAGGAAGCGAACCTTGCCCTGCCCTGTTGTTGTTCTTACTGGCGTTCTGCCAGCGTCGCGCACCCACTTAATGTCTAGCTCCTTTAGCCCTAAGAAGTAAGGCAACATATTTCTGGTAACGCTCATGTGTGGAACGCACTTGTCCACCATACGCTCCCATCTAAATTCGTGGTTTCCCCTAATATATATAATCTTTGTTTTGTCTCCTGCTGTTCTCCTAACTTTTGCCAAATACTCGTGCGTCTGATATAGCTCGTCCTCTAAATTGTCTCGCCAATGCGTAATCTTGGGGTGCGTCGTGAGGGCGTGTATGTCAGCAACATCTCCTAGAAAAACAATCTTCTGTGGCTTATGCGATCGTATCAGCTTGTGCAGCAGTTTTTCTGCCTTCCTGCAATGGAACGGCACATGAACATCTGGAACGACTAGGGTTTTCATAAGTTGTTACTCCTACTATAGATATATAATCGGCGAATACTAGGACAGTTTTCCACATTTTTTGTTATTGACTTGACGAAACGCCTTGCTTAAATATTGTTATGACTGATAGAGGAGAACTCCTATTTATGCTTCGCATTTTGGGGCTTCCTATAAAAGTCAATCTTGTTGAATTTTCAGAAGATGCAGATGACCAAGTGTTCGGACAATACGATTCATATAATTCTTTAATAGAGCTGGATAAACTTTCATCACATCTTCATCAACGAGTTACTTTGCTCCATGAAATACTTCATGTGTTTCAGGATTACCTCGGCTTAGACAACGTAAAGCACAAAGATGTTTACTCGATGTCGCAAGCCCTTTTCTGCTTATTGCTAGAGAACAGGCATTTCGTTGAGTGGTTGATGAAAGAACCAGAACAGGGGGTGGTAAAAGACAACGCGCCGTAGTATGATTACGGTATGGGAGATGACGAAGTAAAGTTTAGTATCTATTGCAGCGAGTGCCACCAGCTTATGACTGTAACCGACCACGCTGTAGATGAAGGTGGGGAACAGATGGTAGCGGTAAAGCCTTGCCTTACTGGGTGTATAGACCTCGGTAACCTTTTAGCGAACTGCCTAAGTTTTCATGGAACAGACGAAACAGATGATGACGGACGACCTCTGCCGTAGTATAATAGTGGCATGGGGAAAAAAGTAACCGTTGAATTGTTTTCTGGAACAGGAAGTTTTAGTAAAGTAGCCTTGGAGTATGGGTTTGAAATTAACACCTACGACATGGATAAAAACGCCGATGTAATACCAAGTAGACGGTATGCGCCGTCTGGAGAGGCAACTCACACACGCTGCGATGTCTTGGATACAGAGGTAAAGTACCCACAGAATCCATATATGGCTTGGTTTTCTCCTCCATGTCAAGCCTTTAGTATCGCTGCTGCTCGTTGGCATTTTGACAGAGAGACAGGGCTTCCGAAGTCCGAGACTGGGATTATGGGCATGGCTCTTCTTAACAGAACGTTAGACTTAATCTTGGAGTTGAAGCCAAAGTATTGGATAATCGAGAACCCAATGGGTCAGATGCGCAAAAAAATACCCTCTCTGTTTTCTGAAAGAGGTATAGAATACATCAATCATCTGATCACATACTGTCAATACGAGGGAGACGCATCAGAAAAGCCCAGAATGAAGCCAACGGATCTTTGGACAAACATACCTCCAGAGGTTTGGACTCCACGACCACGTTGCTTTAACGGAGACTCGTGCCACCAGTCCGCGCCGAGGGGTAGCAAGACAGGCACTCAAGGTCTAAAGAACGCTAGGGAACGCAGCATTGTTCCATCTGGGCTGTTCCATGAAATCTTTACTAGCGTATTGAACCAGCCTCTTACATACGAGGCTCTTCTAGCTGACATAGGCAACCCTTTCGAGGGCTTAATGCCAGACGATCGCTGGTAGTCTATTGTGTTCTTGACAAAGCCTAAAACCACCCTAAACTGCTGTTTATGTTCAAGGACTATATCAAAAACTTTGGCACTAAGCACGTTGGCAATATCATCTGGTTTGCTGTCGGTGTCTTGTGCGGAATCTTCGTTCTCTAGTAGGGCGGATAGGGAGACAATATCAATAAACCGTCCTAGTGGGCGGTCTTTATCGCATGACGGCTTGTTTAGGGCGATCGCGTTAGTAGAATCCAACGCAAACGACTCCGCTGTAGGCGACGGTGGCGCGAGTATAGGCAGATACCAGATAGGAAACGCCTACTGGACAGACGCTTTACAGCAGAATCCTAGCATTGGTGGCTTATATGCAGACGTTACTTCGCCCCTATACGCTGAGAAAGTTATAGAAGCTTACATGAGACGCTATTTAGGCGACGCTATATGGGAAAACCTAACGCCGGACAACGTGATCTTGATAGCTAGAACGCACAACGGCGGTTGGCGCGGTGGCAGCAAGCCTCACACGCTGGATTATGGGCGTAGGGTTCTTGCTTTAACTCAAGATTAACCTCGCAATGGCTCGCCGCAAGGAAGAAGAAGAGCGCCTAGAGAAAGAGCTACGTTC
>Ga0098053_1000732_pt1 | contig 10584 bp, 10 predicted proteins | sample 15BtaG_FD_77068 | JGI IMG/M metagenome (GOLD analysis project Ga0098053, IMG submission 77068) | Marine viral communities from the Subarctic Pacific Ocean - 15B_ETSP_OMZ_AT15312_CsCl metaG | ecosystem: Environmental > Aquatic > Marine > Oceanic | place: Pacific Ocean | collected 2015-01-18 | reverse complement strand
TGCAGGTATATCTTAGCAGGGTCAAGTGATTTTGCGAATTCCCAGTCGGCAGTCACGCCTGACAGTGAATGGTCGCCGTCAATAAAGACTGCGTCAAAAATGTAATCGGTTCGCAGGACTTTCTGTATTGCTGCGTCCCGTGAACTTCCTGTGTGCATGTCCGGTGCGGCGTTGTCACTTTGCGGGTCGATGTCAACTGACACAATCTCCATTTTCGGATACCGCTGCCCGATGTGGTATTCCAATCCGCCATGTTTTGACCCGATCACCAGAACACACTTCACGCCGCCGAGTCTGTCGAGAAACCACATCAGTTCCCGCTGGTGCTGCTCCGTCCGTGGACCGCCGATTCTGCTCACCTCCCACTCAAACGCCTCGTCTATCCACCCCGCCCAATTATTGAGGTCGTAAGGTGCCTTGAATCCCAACCCGTCAGCGAATACACACTCTGCGTTCTGTGCAGGAATACAGTCACCCGTCCACGCTTCGGTGCCTCCATACGCACCTTTGATTGGTGGTATCCCGTCGCCGAGAATCGCCGCTGTTCTGAACCAGAACATGGTTCCCGAATAGTGCCACGACCATCGAGGACTGAGAGGCATCGCCCCGAAGGTGCGGAACGCCCCGAACATCTGGTAACCGTCAGCAATTGCTGCCGTCGCCCCGTCGTGATTCAGGAGTACTAGCTCCCACATCAGGTCGCACCACAATTGCACCGCCTCATTGTCGCGAGTGTGTACCCTCACGCCTTTGCAGTGCCCGTATGCGGTCACGCTGTCAGGGTTTGACGAATCCAGCATCGGCAACGCCGCCCGCAGCGTCTGGACCTCTCCTGAGCCTGTGGCGTCGCTCTGTCCTTTGTTCTCGAATTCCAGATACGTGAACCCGTCGCCCAGTTCCTTCCGCACAGCGTTGGCAGTTTCCGACTCCGCACAAATTGACAGCCCGATAATCCGCTGCCCGTCGCACGCCGTCGCCAGTTCCTTGATTCGCTCGATGTGTTTTCGCCATCCCTCGACGGGCCAGATGTGCCAGATCATATTGCGGACAGGTTCACCAACGAACGGGGCAGGCGACGGTTTAGGTGCTGCCATCGCCGCATTGTGAAGCCGGATTTGTGACTTCATGAGCGGAATCGTCAACCCTCGCGACTTCGTTCGGTTCGTGCTGCGGTTTCGTGACGGCGGTTGCAGCGATTCCGCGAGCCAATTGCTGATGCGTTCTCGCTCGCATCCGAGAACGTCAACCAACCCGCCCGCAAGTTCATTCACCGCCGCCCGCGCGTCACGCACTGACAGGAAGTTGAATTCCTGAAGTGCCGAGCGTGTCTCTGCCGTCAATGTGCTGCCCGCTTCGCTCCGCGATACCACGCCTTCCAATCGTGTTCCGATTCTGCTTTTCCGCAGTCGCTTCCGTTGCCGTCGCGGGGGTGTCACCGGGATCAACTGCGGCTCGTCAGGGATGCCTTCCGCCCTCGCTCTGTCTTTCCTGATTGCGTTCCACAGCAACACGCGAGCACCCGCACGGAGTGCCGTTTCGGCGAAGACGGATCGCAGAACCAGTTCAGGAACGTGGACGACTGCCGCCAGTTGGTCAGTGTTCGCGACCATCTTGCCCACGATGTACTCGGCGTTCATCTCGCACCAGTCCGCACCTTTGCTGTTCATTTCGCTGGCGAGGTTTTTGCATCCGCAACCGCTGCCGCCCTTAATGCCCGTGAGCCACGCGATGTCGCTCGATAGGAACGTGCCCGCCATTCCCTTTTTCGTGACAACCTTGAATGACTGCGCGGCAGGCGACCGTTTGAACGTGCGACCTTGCCGCCGTTCTTTCATCGCCTTCAACCGTTCTCGCGTTGTCGCGTGCATTATGTCTCCGAAATATCAACCACCAGTTGAGCGGTCCCCGTGCCTGGCGTGAACAGCACGCCGCCACAGACTTGTAATCCCTCAGCGCTGAATGCGATCTCGTCGTGGCAGATTAAACACTGCCCGACCGCGTCACAATACCCGCCGCCCACTGCAACGTGCAGATCCCACGCGGTCCATGTTTCAGTCTCAGTATCTGGTGGGCAGGGATGAGTTGCACACGGAACAAAACACACGGCGATTTCTCCGCAGGCATTCGAGCCACTACCAACCCACTGACCACCCACGCAACAATCAGGATTGAATTCACCGTCGAGCGTGTTAGAAATGCAGTCTGCACGCCGCGTGGTTCCGTGACCCTCACACGCCCCGCTCTGGTCCTCGTCCACGTCATGCAGGAAAGATATCGGGAACTCCAAATCAGTCCAACACGCGGTGCTGAACGGCGGTTCTGGTGGGTCTGGTTGCACGATTGTTCCGAGTGTAATCCTGCACACCATTTCGCTCGGCGGATATGGCGGCACAGAATCACAACAAATCAGGCAGATGCCAGGATCGCATTCCCCGCACTGCTCACAACGAACTGTTACCGTGTATTCTTCGCCGCCGATGTCCACCGTCCACGTCGCCCCGAGTTCCTTGCAGTCGGATATTTCAGTCGGCGGAAGCGACAGACTGAAACCAGTCCCAACTGCCGTGCCAAACAACACGCACTCGCCCGTATAATCGTCACGCCCTAGTTTCACTTCGACAGCCACTGTCTCGTCGTCACCACAATCAATATCATCGGCCCATGATGCCGTTTCGACTTTCCCCGTCTCACAAAAAGTCCCGTTGAATTCAATGATACCCGTGCAATCGAGTTCCGAATTCAGGTTCCCAATTGACACACACAACCGCTCACAAAGACAGTCGCAATGATCCCCGCAAAACGACTGAGCACACTTCGACTCTGAGTAGATATCCTGCGAACCCTTGCGGCGTTTCGTTTCCAATACCGTCTTTCGTTCCCACCGCAGCGTTCCGTCGTTGTAGGCAACTTCGCCGTCGAAGTTGCGGCACGTCACGCCGTCGTAACTGCACAGCACCGCTGACCATACCTCGTTGCCGTCTGCCTCAACAACGATGCGGCAATCGTAGGCGTTCCAATACGCACGGAACGAGATACCCGCCACCGTCCCGATCCATTCCAACCCGTCACCAGGTGCTGTGCCCCACTGCACCGCCGTCTCGTCATCATCTGGAAACCACGACAGACACAGAACACACGGGGCAACACCACAGCAACCGCAACCAGGCACGATGCGTTCTTCGCAGTTGTGCAGCGGTTCGTTGTCGGGCTGAAACTTCCGACTGCCGAGTCCAATTGCAAACGGGTTGGTCGGCATTAGCAGCCCCCGTCGTGGTCGACCATCATTAACTGCCAGACGTATTCACACTCTGGAAACGACTGCGTGTAGATTGCATACGCCTTCACGCCATCAAGTTCCTTATCCTTCAGCCCCCGCAGCAACTCGAACCAATCCTCAATAACGTAGTCGCCGCTGTAATCATCCACGCCAGGCGGTGTGCCGCACCCCGTATAAAACTCGATGTTGTTCTCATCAGTTGCAACCCATCCCTCGTCGCAGTCCCAGTCAGTGATGTAGAACCACAACTGGTCGCCAGCGGTGCCGCCTGAACTGCCGCCGCCGGCAAACAGCATTTTGAATTCACGGCGTTGTGGTTTCTTGAATCGGCGACTCATGTGCTGATCCCCCTGTCCACGATTAGAACCGTGGAAGGTCCGCCGTCGCCCATCTCAAAAATGCGCTCGACGATTTGCACGTAGCGGTTGTCAGGTGCCGTTGCCGATGCCGCGTCGAGACTGATCTCACGTCCCGCGATCTTCGTGATCAGGTCGCCGATTTTGTATTCCGTGTGCCAACCGGGGAGCCTGAATTCGCAATTCAATTCAGCGCACTCGTTTTTATCACGGATGTTTTCAGCGTAAGCGAGGATAGCGTCGTAGTCATCCCGCGCGTCGGCGTCGTGCCCCGTGTCGATTAGCACGCTGCGGTAGGTTCCAATCGGTTGACGCCATCGACTCTGGAATTTTTCGGGCACGTCGAGCACTTGACGGAACGTGCGACCGTTCGCGGCGTGCGTTTGTCTGGCAGCGAAACCACGCAACCGAGAATCACCGAAGACAGTCCCTGTGATTCTCACCCGCAAGTCGTCGCCCGCGTCAATCAATTCGGTCGGCACTTCCTTACCGTCGAACAGAATCCCGATTTGGTCCGGGCACAGTTTGATTGTCCATGTCGGATCTTCGAGTTGCCACGTCTTCCCCGCATCGTCTGACCACTCGAGGTACACGGGGCGGCGTTGCGGCAGTTCAACAGGCGTTGCCCCTGCCCTGTCTGGTCCGTCGCCTGCAAGGTACGTTAGCGGCTCACCGAGCACGCGGCGATGTGGAACGGCGGTCTCAAATACAGTCGTGAAGTCTGGCACGGCGGGCATCTGCCCGATGCGTGAAGTCGACGGATCGAGGTCGCCCGCCTCGTTCGCGATGAACAGCCGCCACGCTGATTCGTTCTCGATGTAGCTCACGCCATCCTTCGCCAGATCAGACGGGTTGAGGTTGTCGCCTGCTGCGGGCCATCCCGCGTACAGCGGAATCGTCAACTCTGCTTCCTCGAACTCACCCAACGCCAGCACCTCGTTGAATGCGTCGCCGATGCTGTTGGTGGTCTCGAACTGGTTGACGTTTGATAACTCCAGATCGAGAACCGAGCCAGCCGCCTGGAATTTCAATTCCTTCTCATCGCCCACGCCGATCTCAAACAGCGTGATTCGAGGGTTGCCGAAGGTGTCGTAATCAATGAACCAATTGTAACCGAGCGGCAACAACATGTGGTCGAGTGCATCAGGTAACCGCTGCCCGATTTTTATTCGCAGGTCGCGAATCTCTGGGGCGGTATTCAACTCCGTAAAAAAAACGGGGTTGTCGATGTGCGTTTCGTTCGGGTTGAGGTGCCAGCAGATCGCCTCCACCGCTTCGTCAAGCGTCCATTCTTTCCGCTCCTGGTCGTTGAATTCCTCACCCGCCACGCTGTCAGCGATCTCGGGATGTGTCCACACATAACCGACAATGAACTTGTCGCTGCGGTTTCCCTTCGTGATGTCGTCTACCACGGGGTTGAAGACAATGTCGTCTTCGATGTTTTCAAATAAACCCGACACCACATTCCAGACCCGATATCCTTTGACGGGATCGCCGAAGTGATACGGTCGCAACTGACTTTGCGTCGTCAGTGATTCAGCCGACTTGTTGACAGCCGCCGTTTCCGTGACCAGGTCGCCAAGGTGAAGTTTTGTTTCCAGCGTGTCAGGCAGGTGAACCGCAACCATCCGCGAAAAACTTGCGGGCTGTGATCGGTTCTCAAGCGATGCCGTCAGGTGATACGTCAAGTCTGCGAAGTCCAACCGCGAACCGCTCGCAGACTGAACGACGCGCGTAGCGTGAACGCCTGTGAATGCAGTTGGTGAAGTTGACGGCGGTGCTGCCCCGCTGGTGTTCCCCAAATATGAAATCAGTTCGGGGTACTGCTGAAAGACTTTGCCCGTCGTGTTTACAACGTCGGTGAACGCCATTACTCAGCATCTTTTTTTGTGCCTGTCGGTTTCTCGGCTATGTCTTCCGGTGGTCCTGCCGCCTGCTTTGATGGCTTCAGGTTTCCGAATCCCGGATGTTTGATTTTTGTGAACTCGCGTTTGCGGTGGTCGTCAAGCGATCCCGTTCCGTCCCACGAAGCGTCAGCGTCTACGATATCTGTCATGGCAATGCCTGTCTGAATTTCATTGTTCCTCGAACTGTCCAACCGTTCACGCCTGCGCCGTCGAGCCACGGCGGTTCGTCTGGTACGAACCCGTGAAACACTGTGTCGTCCCACGTCGTCGTATCGGTGCCGATAGTATGCGTCAGCGTTCCGTTTTGCAATATCTTGTCATTGAGTAACGTGACCGCCGTTTGTGCCAGCGCGTGCGTGCTGAACCCGTAGAGCAACAGCCAGCACGTCATGCTTCGCCCGTGCAGTTTGCCGAGCAGGTGGTATTCACCAGCGACCCCGAAGAACGGTTGAATGTTACTATCGAACTCCGCCGCCGCCACGTCCATGCTGCCGTGTAAGTGTGTACCGGTGTTGAGGCTTCCAAGTGTGATTGTCATGGTACGGTTGCCGCTGGTAGTGGGTCAACTTGCGCTCGCATCGCTGGTGCCTTAACGTTCAAACCCTGGCCTTCAAGTGTTGCGCGAAGCGCTTTGATCTCGTCTATCTGGGTCTGCAACAGCGCGACGTGTTCGTCTGACACTTGCCCGCCTATCGGCATCACCCCAAACAACCGCCGCACTTTCTTCGCTTCCTCAAGTGCTGCGATCCCAGACGCGAACGGGTCGGTGTCGCCGAGAATTTCTTTCCCATAAATGTCGGACGTGATCTTGCCAGACGTTCCGAAGAACCCCGTGTCAATCCCTGACAGGTTCACTGCCTTCAATCCCTCCTGCACGATCTCTAACACGGTCCCCGCCGTATCCTCGCCACCACGAACGCGAGCGGCATCCCGTGCCGCTTTTGCTCGGCGGTCTGCGATCAAGTGCGGGGCAGCCTCTTCCACTGCCCCTGCTTGTGCCTGGAACCGTGGAACCGCATCGTTGATTGACGTGATTGCTTCAGCCGCTTTTGCCTCGAACCTTACCGCCCTGTCAGACTTGCCGATAATCTCACTAATGGCGGTTTTGCCGATGCCTTCTTTTTGTAAGTCAAGAAACTGAAGCCCGAGGTTTTCGTTTCCCTGCAATAGCGACATGCGTTCATCAAACGTGCGAGCCGCTTTGAATTCTGTGATTTCTGCGCGGGTGAGTTTTGTTTGCGTGCCGTCCTTTATTTCTTTTTTTAAGTCAGGTGCGAACGATTCCATTCGTGTGAACAGTTGCCGCATCGCCGTTGCTGTGTTTGTTCCTGTTGGGTCTTTAATAATCTGCGACATAGTCGCGGCGATTTCCAAAGCTCGCTCTGTTGTTGCCCCTTCCTGATTCCGTTTATTTGCTGTCGCTGCCGCAAGTCCAGGGCCGATATTCCTGGCGAACTCTGCGGGGTCAGTTGCTCGCACTTGCGACCCAACCTGCAACAGTTGCCCGAGTGCCCCCTCAAAGTTTGTGGACCCGCCGAGACTCGCTACGTCGAGCGTGCCGCCAACAAACGCCTGCGCACGTTCAGCACTGCCCGCTGTGACCTTCAGCGCCGCCGTGGATAGCTGCATCGCTTGTTCAAGGTCTTTTGCACCTGCACTAACGGCGATACCGATCAGGTTTGCCAGCCCTTCCTGTGACACTCCCAGCTTCGGGGCCTGGTCGAGAATCATCCCACGCGCTTCACCTATCGCTTCTGGACCGATATTCAACCCCACATCAGCCAACGCCTGTTCGAATGTTTTAGTCTGAACTGCCGCTGTCAGTTTCAGTTGCTGGACCTTTTCTAATTCGCTGACGACTGCTGTAACGATAGCCTGAAAGCCGAGCATTCCAGCACCAAGTGCGGCGACGTGGCGAACGCCCGACGCCATCGCACTGGATGTTGACGAAGCGACCCCGCCAACTGCCGACTTTGCTTTCTGTAACGACGCCCGCAGTTCGTCCACCTTCTTTTTTTGTGCAGTGAACGCCTTCGACCCCATCGCCAGTTTTTTTAGGGCGGTCTCGTTTTCCTTCAATTCCTTTTCGAGTTTATTGAATGATCCCGCCGCCGCTTCCGCGCCTTTCTTCGATGTGTTTGCGAGTTTCTGAACCGCCTTTTCCTGCTTGTCGAACTTCGCGTTCAGGCGGTCGAGCGTTGCGTTCATTTTCGTTGCGGTGGCGATCCACTCAACTGTTACCGTTTCGTCAGCCATCGTTTTCGGCCTTTCGTGACAGTCCCAGCGTCAACAGAAACACGTCGAGCACTGCCTCTTTACCGACCCACAAATCAAGGAACACAGCAACCTCTGGCAGCATCCGATAATTCACCTGCAACAGCTTCAGCAGCCAGCCGACCTGTGCAGTCGGGTCAGCTTGAAAAAGCATCTCACGCAACCCGAATTCTTCGAGGTACGTCTCACGCAAAGCGTCTGCCTCGTCACATACCCACGAAAACTGGCGGATCACCTCCCATCGCATGGTTCCATCGTCAGCGTAAACTGCGCGAGCGTCAACGCTGTCTGGTGTTGGGATCTTCCACGACTGGTCGCCGAACTTTACGCGCGGTCCTGCCTGCGTGTAATGGCGACGGAGTTCGGATTCAGTCGGCGGCTTATCGTTCCAGATGCCGACGAAATATAACGGCCTTCCGTTTTCGTTTTTGGCAATCGACGGAATCCACGTCTGTTCCTGTTCCGCGTAGTGCATCAACGGTGCTTCGCGTGTTGGGTGTGCCAGTATCATTCCTGTTTGGTTATTCGGACCCGCTGCGTTAGGCACGCGGTCCTGACAGTCCGCGAGAATCACGGACAGCCCAGAAACCTTTGCGACCGCTTCGAGGTTTGCGCCCTGGCAGTCGGGAATGAAAACAAGATAGTGAGACACGTAGACCGATTCATTCTATGGACTCGTTGCGGCGACTGATGCCGTGAGTGTTTTGCCGTGGAGCGTAATCGTCGCCGTGCCGTCATCGTTCTGGCTGGCGGTGATGTTGCCCGTGTCCGCGAGTCCTGCCGCGAAGGTGAGACTGATATCTGTGTTGCTGCCCGTGTATTCGCCAGCGTCCGCACGGCGTCGGAGATAAACCACTGCCGCTGTCATCGCCGTGAAGTTGCCGACCGTTGCGGCGACGGCATCGAAGTCGTTGACGGTGATCTCCATTGTCGGAACGATATTCTTGAGCGATGCCCACACAGGGAACACAGCCCCTTTGCCTGTTGGTGATTTCACCACCTCAATTCCTGGCGTCACGCGGATCGACTGAACGCCGGGCACTGCCGAAGCGTTGATTGTCACGGGACCGAGTGCAAACTCAGCGTTGAATGATTGAGCGATTAGCGTATAGGAAGCGGTATCTGAAACCGCATCAATGAAACCATCAGACGACAACCAGTGGCATTCGCACGCACACGTTGCGAAGTCGCCGTCCTGGCTCGCTTCGATTGAGGTCGGCACAATCAGTGCGTTTGCCCCCGTGATGTTTGCGTGACTGGTGGTGAGTGCCTTGAATGACGCACCAGCGGAACGAAATTTCTTCGGAAAGATTATCGTGCTCGACAACTCCGACACGCCCGCAGAGCAAAACGTGTTTGTGTTCAGCGCGAGCAGCGCGGCGAGGTCACCAGACGTAAACGTGGTCACATCCGCTTCGGATTTCCCGCTGACCTGTGCGACGGCGTTGCCGCCCGAGGTCATCGCTTTGCGGATTTCCTGATTGGTTGAGAAATCACTTTGCGTGATTTGTCTGATTGTCGTGCTGCCCAGAATTGCGTCAGCGAGTACCCAAATATTTGACATATCACTTTATCCTTCGTTTTCGTTTTCGTCTGTACTTGTCCGACGTTGCGCCGCGTTTGTACTCACTCGCCTGCCGCCGCCGTTCCTGCGTGATCTCTTTCCGTGATAGAACCGCGATTTCTTTCCGTTGCCAGTCGGCGAGTCTGTTTTTGACTGTGCCCCGCATCTTCAGGGCTGAACCGTATTGCGTCGCCGTGATCTTGTACCGTGTCAGAACTGACTGCCTGAGCCTGCCGCTCCACACGTTCGGCTTCTTGTGTTTTTTAACTTTCGATTTCAGCTTGTTGTAATTGACAGCACGCGGTCTGGCGTTGTATTCCGTGTAGGCGATTTCTTCAAAGTGATTTGGTACTCGGTCGCGGATGTGCCGCTCCATTACGCGGCGATTGATTGCTTTCATTAACTGCCCGTGTTTGCGCGGCGTCAGTTGTGCCCGTTCGATTTGGATCTCAATAGGAAACATCAGATAAAGTCCATTGTGGCCTCGATCACAGTACCCCACTCGATCCGCCCGTGGTTGTCATCAGGATCAATCTGCCCAGGCGGCAGCGTCAGGTTAAGTGTTCGCAACATTAGCAACCCGCCGCCCTGCCCTTGTGTTCCTCCGTTAATTCCCGCCAGTAGTGCGGAAGTCTGCTCCCACATCCACGTCCATTGTGCTTCGAACGTCCCGCACTGGTCTTCAGGTATCGCCAGTTCCATTCTTATTTCAACTGGCAGTTCACCGCGCGAACGGTTCGCCATCCAGTTTGTGTGCATCGGGTGAGCGTCCAGAATGATACACGGGCACAGTGTGCATCCTCCGTCGTCTTCCTTTCCGCCTTTGTAAATCCGTTTCGCGGCGTCAATCTTGTTATCTTCACCGCACAGCGTGTGCCAGATCTCCAACCCCGCCAACATCGTCTTGACGTTCTCGACTGCTGCCAATATGTCGAGTGCAGCCATTACAGACCACCCGTGCGGAGCGGTGCCCCGCCTTTCGTTTGTGGATTGTAAATCGTCACGTCCACAGTCTTGAATCCGTTTTTATCTGGTCCGATCTTCGTGACGCTGACCAGGTCGCCGTCAATCTTAAACAGGTCCGAATAGCTGACCGTCGATGACTCGGCGAGCAGCAACTCACCCGTGCGTCGTGTCGCCCTGTCTCGCCCGTTTGCATCCGCTTCAGGATGCCACGTAACGATGGCTGTTGCGTTGCTGGCGGCC
>Ga0098053_1000727_pt1 | contig 10644 bp, 6 predicted proteins | sample 15BtaG_FD_77068 | JGI IMG/M metagenome (GOLD analysis project Ga0098053, IMG submission 77068) | Marine viral communities from the Subarctic Pacific Ocean - 15B_ETSP_OMZ_AT15312_CsCl metaG | ecosystem: Environmental > Aquatic > Marine > Oceanic | place: Pacific Ocean | collected 2015-01-18 | reverse complement strand
TTTGGGCCAAATCTAAAGAAAGCCATTTTAGTAGTCTAGTCTAACCCTCAAAGTAAGTTCGTTTGAAGGTGACTTTTTAAGAGGTTCTGATAACTTAGCTACTGCTAGTAGTTCATTATCAGCCGAATAAAGACCCACTGTAGTTATATAAGAAACTGGTTCAGCTTTGGGATTGTCATTTTTAACTCTAATCTTGCTAGCAGTTAAATAAGTGGGATTTGCGCTATAGTTGTAGTCTTGCGTATTGGCTCGGCAGAAATAAATGGTTGAATTAAGTTCCGTAGTGTTATTAAAATCTAGATTCTCAAATCTATTACGTATGCCATCTGCACAATTATCGATCTCGGATCCAGTTAGAACACCTACAATCCCATCGACGTTGCCCGCCGGTCCTTCGCCCGGTCCGCCGAAGGCACAGAAATCGTCAGCGTCGGTGTCTCCGTCTCCATTCGTAGCATTGCTAAAAACCGAAGCAGTAAGCACCGCGATTCCAGCTTGATAGTAAATGTGGCCGACCGCATTGTCAGATGTATCAGCAGAATTAGTAAGCAATAGTCCATACTCGCCGGCCGGCGAGTTAACTTTATAACCTGTTGCGGCGCCATAATCGCTAATATCCAATTCGTGAGTTAGTGCCAGCAAATCGTCGGATCCAGTATACACTGTAAGTAAGAAACTGCCTTTCTTGATTTCGTCTTTAGTCAATAGACGTGAAAAATTAAGAAAGAAGCATTCCGTCATTTTCTCGCCGCCGCCGGCCGTATTACCATCGCGATCAAAGTCTTGAATAGAACCAGTGACGTCATATCCATAAAGTACTTGTGCGTGCTGATTATAAATATTAATCTTCTTTGCATTCTGCACATTAGTTGAAGCTGATAATGGACTATTAGCGGAGTAGCCGGCCGTAATATCAAAAATGTGATTTGCAGACGAACTTAAGTAAGGGTAGTCATATACTGCCTCAAACATACCGTGTGCAAATGTTTTAATATTTCCATCATCCGCATAGGTCCCCGAAACTATTGTTCCTGTAATTGGGATTGCTTCGTGTAATAATGTACGAGCATTAGCGACGTCGCTATTTAAAAATGTTTTAAATGTGTTAGCCATTGTTTATTCCTTGCTGTTATGATGCCTGTTTCCATTTTAAAAATCTCACTGGAATGTCAATTTTGTATCCAGTTGTTACTCCAGTTGCTCTAATTGTAGAATCGATATAGTAAAAAGTATTTGTACCATCATCGATCGTATCGCCTAATGTGGTAAACAAATAATTACTTGTACCCAGATCAGTAGACCCTAAAATACCGAACATCAGCCTTGTGCCCCGGGGCCCGCTGATAGATTCATTTTGTGCTTTAGCTTCAGGATCGACGTCGGAGCCGTCGTCACCAGTATTACCTGGCTTTGAAGGCGTCACAAACTTTCCGCTGCCCATGGTGAAATAATATGACGCTATTAAATCATCATCAATAAATGAGGGCTGGGCCGGCGTGGTATTGTCGCCGTTGATATCATAAAGCTTTCCAAATCTAGAGTCTATTTCCACAATATATTGTGTCTCTTTTAATTCCGGATCTAAAGTGAGAGCTGGGGATATTTCAGTAGTATCCAGGCCCTGATCAACTCTTATATAGTTGGCGTCTTTATTGCCGACTACGCCGGCGATTACGCCATCCGGAATGCCGGAGGTGGCGCCAACTGTTGTCTCTGTTTTGGTAGTAACCGTTACAACATGTGAGCCAGATCCGTAAGAATCCGCGCCGGTGGCTGTTGCCTTTACAGAGCTGTATAAAGTATTGAGCTTCATCGTTGGCAAATAAAGAAGATTGTTGTTTGTAAGACTAAGTAATTTAGATTTCATTGTCGACGTGTTATTAGTGAATGCTTCGAATACTGGAGTTTGAAGTATTTCTAAATCAAAATAAGCCGAGCCGGAAGCGTGACTTGCGTTGTAAGATGAATAGTTTATTTCATCATCTCCAAATGCAAACTTAGCAATTTTAAAAGAACCATCGCCGCTCGCTAGTCGCACTCTACCAGTATCTGTTAAAACAGCGTCCAAGATGATGTCGCCAGAATTGTCTAGAAAAGCCATCAGTTTTCTCCTTTATTCTATAAATAGTAATGTTAATCATTTATAATGGTTTTGGGCAGTTTGACATCCATATTAATATCAATTTTTTTGCCTGTCTGTTTGGAAGTAAGTCTTATTTTAAGCTTTTTTCCAAAAACACTTTGTTTTAAAGATGTATCTCCGAGTTCATAAGAGTAATCCATATAATCATCGCCAACTTCGTTTAGTTCAGTTATGGATCCTTCAACTAGTGTTTGTCTATCGTTCGGTTTTATATATAAATATTTACGCATTTTTTTAGTAGATGAAAAGTTCTTTTCATATCTTTCCTTTTGCGATTCTTTAAAGTCAATAACATCGATTTTTAAATAAGGCGCATATCCTGATTCATGAATCATTCTTACCTTGTATACATCTGTTGGGTTAGAATATTTATTATGTATATCAACAAATCTAAAAAGATAATAATAATCAGTATTCGGCAATATGTTGTCTATAAAAGAATCTCTCTTCTCGGCCCCAATTGATGTGATCATAAGCTTTTTAACTTCTGGATCTGAAAAATCGCTATATAATTCCGGTAAACTAGTGGTTCTATATATTTCATATGTGCCTTGAGAGTCATCAGCTTTGAAAGTTATTTTATCTCCTGGTTTTTTATTTTGAGCAATATAGATTTGATTCAAGATTTCTTTTTCGTTTTTATCTATTATGATCGGATAATCTTCATATCGATCGATCGCGTTATTAAACAAAAACAGTAATTTGTTGTTTACATTCCTAAAAGGCACAATGTTAACGTCCGGAGGCAACGGTGGATCATCTTCAATTCTGGAGTAGTTCAGCATATCAGTTTTTGTATTGACCGGAGCAACATTATAATAAGGCACTCTTATGATTTCTATATAAGCCTCTATTTTATATTTCAAAGCAAAATCTTGAGGCTCCGATATATCTGTAATACCGTCAACGAGCTTGCCGCCAAAAAAATTAACGAATTGATCTTCGTCATACTTAATTGGTTTATATCTACTAGCTAACGCTGCTTTGTGCGCAAAAATCTTATAAAAATAATTTTGGTAAGGCAATACTTGTGTATCATAATATGATAACACATTCTTATCAGTCATAGGTAAAAATATACTTTGAATATAAGTTTCATTATTATCTTTATCGACCTTATATTTGGCTATTTCATACATTAATGTTTCTTGATGAGCTAGTTTACCTGATGCGATATCGCCAGGCCCAAGCACTTTATCAAAAACTAAATTTTGTAAATCTTTCTTAAACTGGAAAGTCTTAAGTTTATGTAAAAGCTTTTGCACATCGTCCAAGTTGCTCAGCTCTTCCACGCTTTTGCCGTATGTTAAAACACTATTATTGGTGTTTATGGTCAGTTCATCTATATGTATAGCAGATTCAAACATATCCGGAATAGGAGTGACCGGCTCATCATCTATGTCTTCGAAGGGCATTATAAGACCGCCTGCCGTGGCGGCGAGGCCAATTGGGACAACCTGATCTTCACATTCCTTCTTACAAGCATCGTAAATAGTCTGCCAAGCTCCCCAATACCCCGGGGAGTTGCTGAGAAACTCAAGCGTTTCTAGAATATCATAGGCATGCTGCTCGCATTGCTCGCACGCTAACGGGTCCTTTGTGGTTTCCGCTGCGTCGGAGGAGCCGCCGCTTGCGGTGGTGCCGGCGGCAGCCATCACGGCGCCGGTGATTGCGCCCGAGACATCGAGCGGCGGTGCACATTTTGCTGCTATGCAATCATTATACGTGTTCTGCCAAAGATTATACGCTGCCAGGGCGTGCTGCTCGCCGTAGAGCGCCGGGAGCTTCGCTCCAAGAACTTTCACTGCTGCATCAGCCAATTGTTCACATTCTTTCTTACACTGCGTATCGGCAAGATCGGCAAGCGCTTTCAACTGCTTTTGGTTTTGACTTGGTGGTGCTTTCTTCTTTGGCTTATTTTTAAACAGTTTTGGCTTAGACAGTTTTGGCCATGGCTTCTTGTTAGCTAAGGTTATTTTGCAACCATTTAATTGAAGCTGATATAGTAAATTAAAATTAGAGTTTGCATCACCGTTAACAACGCCGCCATAATAATCTGAATATTTGCGAGTAAGGCTATCTGTGGAAGTTATTTTAGAAGCAACATATGAATTTAAATCGTCTAACAGATCGTTTTTAATAAACAAATCAGCCATTGGACCAGTTGTTTCAACAGGAACATCCAATTTGATTAAAAAGGGAAACACAAAATCCTTATCTAAAGCTTGGTTGAAAGTGTTTAATGATTTTTCAGAAAAATATGTTCCTCTTTTAAATTCGTTAATCCACAACGGAACACCCTCTTTGTGTTTAGAGGCAATTTGATCGTCGCTTAATTTAGAAAACTGAGAATAAACTGTGGCTAGCTCTACTACATCTTTTGCCGTAGCTGTATCAGAAGGCAACTCGTCATCTCCGGTCGTGGCGCCGCTCCCGTCGTCACCGGCAAGTCCCTGTTGAGCACCAGGCATTCCGCCAACGCTTAAGCCGGATGAGCCCCCAACAGGATATTTCACACCTAAATCTTTAGTAGTTATGGTTTTCGAATCATCAATATTAAAAATATAATCGGAATAAAGCTTGCCAAAATTATCTAAAAATTGATTTATAGATGCAAGATTCATAGAGTCTTTTGAAAAGCCGCCGATATATAAAAACACTTTTAAATCAGGCTGCGTTGGTAAATACAAGAAATCATATATGCTAGGCAACACCGTTTCGTTAGTGATTTTGAATTCATTGATAGCTTTGATTATCGCCTCTTCGTAAGATGGATCATAATAATTGTATATCTTTTTATAGCTAGGTTGTTTTAAGCCCACTCCGTGCTCTTTGGCATTTATATCGCCTGACAATACTTCATGAAAGTCGTATGGAACTCCAATTTTGGTTGAATAGAATGCCGTATCAATATTGCCCTTGATACCCTTAAGCATATAATTGTGAAAAAAGTCTTGTGCCGGTTCCTGAGACTTCGCTGATCCGCCGCCAAAACCAACATTAGATATCATACCTTTGTCTGGTACAGCTACAAAACCCAATCTATAATTCACTTCTTGGTTATATATAAAAGAGGAAAGCTGTTCAATATTACTATAAAATGTCTTTTCTTTGTTTGGATCGGATATATGACGCAAACCAATTACATACTTTTCCCCATTATATTCGTAAGAAAAATTAAAGAATTTTTTGCCAACTGACGTCCACTTAGTTAATATATGACTAAGTTGAAAAAATTGTGCTCCAAGTTCACCGTTAGTGCCCGGTGCATTTTGAGAATAAGCTAATAAATACACCAATCGTGGATCTTTACCAGGATCGTTTGTTTGAATGGTGATGTCAAACGGAAATGATGTAAAAGCGGAAGAGCCATCATGTTTCGTTATATTTTGTTTAAGATCTTTATAATCAATTAAATCTTCTTCAGACTGGTCGGGCCCGAACTCTGGTTTTGTTGGAAACCACAATTCATTAGGATACTGCTTCTTGCTAGCTCTATCAAAGTTTTTTGATTCTCCTTTATAATTCATTGCTCCAACGAATTGAGGGTCATTAAACAAGTAAATATAATTTTTAAAGTTATTGATTTTAAAATCAGTCATCTGTATACTCGGTAGTTTTAGTAGTCTCAATCAAAGCATTTGCTGCAGTGGTGTCAAATGAAGTGGTAGTTTCGCCGCCTGCCGCACCAATAGCGGATTGTTGTTTTTTTTGTTCCTTTAAAATCGGTAACAAAGCATTGTATTTTGTTGTAATATAATCATCTATTAATTCCATCATTCGCTCCCATTTTAAATGCTCATCTTGTAAAGTCTTTAATCCCTCGTGCAGCAGCGGATCCTCGTGCAGCAGCGGATCCTCGTGCAGCAGCGGATCCTCGTCCGAGCGGCGACGGTGATGTCTGGTAGCCGACGTCGGATCCTCTTAGCATAAAATAATTATTCATCAAAGGCAGATTTAATGCATTCAGAAGTGTGCCGTCAATATATCTTGCATCTTCATATTGCTCAAGTCGACATAATATTTTTGTTTCACTGTCGAGGCTGTTTAAGATATCTAAATTAAGTTTTTTCCAACTTGGCTTTCTTATGTTTCTTTGTGTGACTGTAATATTTTTACCTTTTATATACGGATTGTCAACATTTTTAGTCACAACGTTATCGGAAACAGAAAAATACCGAGATAAATATTCTACTTTAGCTATGTTCTGATGTATAAACCAATAATAACACAGATATAGAGGATTTAGGACTCCCTTATAAATATAAAACTGATCTGATCCTAAAAAGTCTTTAAATGGGCCTATATTGCCTTTGTGGATTGACAAGGCTTTAACTTGCGCCGGCGCAGCCACGTCTTTGCCATATTGCATAAAAGCATCGTATTCTTTGTCAGTAAGTGGTTTAAAATCAGATTTACTCATATTTGGTATAAAAGAACCATTCCCGGCGAGCAAACTTTTACTCAATAACGCAGTTTTGATAAAATTATAATTAAATTTACTTGGCGCAGAGTGTTGTTTGGAAAACCATCCCTGACCAGGATTTTGTACATCTGTAGTATTGTTGTTAAAGAGAGGAGGACTTTCAGTGTCAGATCGAGTGATGCTTTCTGAAGTTGTTTTGGCGCCGATTGAAACACCATATTTGTTATTTAAAATAGAGTTTAATTGAAATTCCGTTCTATTTTTATGAGTATCAAAGGCCAGTATACTCAAGTTATCTCCAGGCAACATACTCTTAAACTCTATAATCGCATTAAAAATGTTATCCTCATGCACGTCTTCTTGATTGATGTTTAATACATTTCTAGGCAACACAATTGATTCTTTCAATAATTTCAGATCTCCCGGTTTCACAGGAATGTTTAAATAGGAATACCCATCTTTTTTTAAGGTTTCGAGCCCCAATCCTTTTGGCTGATATTCTTTATCAAAGTCAACTTCTGTTTGAACTAATTGCGACAAAGATTTTAATATAGCATTTTTATAATCATCTACTGTTATTTCAGTTATTTTATCTTTCTTAGAAGAAGCGGGAATACGACCAATAAAGTTGTATCCATAATTGTATACAGTTATTTCATGTGTTTTGCTTATTTCCTGTAATGTTTGTTGTGTTGCTATCACGCTGGTTTTTTGTGCGGTATAGGCATTTTGTTCAGCTGTGCCGTCAGAACTCTTTGATGGTTTAGATCCGAAAGATGCTAAATGGTTTTCTATTTGAACTTTAAAGTCAATTAAGAATGCTTGTAAGGTTAAGAGATGATCTAAAGTAGCAGTTTTAATGTTAGATAAATTTTTAAAATAGCTCATTATATCTTTGTGTTCTAAATCTGGATTATACAAGTAGGCTATAAATAGCCGATTTCCAACCAAATTGATAACGTCCACTATTTGACCGTCTTCGTTATAAGATTGTGGGTATGTGTTAATAAAGTACTCTATTACATTTTGATTTAACGTTTTAGTATAAACATCGAAGCCGTTCACTTTTTCAGCATGACTGATGGTGGTATTTACAGTACTAAGGGCATTGGCTACAAGCCCCTTCAAATCTTTAACCAGATCAATCGTTGAATCGCGGTATTCTACCTCAACTCTATAATTAAATTTCGCAAAATTAGCATTTTTCTTCTTAAAAGAAATGTTCTGTATTCCAACATCATCTTCTAACTTGATATCTTCTTTGGTTATAGAAAAAACAGTTGGATTTTCTGCGTCTGGTAACTTGGCAAAAGAGGCAAAATTAGTCGTAATATCAGAATCTTTATCTATGGTGCCAAGTAAAGAATTGTTTTCATAAATACTCAATTGTATTAATGCCGCTTCATTGAATATTTGTTCTAAAAGGTCAGTTTTATCAGTACCCGTGAATGCTTCTTCAATGTTATTAAATATAAATCTAAATGCACTTCTAGATTTTAACAAGTTATGTTTGTCAATGGAAACGATCCCATTGATATTGGATTTTGAATCTTGCGAGAGGTATATATCACTAATATAGCTTACACTCTTATGTGTCTCAAAGTCTAACAAATTCAAAGAATTGTTAGTATATCTGGTAGTTAAAGAGTTTAGTTTTTCATACGTCTTGGTAATGTTTAATATATTTTTTTCAATCTTTTCTTTTACACGGTGATCTACAAACTTAGTAATTGGTACAATCTGATAATCTAAATATGGATGAGGCACACCTAGATGCGCGCCGCCGACCATAAATTTGCCATTATGCATATGAACACTACCAGGCCAAATGTCGCCTGGATTTCCATACTCAGCCGTTTTTGGTCCAGCTATAGTAAACACCAAGCCCTCATTTTGGAATTGGCCATCGAGAATAACAATTTCAGAAGTAACTTCGCCAAATATGGTTATAGGATTAATACCCCCCACTTCCCACCCGGGATGTTGTATCGCTGCGAGTAATATATATCCCAAAAAATCAGTATCCTTGCTAAATGTGAACGAATCTTCTCGCGCGCCTTCTAATATCTTTGTTTTACCATCGCTCAGTAATTGCACATTATTTTCTAATCCTACAAAATCATCAATGAGAGCTTCGGAAGTAAAGACCTCGATGTAATCATCCGGTAGCTTAATCAAATCTTGTTTACTATCAGACATTAATGCTGTTTCATACGCTTCTTGATCTGCATATTGGTATACATAAAATCGTAAATATTCTTTTAATTCCGATTCCAATAGCTGATTTATGGTCGATTTTGTTTTGAATTTTTCTACGAACTTAACTGACACTGTTATATTTGCTGTTCCAATATCGCTTACCGTTTGCGTTGTACCAGCTGCGGCAATGTCGGGATCCTCGTCGGTGCCATACATAGTTTTAACAGCTGCAAGAGGTCCTGTTGTAAAATTACTATTTAAAGTTACATTCTTTAAATACATATTTGGAAGCAAGTTTTCTGTTAAGCCTTTTGTAGATATCATTCGCAAATATCCTTTGTATCATCAATATCGAAATATATATCATGAGAACCTGTTAGTTGCATTTCTTCACAATCAAACATTTTGTCATTATATAAATGTTTTGTAGTATCTTCAGTAATGTATGGGCATATTATTTCTGAATCTATTTCTGTGTCCACTTCTATCGTACAATATTGTTCAAAGCTGTGTGTATCATACGGTGTTTTATTTGCATTAGCAGATTGCAAAAGCTCCTTATTGGAATAAAACTTTAACGGCATTAAAGTTTCTTTGCCGTCGATCGTTAATACTTCATAACACTCTATTTCAAAATTATCATTTTCAAAAAAAGTATTACTTTCTTCTATCTTTAAAATAAGGCCATCATCTCCTACTGAAATTTGGGCACCGTCCTGAAAATTAATCACTGTCTGTTCAGATAAATTATTCCTAGGATATCTAGCAGTGTTATTCTTAATTTGCTTAGAGGAGTTTTTATATACCATATACTGTACGTCTGCTTCCAGTTGTGGGATATTTTTAAAAATTGATCCTCGCGAGGAACTAATCTCTAAATAATCAGCCGATGATGTTAGGGCAGCTTTGTAAAATTTTACATTCCAAGCTGGTGCGTATTGATAAGCAGGGTTTGATCTACCGAGAGGTTGTTGAAATATTTCCTCATGTTCCGGCCCATCTTGTATTTTTACCAAACCTTTTTCTATTATTTCATTATCTTCTTCATCACTTCCAATAATAAGATCGTGAAATATATTGGGATTTTGAGTAAATATTTCTAACTCTCGGCCTGAAAAAACTGCTTGCGCTGATAAACGCGGAGTGTTTTCTTGAATTCGTGGCTCAATCTCGCTTTGCGTTTCGAGCATATCTGCATATGTGCCATCATAAATCACATCATCATCAAAAAAGGCATAATATGCTGGTTTAAGTCGACCCATAGACAGCAAATATTTACCATAAGAAGTTAATTGCAAATCTATTACTCTTTCTTTTGGGTCTAAATAACTCATTTAATACTTGCCTCCCGAACCAGGCGGAAGGGGAATATTTACGCTGCCTGGCGGTGGCGCAAATTCTTTCGGAGCTGAGGCGCCAGTACCGGGCTTTTCAGTATCCATTTTGTCTGCAACTGTATTGTTTAAGTCCTCATATACTGAGGTGGAGAAATTAGAGTTTTCTGTCCCTGTTGCACTTGGTATTGGATTTTTTGGTGTCATTTCTACTTCTGCATCAATTTTGGCTAATTCTATCAAACTGAAAAAATCAAATGGCCAGTTATAACTATAATCTGGAATTGATTTTTTAGAACCTTCTGTTCCAAGGATGGATTTAAATTTTTCGTCATCTTGTGTTGTGGCAGTTTTAGCAAAATAGTTATACGCTGCTCTTTCTTTTACCTTGAATACCATCCATTTAGTGGTATCTGGCAAGTTTCTAAGTGAAGCTGGAATATCCGGATTTGCCATGTCGCCCATAAGACCCGTACCTGCTTCATCATTTGGCGCAAAAATGTCGATCGGCAAAGAAGCTTGTTTCTTTTGGAAAGAAGTGC
>Ga0098053_1000725_pt1 | contig 10689 bp, 20 predicted proteins | sample 15BtaG_FD_77068 | JGI IMG/M metagenome (GOLD analysis project Ga0098053, IMG submission 77068) | Marine viral communities from the Subarctic Pacific Ocean - 15B_ETSP_OMZ_AT15312_CsCl metaG | ecosystem: Environmental > Aquatic > Marine > Oceanic | place: Pacific Ocean | collected 2015-01-18 | reverse complement strand
GTTACCGAAGAACATGGTGTTCATGTTTTCAATAATAGTTTCTTGAGTTTGGAAAATTTTTCCTTCAAGAAGGTCAATGATTTGTGCTTCGCCATTGTTTTTGGCTTCCTCAATACCGTTGATTGTTACGGTAGCAGCGTACTGTCTCCAAGAATACTCAGCAGCGCTTATGCCTGTTTGAGCAGTCGTGTCGATAGTATCAGTGCCTGCGTAAGAACCAGCAGTCGAGTTTGTTCCATAAATAATAGGAACGACGATATTCGCACCACCTGAAATACGCCTAATTGTCTGACCGTTTGTCAAAGCATAGAACAATGGTCTAGCTGTGAAAATGTTATCAGTTAATTTAGGGATGTAGTTTTTCAGTGTGGTTGACAGAATCTCGTCAAAGTTAGCGTTTCCTGCCGCCATAAGTTTTTACCTCACTAATAGTTTGTTTATCCTGCAAGCTCCCGTTTCGCTTCAGCGTAAGCCTCACGAAGCGAGCCAACTTGTTTAGGAGAAGTGTTTGTAGACGAACCAGTCTGTTTGGAACCCGTCGGTTCAACAACACCTGCGTCACGTTTAGCTTCAGTGCGTTCCTGTTCTTTTTCCAGTTTCTCTGCCCGATCAGCAACATCCCCGTACCGCATGTGTGTTAACGCAGCTTCAAGGTTGCCTATCCGATTGCTCAGAGCGTGTTGGTAAAGTTCAGACTCGTCAAAGTCGCCGTACCTCTCTTTTAAGTTGTCAACTTGCTTTTCCATTTCATTACGTCTGTGTACACGATCTTGGGCTTCCAACCTTGCTTCCAACTGGGCTACCCTTTGCGACGTTGGGTCCTCTACCTCATAGTCCGAATCGTAAGATCCGTCTGGTATTGGCTGATTCTCAACTCCGAAAGCGTCACCTAAAGCTGTTAGCGTGCCTGCTGGATCTGACTCCAGTGCAGCAACTATCGCTTCTGCCTGTTGCAATCGTTTACGTTCGGATGCCAGTTCCTGCGTTTTACGGGTGTAATCCGACTGTCTCTGGTATCCATCCCGAAGCTCATCCAGGCTGACCTCTTGCTGCTCACCATCCACCTTAACGGCGTAAGTGTCACCAGAAGGTTCCTCTTGAACCTCAACTGAAGATTCTGGAGTGTCCACCGTTTCAGCGGATTCCGTTACATCTTCTTCCATATTCTATTTTCTCCTTTGGAGTCCTAAGGGTTGCTCCTATAATCACAGGATTTAGTGTCCCATGAAAACTGTTACAAAGCGGGTAAATCCATTCCCATTTGACCTTGGAGTTGCGCTAACAACTCTGGGGGAACGCCGCCTGTTGGCGCAAAAGCGCCTAAATCTGGGCTAGGGGGCAGAGGCGCTTGCGCCCCGCCGAAAGGGTTAAGCACCCCGCCTGACTCGGTTTGAGCCGCTTCAGCGTCTTGAGGTGTTTGTTGCCCTTGTTGTATTAAGAACTTGTCAGGGTTTTTAACCCCGAAACCTGTCTGTAACACGTATTTAGCTAAAGCAGCAGGGTCAATGACCACACCCACCAGCGGGGCGACAGCGTTCATCAACGACACTGCCTGCTGTTTTCGTATAGTTTCATTCATCGGCTGAGTTGACCCGCCCTCAACGGAAAAGTCGTACTCGCCTATAATGTCGTCACGTTCAAACGGAACGAAAAGATTCTCGCCGCCACGATCAGCGACCTGAGCCATCTGTTCACCCGTCATAAACTGTTGCATCAACTGAATGACACGACGCGCTAAGTGACCTATACCTATTTCAATAATAGCTAGTTTGTCCGCAGCTCTAGCGTTCTGAGCATCAGCGATAATGGATGCTTCAGTGGCTGTGCGCCTAATTTCAGGCATTGAACCACGGGCGTATTCCGACACGCCTGACACAGTGTTAATGTCTTGTTCAATAATAGCGGAATAGTTGTAAATCTCAGGAGACAAAGGTGTTTGAGGCATTGGTATAACAACCTCGTTCAACGACTTGTTTTCGTCTACAACAGGCACAAGCCTGCCGTCGTCATCTGCTTCTAACGCTTCACGACCTTCAGGACCGAAAGACCTTTCGTGGAACAAATATTTGCGGGCGTAACGTTTACGTGCGTTAACCAACTGGGAGCGTGTCTTATCTAACTCCTCCTGGAGAGACTCGATAGCTTCCAGATCGCCCATCGGATAGAAGTAATCGGGTACATCGTAGTTGCGTAACATGACGAAAGGCTGCCCATAAGCATAAGGCATAGGTATCGGATCAACTAAAAACTCCTCACCGTTCTGAGCTAACACACTCATCTTGTTGTTAACAATGTCGTAAAACTCGAAAATGACTGTTCTATCAACAATGTCTTGCAAATACTGGTCTTGCTGCTCCCTGTCAGTGGGGGTGAACATAGGGTTCAGAACCGAATCGGCACCAAGGTTTTTACGAGCGGAAGCCTTGTAACGTTTATCTTTCTTAGCTTCCTCCAAAGGTCGGATTATACGCTGACAAATCCACTGTGCATCCTCTAAACAAGTAGCTTCAGGATCTATGTAAATATCGTAAGGAGACACTCTTTCAATGAAAGGCTGATCTTCAACGACCATCATCGCAGTGTCAGGGATGCTCGCAGCCATCTGCTCATCTGTAGGCAAATCGCCTGCCATGACAGGGTTTTCCATAGCGAACATGTCTGTCTCACCGACAGCATCCACGAACATTTCGTCACGTTCCATGTCGCTGAGAGTACGTTCCTGCTCAACGAAATTCCAACCGACTTTCAACCAGCCGTGACCGAAAATAAGAAAATCTTTAACGGAACGACGGAAAGGTTTACGGAAATCGTGATGCCTCCACAAGTGGTTGACTACAGCTTCAACGAAAGCCGCTCTGTCCTCATCTTCAGGCTGGTTGGGGGTGACAACTATTTTAGGGTGGTTAACTGAAACAGCGGGAGCTATAACGTTAACAGTTGAGAAAGCCAAATTAACTGCGATCAGATCCTCATTACTGACCGTCGTGTTAGGCCAGTGTTTCCCACGGTACAAATCAACCATGCGTCGCCACAACTGGTCATAACCCATATCATCACGCCAACGAGCCGCTGCCGTTATTTTCTGTAAAGTTATGCTGTGTTGTTCAGCACGGGTTTTGCGAGCCATCAGACCTTCTCTATGTTCCTACCTTGAGCTTTCGCTTCGGATACCAGCTTGTTTTCACGTTCACGTAAAGTTAAATGCTGCTCATCAAGAGGTAACCTGGAACGGCTAACCGCCCCTGTTATCACCCTGAGTCCCAACAATTTTTGCCGCCACTCCCATAATTCTTCAAGCTCAACATCCGTCTTAGGACCCTTGTGGGCTTCGACGTATTCTGCGAACTCTTTGAAAGAAGCGTCAGGCGCTAAAACAGCCACTAGCTAGGGCGAGGACCGAAACCTTTAGCGTTCCAACCCTTTAGACGTGGTTGTGGTTTCGCAGGTTCAACCTTGCCAGTCACACCATGCTGATTCATAGGTGTTTCACGCACAGAAGTCTCACCATAACCGCCAGTCATGTGAGCATATTCAGTATCCTCGAAACGTTGAGCGAAATCCTGAGAACCACCAGGTTCCCATATAGGGTTAGCTACAACGCTTGAACCGCGTTCCATTTTGTTATTACCACCTGAAGTGCCAGATCCATCAACGTTTTCGCTGGCGCTAGTGTGGGAAACAAATTTTGCCATTTGAACCTCCTCGGTTCGTATAGTCTCTAAATAATACGGTTATACTGTCCCACGCACCGTTTTTGAACCTATACGAGTCTCAGAACTCTCCTTTTCGGACAAAGCAAGGTTCTTAAACCAATCTATAGTCCAGTAATCGTCAGAAGCAGGCGCATATTCGGGCATGAACGCATACTGGCGCATCTGATTAGACAAAGCCAAAGCCATCACACGGTCATCGAAAGGAGAACCAGACATGCTCCCACGCTCATTACGCACATAAGTACGCAACTCGTTAACAGTGTTCCTGTCGAACAACGTCAACTCGTCGTTACGCAACGCCATTCCCAAATCGTCAATCAGCAAAGGTTTAGTAGTCCTAGTCGTTTTCCAACCAAACTCCTGAGAAACCTTGTTAGTGACCTTATTCACAGAACGTTTCCTGAACATGTTAGGATACCCCAAATGACGGAGCTGCACGATTGTAGTCAAACCATGATTGTTAGACTCAACGCAACACAAAGCATCGTTATACCACAAACCAAGCATGTGAACTTCCTCAGCTAAATGATCGGGTGGGATATGCCCATGCCAACAAGCAGCCTGCTCACCTGAACGCACATCCAACACCTGAATACACGAATAATCGCCGTGAGCTAAACCCTCAGCCGTGTCAACACCCAGAACATAAATCTGGTTACTGACTGGTCTACGCCAAACTGTGAGCATCTTCTCTGAACTCCACCACTCGTTTAGATATTTCCCGCATATACCCCATGACACCAGGTTCGACTACAGTTGCCATAGCTTCCAACTTGTCTAAATCAAACACAGGGTTACCCGACTTGATGAACGCCTCCTCAGGCGTAGTTGGATACTCTTGAGCCAACTGCCAAGACAACATGGAATCTTTCTTAGATTCGTACCACGATTCATCCCTGTCCTCGGTAGCTGACCACGGAAAAAACATAGGAGCGAACTTGTTGTTACCTGTTTGAGAACCAACCCACGTTTCGTGAAAAAAGTTACCCGAACCGTTAGCAGTAGACAAACCAATGATCCTACCGCCAACGTCAGCGACAGGTTCTATAGAAGCCCACGCTTCCTCAGGATTTGGAAGGAACGCCCATTCGTCAACCACAACCAGCGAAGCTGACTCACCTCTCGCAGGATCGGATGCTGAAGGCATTGAAGTAATTTGCGACCCGTTATCAAACCCCATTTTTTGCTGATGTTCAATAAGCGACGCGGGACCGCGCGCAACAAGCCACTCAGGTAAATGCTGTAAACCATATTTAGATTTCCTTAACAATAAAACAGACTCACGCTCCGTGCGTGAAAGATCAATAATGTTCTGATCGGAATGAAAAAACGCTAACCAAAACTGGTGAGCAGCGACCAGCGTGGTCCATCCGATCTGTCTAGCTTTCAAAGTCAAAGAATACCTGTGGTCAGCCCAATGGTCGATAGCTGTGGACTGAGCTGAACGCAACTTGAATTGGATACGCCCATGAGCGGGATGAGCTATATGCCAATAGTTTTCCATAAAATACTTCTCATCAGCTACGCAACGCCGCCACTCAGCCTCTTGTTGCAACTCTGTTAAACGAGACATTACACGAAAACTTCAACAAAAGCATCACATTGCGGACAACTCAAATTAGTCACCATCTTGTAACTATCATCCATAATCGCTGGTCTTAAATCATCATCAAGGTCATGGTCGCCGCCCCAAATCAACTCAGTGTCACAATGCCAACAATTCATAACTCGCCTTTCACCCTGGGTGATTGGTTAAAAATTCTTCATACTTCTCAGGTGAATCCAATATTATCGTAGTATACGAATAACTACCAGCATCATTCTTATCTTTCCCCAAAGTCACCGTAATAGCACCAATAAGAGTACCAATAGCCACCAACAAACCCGTGATCGCTGCTATAAGTTTAATCGTTTTATTCATCTACTGGAACCAAGATTGTACAATCCGAGCTAACACCCCAACCAGACACACTGTAGACGCACCAACTATTCCCATCACCATCAGAATCAGCCAATCTTTCCCTGACGGCGGTTTCATTCGCAAGATTCGCAGCTCTCAGGGTTCTCCAAACCGCAAACGAGTTCCTCGTCGTCTTTGAAAACATCGTATTCCTCAGATGAAAAGGCACCATCATAAACCAGCCCTTCAGGGTGTTCCCCAAGAATCGTTTCATCCTCATAATCAATCAAAAATCGAAACTTTCCAACCAGAAGGATCGCTAGAAGTAACTGTTCTGCTAGCCTCATCAACCCAACCTGATCGTATCAACTTTTCTTCCAATTCTACTATTTCATCTACCATTTTTTTAACATTCGGGTTTGTGTTCATATTTCGCCAATTATCCCAAAAAGGATTACCTTCCATTCTCTGATTCCCTGGAATGTTACGATTAAAAATAGTTGTTTCTTTCAACTGTCTGACCAAATCATTTCTTTGAGCAGCCAAAGGTCGCACACTACTTAAAGGAATAGATCTACCAGGTAAAGTTACAAGATCATCAATATCAGTAGGGAAATCATCAAGAGTGTGTCCTATGTTACCTGCTGGTCGGCCTACATAAGTCTGCCCTTTCAAATACCCTTTTTCAACCAAAGCAGCATCTATTGTTTTAATAGTATCTAAAGCCTCCCCTATTTCAGTTTGCGAAAACTGACGGATTCCTCGACTATGATTCCTTAACATTCCCAATGCTTCATCACGGAAATCAATCAATGTTCTAACATCTGAACGAGTTAAATCATCCACACTTTTTGAAAAAGCTTTTGTGGGAAGATTTAGTTTTCCACCAGAACCTTCAAAAACAGAAACCTTACCACTAGGATCTAAACGAGGTTGATAACCAGGGTCCCCCGATTTAAGAACATAATCAGGGTCACCTAACTTGGGTTCAGGTGTTTTGTAACTACCCCATTCTTCTACACCTAGTTTTTTAGCAATAGCTTCATCTTCACCAGGTAAACGAGGCAACAACGTATCATCAATTTTACTTACGGCAGGGACAACATCATCAGTTATCCCCAATAAACTTTTTACAGTATTTTTCATAGAACCCAGACCAGACTCAATACCGCGCCCAGCAGCACTTACACCAGACGCAATACCCCGCCCAGCAGCACCCGCACCAGACATAATACCCCGCGTAGCAGGAGGCAACAACGATCTACCTGCTTTAAAAGCTGTTTTACCACCCAATAAACCAGCACCAACCATCCTACCCATCGGAATGAGTGTATCTTTGTGCGCTCCTTGAGCGCCAAAATCTTCACCCGTAGCAATAATAAGATCCTTTAAAGTGTTAATCCCACTACTAGTAGGATTAAGCGCATCAGGCAAACCAGGGATTCTTGGAGCCTGAGGAATCCTATAATCCTTAACAGCACCCACAACATCACCAAGCCAACCTGAGTAAGGCTCTTGAGGGACAGGCGCAGGTTGCATAGGCCAATTAGCGAAACGAGGATCACCAAAATCGCTTGACAACACCTCAGGGTTACGCTGCTGCTCCGCAGCCACCCGACGTATCACATCATCCATCCAATGCTGCCTACTATTAGCATTCATATGGTACTGTCTGCCATTAGCCATTATCATCAACCACCCTTAAATGAAGAACCTGAGCCTCCAACTCGTCAGCCAACTCCGAATCAGACAACCCACCAACAGCACGGTCATCATCAACCAAAACCTTACGCTTCGGAGTGAACTTCTCAATATACTGCAAATACAAAGACGCAGCCTGGACACTCCCACCAACAGCCTGAGAATGCAAAGCATCAATCACAGACTGAGTACGCTCAGGATGAATATTCAACTCAGCAGCACGACGATCCCACTCCCTAGCAAAACGAGGATCACGCTTAATACGACGAATAGAATCAGCAGCAATCTTATTCTCAGCCGCCCACTCATACTGCAACTTAGGAACCCTGTCGGGTCCCTGAAGCAACCAATCCAACAGCTTCGCCCACTTAGCGGGCATCACCTGTTCACCAGTGTCAGGGTCAGTTCTCCAACCCTTACCTCCACCATTCTGAGCCATCACATCTCCAAAACTTGTAGTCTCCAAGAATAAAACCCCAATGTCCCAAATGTTACAGTTATGTTACAAACATTACAAACATGTTACAGTAATGTTACAATCATGTAACAATCCGCTAAAAGGCTTAAAAAACGCGGGACACAAAGAACTATTAAAGGGGTAGGGGCTAGGCTAGGCTAGGCTAGGCTAGGCTAACAAACTTGATTGACTACACCGAGAAAAGATAGTCCACCGAACCCAAAGGCAACCCCTGAAATAAGCCCCGAAACTTATTTGCGCCCAAACACCCCAAACCCGCAAAAAACCCCGCACTGTCCCTGCATATCTATACATATATTATATATACATGGGGGCGCCCCCGCGTGGGTGGGGGGCTTGCCTTGCGCGGGCGCGATCGCGTGCGAGCGGACAGCTACCGCTAGTCACTTACCTTTCTTTGTTTTGTTGTGTCGCGCTTGTGCTTGCGTGCGGGTGCGCAGGCGCGCTAGAAAAACGGTAAATTTTTTTCCGCTGGACTCTAAAAAAAATTACGGTTGTGTTACGATTGTTACATGATTTTAATTGTTTATTACTTGCTTTTATTTTGTTGTTGACTATATACTGTATTTATTGACTACAAAAAGGAGGTGAGATTATGAGGTATTCGATACACGGTAATTTAAATAAGAAGTGTGGTTCTCTTAAGAATAGAACTAAGGGAATTAAAGAGCCTGTTGAGCATGTTTTCGATAGTGTTTTATATTTTGAGAATGTGGAATTTAAGGTACAACCGAAGGGACATCAGAAGATAGCTAGCGGTGCGCATCGTGAGATAGTGGCGTATGCTGTTGGTGATTTGATTACTAGAGGGAGCGCTACATTTGATATTTTTGCTAATAGTTCTAGATATGTTCAAGTGTCTTATAATCCTAAATCGCATCCTGGTAGGTCTTATTTTTATGTGAGGGCTACAGGTGAGAAAGTGACACACGCTAGCGAGATGGTTGTTGTGTGTACTGCGAGTTGTAATAATAGAATTAATATGAAAACGTATATTAAAATTTAATATATTGAATAGAAAGGAAGAATAATGGAAAATAAAGTAACGAGTGATTTAACATATTTCGGAGCGCGTGAGCGTGCAATTTTGGTGGAGTTGTTACAGGCGTGGAGTCGTGACGGTTTACCGTCAGACTTTGATGATACACACGTGCAACCTATGTTTAATTTGAATAGCGGTTATGTGTTTTTAACTAATGACGAATGTCAAACTGCTATTATGGAAGATGGGAAGTTGGTTTCTCATTACTTTTTACCTTATGAAGGTATTGAGGGTACGTTAAGTGAATTGAAAGAAGAATTTGCTCGTAGTGGTGACTCTTGGCATGTTGATGATGTTGAGGCGTTTAGCGAGATTAAGAGTCTGGACTGTTAAGAAAATAAATTAAATAGAAAGGGAGAATATATATTATGAAATTTAGTAAAGATGAATTGAAAGCTAGGTTAGAGGCTTACGATTGGATTAACGAGAGGGGTTACAGTTCACCTTATCGGGAGGTAATCGTCTGGACTCATAAAGACGCTAGGCATGATTGGGTGTTAGTCGGTGGTGATTGGCATGATACGTGGGATGAAATGGAATGTATCGCCTACGCTCCGACTATTTGTTGTGAGGCGTGGGATGCGTTAGATAAAGATGACATTAAGATATCTTCGTTAGATGATTTAATGTTAGCTGTTAGTAAATCGTATGAAAGAGATTGCGAGGAGGTTTAATAGTGTGGGATTTAATTCATAGTAATCTGGTTTTGTTTCAATTATTTTATATGTTTGTATCTCTTGTGTTGCCTGTTAGTGTTGCGTATGTGTCCTATAGGTGTGTCGAAAAGAAAAGAGGTTAGATAATGTCTAAAACAGCTACAGCTACTATTAGAGTGGAGTTTGAGTATGAGGTTGAACAGGAATTTGATGAGGGTGTATCATTTGAGGATATGGATGATAACTGGGATACGTTTATCGAATTATCTGAGAGTTCTATTCCTAGAGAATGGGAGTGTGTGGATGTGAATATACGAGTTCATAAAACTAGTTGGGAGGGTTACCGTGAAGATTAAAGTAGTTGATCCGTGTTTTGATTGTGGTCGGTCGACTGTGTTTGGTACTGGTCGATTTGTTGATCGCATACCGTATGATTGTAACCCTAATGAGGATACGCATACAGATTTGGTTGTGGTTGGTGGTTGGTATTGTTGCGCGGAGTGTGAAGAATTGTTTTATGAGGAGGTTAGATAATGTCTATTGAAGTGGCGTTTATGGTCTGGCTTATTGGTATAGCTTTAGTCTGCCAAGTTGTAGAGTGGAGGCAGAAGCGTAGGGTTAATAGCTTGCGTGATGAGTTGGGGATCGTGTCGAAATTCCATGATAAGCCGATACCGTTTAAAAATAATTTTGATAATGTTGTTGACAAAAACAATTAAGGGTGTAATATAAGAATGTGGTCATGGAGGCTACAACAATGATGAAAGGAAGATATGCAAGATAAAGAGAATGATTTTACAATAGCGTGGGATCAAGTTACAGAGAGTGCCGTTAAAAGAGTGGATGAGATGTCTAATGATGAGTTGGATATTCTTGCCGATATTTTCAAAGATTTCAAGTAGAAAGGAAGATGAATGTTAATAGATTATGATGAAATACTAGACAAGGTTAACGATATGACGTTATCCGATGCGTTGGGAGTGTTATCAGAAGCAGGTCGAACAGATCTTGTTGCTAACTGGGACTCTATTCAAGAGTTCCTTATGGAAAGGGAGGGCTAAATGCCTATTGAAACAGACCAACAGTACCTTGAGAGAGTCGTCAAGGAACAGACTGTGCAAATTCAAGTACTCAAAAATATGGTAGTTCAATCGCAGTTGAAGGTTGATTACTTAGAAGAGATATACGACCATGAGGAG